>Ga0164290_1001274_pt1 | contig 41933 bp, 45 predicted proteins | sample Micstemetagenome_FD_108782 | JGI IMG/M metagenome (GOLD analysis project Ga0164290, IMG submission 108782) | Contaminated culture microbial community from soil near Moab, Utah, USA - Microcoleus steenstrupii SON62 (Illumina Assembly) | ecosystem: Environmental > Terrestrial > Soil > Soil crust...
TCAATCTGAGCCAGGATCAAACTCTTCAGTTCAATCCTTCCAAAGCTTCAAACTCGCTTGACGTATTTCTACATCGTGCGAGCACTCCGTCTTACCTTTATGCAGCTTCCAGACGTCGACCCAGGGTTCCCCCCAGACCAACACCCTTCACCACACCAGAGTGCCCACACCTATCGGCTGTTCTAACTGTTAAAGAGCGCTTCGTCGCTGACCGACGAAAGGCGCGCATTATACGGACCGAAAAACGAGGGTCAACCCCCGCGGCAAAGAATTCGCGATGTCGATCGCGAACTCACCGTGAATCGCGCTACTGCAAGGTCACCCGTGCGAACTTCCGCTTGCCCACCTGCAACACCATGGGCTCACCGCGCGGCAGCGCTGCCGCACGATCCGACACCTTCTCGCCATTCAGGCGAACGCCGCCCTGGTCGATCATGCGCAGTGCCTCGGACGTGCTGGACGTGAGCCCGGTCTGCTTCAGCACCTGCGCGAGCGATATCACCTCGGTGCCGGCACCGAACGAGAACTCGGGCATGTCATCCGGGATCTCGCCCTGCTTGAAGCGTGCCTCGAATTCGGCCAGCGCCGCTTCGCCCGTACCTGCACCGTGGAACCGACTGACGATCTCCTGCGCAAACCGGACCTTCACGTCGCGCGGGTTGCCACCAGATTCCACCTCCGCCTTCCAGCGCCGGATGGTCTCGAGCGATTCGAACGACAGCAACTCGATGTAGCGCCACATCAGGTCATCCGAGACCGACATCAGCTTGCCGAAGATCTCGTTGGGCGGCTCGTTGATGCCGACGTAGTTGCCAAGCGACTTCGACATCTTGTTGACGCCGTCCAGCCCTTCGAGCAGCGGCATCGTCAGGATGCACTGGGGCGGCTGGCCGTGATGCTTCTGCAACTCGCGGCCCATCAGGAGATTGAACTTCTGATCGGTCCCGCCCAGCTCGATATCGGCGCGCAATGCGACGGAGTCGTAACCCTGCACCAGGGGATACAGGAACTCGTGGATCGCGATCGGCCGGTTCTCGCGGTAGCGCTTGCCAAAATCGTCGCGCTCCAGCATGCGGGCGACGGTATGGGTAGCGGCCAGCTTGATCATGTCGGCCGCCGTCATCTTCCCCATCCAGGTGGAATTGAAGCAGACCTCGGTCCGTTCCGGGTCGAGGATCTTGAACACCTGCTCCTTGTACGTCGTCGCGTTCCTGGCGATCTGTTCGGAACTCAGGGGCGGACGCGTGGCGTTCTTGCCGGTGGGGTCGCCGATCATCCCGGTGAAGTCCCCGATCAGGAACAGCACATGGTGACCCAGTTCCTGGAACTGGCGCAGCTTGGATATCAGCACCGTATGGCCCAGGTGCAGGTCCGGAGCGGTCGGGTCGAACCCCGCCTTGACCCGCAGCGGACGACCGAGGCGGAGCTTGTCGGCGAGTTCCTGTTCGATCAGCAACTCGTCGCAGCCGCGCTTGATGACTTCGAGCTGGGACTCGACGGAAAGCATGGGATGAGGGGCGATATTGGTCAGCGGCCATGCCCCGTCGGCTGGCCTTCCATGTTGCACTGCGGCCCGGGGCTCCGGCATCTGCTACCATCTCCCCGTTTGGAGACCTGATTGGCCGTGCCGATGACCGCAAAAAACGAGGCCAGGATTGTAGCCGAAAAGCCCGTCGCGACCCTGCCCGCGAGCGGGCTGCGGGCGCTGCTCGTCCTCTCGTCCCTGCCCCTGCTGGGTGTCGTGGGTGCCTTCGGCATCGCGCCGCAGACGGTCACAGACTCCATCGAGCGCAGGGAAGTGACGGTCGAGGTCGCGCTGGCGCCCATCGCACTCACGTCGGAGCGCGAATCCATGCGCTATTGGCGTGAAGAGCGGATTCAGCGCGGCGACACCGTCGGGGCACTGCTCACGCGCCTGCAGGCGGACGATCCGGAAGCTCTCGCCTTCCTGGCGCGCGACCGCAGCACACGAGCCTTCCATCAGCTGATTCCCGGCCGATCGGTGAAAGCCGTGGTCGACGAATCCGGCAAGCTGCAGGAGCTCTTCTATCGCGGCGATTCCAGCTGGCTCAAGCTCGAGCGCACCGAGGGCGGGTTCACCATCGCCGGTGATACGCCCGAGTTCGATACCCGGACGGAAATGAAGTCCGGCGTGATCGAAAGCTCGCTGTTCGCCGCCACCGATGCCGCCGGCCTTCCGGATACGATCGCGACGCAGCTGGCCGACGTCTTCTCGAGCGACATCGATTTCCACCGCGACCTGCGCCGGGGCGATCGCTTCTCCGTGGTGTTCGAGATGCGGCACGCCAACGGTGAATTGACGGGCACCGGCCGCATCCTGGCCGCCGAGTTCATCAATCAGGGCAAGGTACTGCAGGCAGTGTATTTCGAAGACGGTACCGGCCGCGGCGGCTACTACACGCCGGACGGGCGCAACATGCGCAAGGCGTTCCTGCGCTCCCCGCTGGAGTTCTCCCGCGTGACCTCGGGGTTCACGACCGCGCGGTTCCATCCGGTCCTGCAGACGTGGCGCGCCCACAAGGGCATCGACTACGGTGCCCCGACCGGCACCCGGATCCGCGCCACGGCGGACGGATTCGTCGATTTCGTCGGTCAACGCAACGGCTACGGCAACACGATCATGCTGCGTCACGCGAACGGCGTGACGACGCTGTACGGCCACCTGTCCCGGTTTGCACCGGCCCTGCGTGCCGGTCAACGCATCGCGCAGGGCGACGTCATCGGTTTCGTGGGGATGACGGGCCTCGCCACCGGACCGCACGTGCATTACGAGTATCTGGTCCACGGCGTGCACATGGATCCGCTGCGTCGTGCCCCTCAGCCCGGTCCGGCTCTCACCGCCAGTGCGCGCATGCGATTCGACGAGCTCGCGCGCGAGCGGACAGCAATGGTCGAACTGTTGCGCGAAGTGGATCTCGCCGCGCTCGAATAGCGGAGCGCAGCAGACAACGTATCAATGAAAAACGGGGCCCTCAGCCCCGTTTCCGTTCGTCGCGTCGGCCGGCTGCTCAGGCGGAGAACGACGACCCGCAGCCACAGGTGGAAGTGGCGTTCGGATTCTTGATCACGAACTGCGCGCCCTCGACGTTCTCCTGGTAATCGATCTCCGCGCCCACCAGGTACTGGTAGCTCATCGGATCGATCAACAGCGTGACGCCGTTCTTTTCCATCGCCGTATCGTCTTCCTGGCGGTCTTCCTCGAAGCTGAAGCCGTATTGGAAGCCCGAACACCCGCCACCGGAGACGAATACCCGCAACTTGAGGTCGGGATTACCCTCCTCATCGATCAGCTGGCGCACCTTGCCTGCCGCGTTGTCGGTGAAGACGAGCGGGGCCGGCATCTCGGTCATTGCATTCACTTGACGACTCCTAAAGACTTTCTGACACCCCATTATCCGGCCGGGTTCGACAGGGGGTCAATCGCCGGTCGAGGCCGAGGGTGTCGTCGTAGGTAGCGTCGGTTGCGCCGGTTTCAAGGTCACGACCTTGGGCTGGGCATCGCCTTCCTGATGCACCAGGCGGCCCTGGACCACCGCCCCGAGTTGGATCTCGAGAGTCCTGTAGAGGACATCCCCGGTCACCTTGGCCTTGGACTGCAGCTCGACGTACTCGGTCCCTTGGACCGGACCGACCACGGTCCCGTTGATCACTGCGTGGGACACGCGGATCTCGCCGTCGATCTGGGCCTGCTCCGAGAGCACCAGCGTGCTCGACTGATCGCCCGTGGCGATGACGTTGCCGCGCACGCGTCCGTCGACCCGCAGGCCGCCGGAGAACGTGATGTTGCCTTCGACCACCGTGCCGGCACCAACCAGGCTGTCGATGCGCGTCTGCGGCTTGGATACCTTGTTTCCGAACATGATGCTGGACCCTCCCGTGGCTTCAGAGGTTGAAGGTCTCCGACGACTTGGGTGTCGTGGACCCCTGTTCGATCACGCGCGCGTGCACGCGTTTCACGATCGCGCCGCCGGTCACCGTGAAGCTGCCTTCGACGCGCTGGAAGAACTTGAAGTTGAGGCGGATACCGCCGCCTTCTGCAGTATCGGCCGGCACGGTCATCACTGAAGGACGGCCATCTTGCTCCAGGTCCACGACGAGCTGCAAGCGTCCCTGGAAATCGCGCCGCTGTCGGGACTGAACGACAAGCAACCGATAGCGATACTCTCCGGGCAACGCATCGGGCTCGACACGGAACCGGTTGATCGTGATGGTCCCCGGTTCGCCGTTGGCCATGAGCGACTGGAAGAACGCGAGGTCCTCCTTGAGCGTCGCGTTCTCGGCGGTGGTCGCCTCCATCTGCTGCGCGACGCTTTCGTGTGTCGCCACTTCGATCTGCAACTGCCTCTCGGCGGCGGCCAGGGTGCGCCGCAGCGCCTCGTTCTCGGCCCTGAGGCTGTCCAACTGCCGCGATAGACGATCCTGCTCCTTGTCCGATTCCATTTGATGGAACCCGGCAAGCCGGCGACCGAAATCGAAGGTACCCCACGCGATCACCATCACCATACCGATCAGAACGCCGGTCAACAGCACGCGCCAGTACCAGGGAACGTGCGTCCGGATCGCAACGCGCGGCGCGGCGATGCCGAAGCGCCGTTTGATGTTCTTCAGGACCGCCACGTCATCTCCGCGCAGGCAACGACGTCACCCGATCACGACAAGGCCGACGCCAACAAAAAAGCCGCCCACGGGCGGCTTTCTTGCTGAATCAGGTTGCATCCGACGAACATCACCGCTTGGAGAATTGCTTCCGGCGACGCGCCTTGTGCAGACCGACCTTCTTCCGTTCGACCTCGCGCGCATCGCGCGTGACCAGTCCGGCCTTCTTGAGAGCGGGCTTGAGCGCCGCGTCGTAGTCGATCAGCGCGCGGGCGATCCCATGACGGACCGCACCGGCCTGACCGGATTCGCCACCGCCGGTGACGTTCACCGTGATGTCGAAGGTGCCCAGCTGATTGGTCACTTCGAGCGCCTGGCGCACGACCATGCGGCCGGTCTCGCGCGAGAAGAACACGTCGAGCGGCTTGCCGTTCACCTGGATGTCGCCCTTGCCGGGCTTGATGAACACCCGGGCTACCGCGCTCTTGCGGCGACCCGTACCGTAGTTGTACTGAACAGCCATCGGTCGAATATTCCTCTGATCAGACGGTCAGCGCCTTGGGCTGCTGAGCCGAGTGGGGGTGCTGGGCACCGGCGTACACCTTGAGCTTCTTCAGCATCGCGTAGCCGAGTGGTCCCTTGGGCAGCATGCCCTTCACCGCGGTTTCCAGCACGCGCCCGGGGAAACGAGCATGCAGCTTCTCGTAGGTGGTGCTGTAGATCCCGCCGGGGTAGCCGCTGTGACGGTAGTAGGTCTTCTGGGTGGCCTTGTTGCCGGTCACCTTGATGCGATCGACGTTGACCACCACGATGAAATCGCCCGTGTCCACATGGGGCGTGAAAATCGGCTTGTGCTTGCCGCGCAGGCGACGGGCGACTTCCACCGCCACGCGGCCGAGCACCTTGTCGGTGGCGTCGATCACGTACCAGTCGCGCTGGACTTCCTGGGGCTTGGCGGAAAAGGTCTTCATCGCGGAAACGTTGAGGCTTGAGGCCGGAAACGGAAAGCGGCGGAGTATAGGCGAGCCGAAGAATGCGTGTCAAACCAGGGAAATGCACGGCCAGGGCGCGGGAAGACCGTTCGGCGACCCTTCCCCGCCCTGCATGACCCGGTGATAATTCAAGCCCCTACGCTCACCGGCCGGCCGCGCTCCAGAAACCGTACCGGCTTTTCCATGCGCAAGCTCTGGCTCATCTTCGCCCAGGCCGCCACCATCTCCCTGGCGGTGCTGTTCGTCGTCTCCACCCTGAGGCCGGATCTGCTGTCCTTCGGCGGACGCAGCGGCGGCGTGGTGACGATCCGCGAATCCCAGCATGGCGTGGGCAACGCCGAGATCGGCTCCTACAGCACGGCTGCGAAGAAATCGATGGGTGCCGTCGTCAACATCTTCACCAGCAAGGACGTGAAGACGCAGCGCCACCCGTTCATGGACGACCCGGTGTTCCGGCGCTTCTTCGGCGACCAGTTCGACGGCGAACCGCAGCGTTCGGCAAGCCTCGGCTCCGGCGTCATCGTCGGCGCGGAAGGCTTCATTCTCACCAACCATCACGTGATCGAAGCCGCGGACGAGATCGAGATCGCGCTCGCCGACGGGCGCAAACTGCCGGCGCGCGTGGTGGGTACCGATCCCGACACCGATCTCGCGGTGCTCAAGGTGGACGGCAGGGACCTGCCCTCCATCACCTTCGGCCAGTCGGACAACCTGAAGGTGGGCGATGTCGTGCTCGCCATCGGCAATCCCTTCGGCGTCGGACAGACCGTGACCATGGGCATCGTGAGCGCACTGGGCCGCAGCCACCTCGGCATCAATACGTTCGAGAACTTCATCCAGACCGATGCGGCCATCAATCCCGGCAACTCCGGCGGCGCGCTGGTGGACGCCAGCGGAAACCTGGTCGGCGTGAACAGCGCCATCTATTCGCGCAGCGGCGGCAGCATGGGGATCGGCTTCGCGATTCCGGTGAGCATCGCACGCCAGGTCTTCGATCAGATCATCGCCACCGGGTCGGTGACGCGCGGCTGGATCGGCGTCGAGGTGCAGGATCTCACGCCGGAACTCGCGGAGTCCTTCAAGCTGCCCAACACCGAGGGTACGTTGATCGCGGGCGTGCTCAAGAATGGTCCGGCGGATCGCGGCGGCATCAAGCCGGGCGACATCCTCGTGGGCGTCGAGGGCAAACCGGTGACCGACTCGTCATCCATGCTAAACCTGGTCGCAGCACTCCAGCCCGGCAAGCAGGCCACGCTGCGCCTGCTGCGCAACGGCGGCGAGGTGAAGCTCAAGATCACCGTCGGGAAGCGGCCGCGGCCGCAACGACGCGAGGAGTGATGGAGGCGGAGAGCTAAGCCGGCGCCGCCCCACGGGGAACATCACTTCAAGCGCCGGTACCGGATTCTTCCGGCGCCTTCGGCCGCGCGACGAACGACGCGACGATGATGCCGGCCTCGTACAGGAACCAGATGGGGATCGCCAGCATCACCTGCGAGAGCACATCCGGCGGGGTGACCACCGCAGCGAGGACGAACGCGCCGACGATCACGTAAGGCCGGATCTCGCGCAGCTTCGCCACGCTCACCATGTTGAGCTTGACCAGCAGGATGACCGCGATCGGGACCTCGAAGGTCACGCCGAAGGCGAGGAACATCCCGATCACGAAGTTGAAGTAGTTCTCGATGTCCGGCGCCACGGTGATGCTCTGCGGCGCGATCGAATACACGAACTTGAAGACCACGCCGAACACGAAGAAGTAGCAGAACGCGACGCCGAGGAAGAACAGCACGGTGCTCGCGAACACCATCGGCAGCACGAATCGCTTCTCGTGGATGTACAGCCCCGGCGCGATGAAGGCCCAGGCCTGGTAGAGCACGTAGGGCAGCGCGATCGCCAGCGCTACCATCATCGCCACCTTCACGGGAATCAGGAACGGCGTCACGACGCCGGTCGCGAGCATCTTCGTGCCCTCGGGCAAGGCGAGCATCAGCGGATGCGCGAGCAGGTCGAACAGGTTCGACGCCCACGGAAACACGCACACGAACACGATCAGTACTGCGAGCAGCGCGCGCACCAGGCGGTCGCGCAACTCGATCAGATGCGAGAGGAACGAATCCGGTTCGGTCACGATGCGATGCGCGGTGCGCTGCCGCGGCGCGATGCTGCTGCCATCACCCGCGGCCTCAGGACTGCGCGGCGGTGTGCGCCGGAGGTACCGGCGTCGCGGCCGGATCGGTAGCGGGTGCCGGTGCGCCGGCCAGCCCGAGTTCGAGCTGGGGCGAAGGATCCGCGTCGTCGGGGTGTGCAGGCGCCGGCGTTTCAGCGGAGGTCGCAGCGGCTCCGCCGGCAAGGCCGAAATGCATCATCGGATTCGAGAGGCGGTTGAACTCCTCTTCGGTCTTGCGCATCTCGGTCTGGATCTCGTCGGCGTGGGACTTGACCGACTGCTCGAAGCTCTGCGCCGCGTCGGTCATGGTCTTCTTGAGATCCTTCAGCTCCGAGGCTTCGATCTCGCGGTTGATGTCCGCCTTCACGTCGGCCACGTAGCGCTGCATGCGGCCGAACAGCGCGCCGGCGGTGCGCGCCACCTTGGGCAGGCGTTCCGGACCGATGACGACCAGCGCGACCACACCGATCACCATCAACTCGGAAAAACCGATGTCGAACACGGCAGTCGCTCCTGCGGAGGGACGGATCAGGCCTTGCTCTTGTCCTTCACTTCGCCGTCGATGGTCTGGCCGGTGCCGGCACCTTCCAGCTTGGCGGCGTTCGGTGCCTTGTCGTCCTCGGGCTTCATGCCTTCCTTGAAGCCCTTCACGGCACCGCCGAGATCCTGTCCGATGTTGCGCAGCTTCTTGGTACCGAAGATGAGCAAGACCACCACGAGGACGATCAGCCAGTGCCAGATGCTAAAGCTACCCATGTTTGCTTCTCCTTGCTTGTTGCTGGCTGCGCGCTACGTCGAGCGCGCGATCATGCCCGGCAGCGGATTGGAGCCGCCGAGAACGTGAAGATGCAGGTGATAGACATCCTGCCGGCCGATTCGTCCCGTGTTGCAGATGACGCGGAACCCGTCCGGGGACCCCTGGTCGGCCGCCAGGCGCTGGGCGAGCACCATCATGCGCCCCATCACGCCGGCGTGCCGGTCCTCGAGGGTGGCCATGGAGTCCACGTGCTCCTTCGGCACCGCGAGCACGTGCACCGGCGCCAGCGGATTGATGTCGTGGAACGCGAGAATCTCGTCGTCCTCGTACACCTTGCGGCTCGGAATCTCGCCTCGCACGATCTTGCAGAAGATGCAGTTGTCGGAACTCATGGGATGGGGTGGATCAGACCTGCCGCGCCGCCTTTTCGTCGAGGCCGGAAATGCCCTCACGGCGCCGCAATTCGGCCAGCACGTCGTCGGGCCCGAGTCCCGCATGGGCGAGCATGACGAGGCAGTGGAACCACAGGTCGGCCGTTTCGCGAACGAGGGCCAGTTTATCACCACCCTTCGCCGCGAGGACCGTCTCGGTCGCCTCCTCGCCCACCTTCTTCAGGATGGCGTCGGTCCCCTTGGCATAGAGCGAGGCCACGTAGGAGCTCCCGGGTTCGGCACCCTTGCGCGCCTCCAGGGTCTCGGCAATGCGTGCGAGCACGTTCGGATCGATCACGGCGTCCTCCCTCGGCGGTCCGTCACCGCCCGTAGATCTGACCGGGGTCCTTCAGCACCGGTTCAACCTCGACCCAGCGGTCGCCCTCGAACCGGCGGAAGAAACAGCTCGCCCTGCCGGTGTGACAGGCGATCCCTCCCGCCTGTTCCACCTCGAGCAGCACGACGTCACCATCGCAATCGAGACCGATGGATCGCACCCGCTGGATGTGCCCGGACTCTTCGCCCTTGTGCCACAGCCGGTTGCGCGATCGCGACCAGTAGTGGGCCTCGCGGGTCTCCACGGTGCGCTGCAGGGCCTCGCGGTTCATGTGCGCGAACATCAGCACCCGGCCGGTCCCGGCGTCCTGCGCGATGGCGGGCACCAGACCGCGGTCGTCCCAGAGGACTTCGTCGAGCCAGTCAGCCATCGGCCTGCCGGGTTTCGATGCCCTGGGCACTCATGTAGGCCTTGGCCTCGCCCACGGTGAACTCGCCGTAATGGAAGATGCTCGCCGCGAGCACCGCATCGGCATGACCTTGCTTCACACCGTCCACCAAGTCCTGCAGATCGCCGACGCCTCCGCTCGCGATCACGGGAATGTCCAGCGCCTGCGAGAACGCGCGGGTCAGTTCCACGTCGAACCCCTGCTTGGTGCCGTCGCGATCCATGCTCGTGAGCAGGATCTCACCGGCGCCTGCCGCCTGCATGCGCTTGCCCCATTCGACAGCGTCGAAGCCGGTGGCCTTGCGGCCGCCATGGGTGAACACCTCCCAGCGCAACGGATCGGAACCCGCGATGCGTCGAGCATCGATGGCGACGACGATGCACTGCGAACCGAAGCGGCCCGCGGCTTCCTCCACCAGCGCTGGGTTCTGTACCGCGGCCGTGTTGATGCTGACCTTGTCGGCACCCGCGTTCAGCAGCCGACGAATGTCGGTGATCGATCGCACGCCACCGCCGACCGTGAGCGGTATGAACACCTGCTCCGCCACCGCTTCCACCACCGGCACGATGGTGTCACGGCCGTCGGAGCTCGCGGTGATATCGAGGAAGGTGAGCTCATCGGCGCCCTGATCGTCGTAGCGCTTCGCGATCTCCACCGGATCGCCGGCGTCGCGCAGTCCGACGAAGTTGACGCCCTTCACGACGCGCCCGGCGTTGACGTCGAGACAGGGGATGATGCGGGTGGCGAGGCCCATGGCGGAATCCGGTGCGCGACAGACGCGCTCAGCCCTCTTGGGGGAAAGGCCGCAGGCCCGTCGGGGGGGACGTCATCACCTCAGGCCCTCTCGGCCAGCTCGTCGGCGAGCTTCTGTGCCTGCGCGAAATCGAGCTTGCCCTCGTACAGCGCGCGGCCGGTGATCGCGGCCGGTATCCCTTCCGCCTCCACCGCGCAGAGCTTGCGGACATCGTCGAGATTCGAGATGCCGCCGCTCGCGATCACCGGGACCGTGAGCGCGCGTGCCAGTTCCAACGTGGCCTCGACGTTGACGCCGGTCATCATCCCGTCGCGACCGATGTCGGTGTGGATGATCGCCTCGACGCCGTAGTCCTGGAACTTGAGCGCGAGATCGAGCACGTCGTGCCCGGTCATCTTCGACCAGCCGTCGACCGCCACTTTCCCCTCGCGCGCGTCGAGCCCGACCATGATGTGCCCGGGGAACGCGTAACAGGCATCGTGCAGGAAACCCGGGGTCTTGACCGCCGCGGTGCCGATGATGACGAAACTGATGCCGTCGTCGAGATAGCGCTCGATTGTGTCGAGATCGCGGATGCCGCCGCCCAGTTGCACCGGGACGTCCTCGCCGACCGCCTGCACGATGGCCTTGATGGCTGCCTCGTTCTTCGGCTTGCCGGCGACGGCGCCGTTCAGGTCCACCAGGTGCAGGCGGCGCGCACCCTGGTCGCGCCAGTGCTTCGCCATGGCACCGGGGTCTTCGGAGAAAACGGTGGCCTGGTCCATGGCGCCTTGCTTCAAGCGCACGCAGTGGCCATCCTTCAGATCGATCGCGGGAATGATGAGCATGATGTTGCTGCGACCGCTGCCGGAGGGCAGCGGTCGGACGCGGAATCGGCGGTTGGAGGCTCTAGGGCGTTCCCGTGAGGGCCGCCTGGGGTGTTGGCGCGGCAGCGGGGTTCCGGCCGTCCCAGGCGATGAAATTCGACAGCAGTTTCAACCCGGCGTGATGGCTCTTCTCCGGGTGAAACTGTACGGCAAACAGTCTAGACCCGGCGACGGCACTGGTAAACGGGGCCGGATAGCTGGTTTCCCCTGCGATGAGGCCCGGATCGACCGGATCGACGAAAAAGCTGTGCACGAAGTAGAACCGCGCGTCCTGTGGAATACCGGCCCACAACGGATGAGCACGCGTCTGGTGCACCTGGTTCCAGCCCATGTGCGGTACCTTGAGCTTCGCGCCATCGGCTCCGATCATCCTTTCCGCCGGAAAGCGGCGAACCCGGCCTGGCAGCAGGGCCAGGCCCGGGGTGTCGCCCTCTTCGCTCCGTTCGAACAGCATCTGCAATCCGATGCAGATCCCGAGGAAGGGCTTGGTGCGGGCCGCCTCGATCACGGCCGGACGGAGGCCGCGCGCGTCGAGCTCGCGCATGCAATCGGGCATCGCACCCTGGCCGGGAAACACCACCCGTTCAGCCGACGCGACCTTGACCGGATCGTCGGTGACGACCACCTTGCGATCGGGCGCCACGTGCTCGACCGCCTTGGCAACCGACCGCAGGTTGCCCATTCCGTAATCCACGACTGCGATATGCATGGAAAGGCGTGCTACAGGACACCCTTGGTGGATGGCATCAAGCCCGCGGCGCGCGGGTCGAACTCCACGGCCGTGCGCAGCGCGCGCCCGAACGCCTTGAAGATCGTCTCGGCCTGATGGTGCGCGTTCTCACCCTTCAGGTTGTCGATGTGCAGCGTGACGCCGGCGTGATTCACGAAGCCCTGGAAGAACTCATGGATGAGCTGGGTCTCCAGTCCCCCGATCATCGCGCGGGTGAACTCGACGTTGAGGACGAGCCCCGGCCGACCGGACAGATCGATCACCACCCGCGACAGCGCCTCGTCGAGCGGGACGTACGAATGACCGTAGCGGCGCACACCCTTTTTGTCGCCGACCGCCTTGGCGAACGCTTGTCCGAAGGTGATGCCCACGTCCTCCACGGTGTGATGCCCGTCGATGTGCAGATCACCGTCGGCCTGAACCTCCAGGTCGAACATCCCATGGCGCGCGATCTGGTCGAGCATGTGATCGAAGAAGCCGACGCCGGTCGCCAGCTTCGACGTGCCGTGGCCGTCGAGATCCAGGCGCACGCGGATCTTCGTCTCGAGCGTGTTGCGCGTCACTTCGGCGACGCGGGCGGAAAGGGCGGGGAGCTTCGGTTCGTTCGGCATGGGGTCAGCGCGCGCCCTGGAGCGCATCCAGGAACGCGCGGTTCTCTTCGGGTGAACTCACGGTCACACGCAGGCAGTCGGCAAGCAGCGGATGGCCGCCGGACAGATTCTTGATGAGCACACCCCGTGCCTTCAAGCCCTCGAAGACGGCAGGTGCGCCGGCGACCCGGAACAGGAGGAAGTTGGCAGCGCTCGGAAACACCGTGACGCCCGGCATCGCCGCGAGAGCGGCCGACAGTTCGCCCCGCGCCTCGATCAGCGCCCGGGCCTGCGCGTCCAGCACGTCGGCGTGCGCCAGCACCGCTTCGCAAACCCGCTGCGTCAGCACGTTCACGTTGTAGGGAAGCCGCAACTTGTCGAACTCGTCCAGCCACGCGGCCGGCCCGGCCAGGAAACCGAGGCGCAGTCCCGCGAGACCCAGCTTGGACAGCGTCCGCATGACCAGCAGGTTCGGACGGCGACCCAGCTCGGGCATGAAGCTCGTGCCGGCGAACGCGTGATAGGCCTCGTCGATGACCACCACGCCCGGCGCCGCATCGAGCACGCGCTCCAATTGACCGCGATCGAAGAGATTGCCGGTGGGATTGTTCGGGTAGGCGAGCCACAGCAGTGCCGGCCGATGGCACTCCATGGCCGCCAGCAAGGCATCCCCGTCGAGAGTGAAGTCCGGCCGGAGCGGCACGCCGACATACTGGAGCCCGGCGGCGACGGCAAGCATGCGGTACATCACGAACGAGGGCTCGACGCTCATCACCACCGCCCCGGGCTGCGCCAGCGCCAGAGTGAGCACCTGGATGATCTCGTCAGAGCCGTTGCCCAGCATGAGGCCCATGTCCTCGGGCACGCCCATGACGGCCCGCAGTCGCCGCTTGAGTTCCGCCCCACCCGGATCGGGGTAGCGGTTGAGCGCCGCCTCCGCCGCGAGCTTTGCCACCTCCGCCCGGAGACTCTCCGGGAGCCGGTACGGATTCTCCATGGCGTCCAGCTTGACCATGCCGCGAGCGTCGGCCACGTGGTAGGCCGCCATGGCCAGCACTTCGGGGCGGATCAGCGCTTCCGGGCTCACCGCCGGCCGGGTTTCCTGCACGGTCGCGGGTTTCATCAGGCGTGTACCCGATAGCGCGCCGACGCGGCGTGCGCCGGCAAACCTTCGCCGTCCGCCAGTTCTCCCGCCACCAGCCCCAGGGTCGCCGCACCGGCACGCGAAACCTGGATCAGGCTCGAGCGCTTCTGGAAGTCGTAGACCCCGAGCGGAGAGGAAAACCGCGCCGTCCTCGCAGTGGGCAGCACGTGATTCGGCCCCGCGCAGTAGTCGCCCAGCGCCTCGGACGCATAGCGGCCCATGAAAATGGCCCCGGCGTGACGCAGTTTCCCGAGCCACGCGTCCGGATCGGCCACGGACAACTCGAGATGCTCCGGCGCGATCCGGTTGGCGATCGCACAGGCCTCGTCCAGGTCGCGGACCTTGATCAGCGCGCCGCGGTCGGACAGCGATCTCGCGATGACGTCCTTGCGCGGCATCGACGGCAGTTGGCGCGCCATGCTCGCAGCGACGGCATCCGCGAAAGCAGCTTCGGGGGTCAGCAGGATGGCTTGCGCCATCTCGTCGTGCTCGGCCTGGGAGAAGAGATCCATGGCGATCCAGTCCGCACTGGTGAGACCGTCGCAGATCACCAGGATTTCCGAGGGGCCGGCCACCATGTCGATGCCGACCACGCCGAATACGCGCCGCTTCGCGGCGGCCACGTAGGCGTTGCCGGGGCCGACGATCTTGTCCACGGCGGGCACCGTCGCGGTGCCGTACGCCAACGCGCCGACCGCCTGGGCACCGCCGATGGCGAACACGCGATCGACACCCGCCACGGCCGCAGCCGCCAGCACGAGCGCATTGCGCTCGCCGCCGGGCGTGGGCACCACCATGATCACTTCGGGCACGCCGGCCACCTTCGCCGGCAGCGTGTTCATCAGCACCGTCGAGGGATAGGCGGCCTTGCCGCCCGGCACGTAGACACCGACGCGGTCCAGCGGCGTGACCTGCTGGCCCAGCACGGTGCCGTCGGCTTCGGTAAAGCGCCACGACGCCAGCGGCTGGCGCTCGTGATACGTGCGGATGCGCAGCGCCGCCTGCTCGAGCGCGCGGCGCTGCGGCGTGGTCAACCCTGCGAGCGCGGCCTGCAGTTCCTGCTGCGGAATCTCGAGCGCCACGACCGACGATGCGTCCACGCGATCGAACTTTCGCGTGTACTCGAGGACGGCCGCATCGCCGCGGCGACGCACGTCCTCGAGGATGCCGGCGACGGTGGCATCGATCGTCGCGTCCTGCGTGTTCTCGAACGCGAGCAACGCTTCGAGGCGCGCATCGAAGTCGGGGCTGGAGGAATCGAGCCGCGCGACGTTCATGCGGCGGCCCGCTCGGACTTGAGCACTCCGGCAAACGCATCGATCACCGGCTGCAGCGTGGCACGCTTCAGCTTGAGCGCCGCCTGGTTCACCACCAGCCGCGCCGAGATCGGCATGATCTCCTCCACCGCTACCAGGTTGTTGGCGCGCAGCGTGTTGCCGCTGGAAACCAGGTCGACGATGGCATCCGCGAGACCGACCAGGGGTGCCAGTTCCATGGAGCCGTACAGCTTGATCAGGTCCACGTGGACACCCTTGGCGGCGAAGTGGGTTCGCGCCACCTGCAGGTACTTGGTCGCGACCTTGAGGCGGGCGCCCTGCTTGACCGCGAGCGCGTAGTCGAAGCCGGCGCGCACCGCCACCATCATCCGGCACTTGGCGATGTCGAGGTCGAGCGGCTGATAGAGCCCGGCGCCGCCGTGCTCCAGCAGCACGTCCTTGCCGGCGATGCCCAGATCGGCGCCGCCGTACTGAACATAGGTGGGCACGTCGGAAGCGCGGACGACGATGATGCGTACATCGGGCCGGCTGGTCCCGATGATGAGCTTGCGCGAGGATTCCGGATCCTCGGCTGCCACGATGCCCGCGGCCGACAGCAGCGGGGTGGTTTCCTCGAAGATGCGCCCCTTCGAGAGAGCGATGGTGATGCCGTTCACGGCAGGCAAAGCGGAAAGCGGGCGAGGATTGTACCCGAGGACCCCAGGGAACGAGCTAGTTTCCCACTCGCTGCACCCGGGCGCCGAGCAGGGAGAGCTTCTCCTCGATGCGCTCGTAGCCGCGGTCCAGGTGATAGATCCGGTCCACCGTGGTGGTGCCGCGGGCCACCAGACCGGCCAGCACCAGGCTGGCGGAGGCACGCAGGTCGGTCGCCATGACGATGGCACCCTCAAGATTGCTCACACCGCGGATCACAGCCGTGTTGCCTTCGACGTCGATATCGGCGCCCAGCCGCCGCAGCTCCTGCACGTGCATGAAGCGATTCTCGAAGATGGTCTCGGTCACCAGGGCGGTGCCGCGGGCGACGCAGTCGAGCGTCATGAACTGCGCCTGCATGTCGGTGGGGAACGCGGGGTAGGGTGCGGTGCGCACGCTGACCGACTTCGGGGGGCTGTTCATGGCGACGCGAATCCAGTCCTCGCCGGTGTCGATCTTCGCGCCGGCCTCGCCGAGCTTGGCGATGACCGAATCCAGGATGTCGGCGCGCGTGTTCTTCAGGGTGACGTCACCGCCGGTGGTCGCCACGGCCGCGAGGAACGTCCCGGTCTCGATGCGGTCGGGCATCACGGACCAAGTGGCACCGTGCAATGACTCCACACCTTCGATCGTGATGACGTCGGTACCCGCGCCCGTGATGCGCGCGCCCATTGCCATCAGGCAGTGCGCAAGGTCGACGATCTCCGGCTCACGGGCGGCGTTCTCGATCACGGTCGTGCCCTCGGCAAGGCAGGCCGCCATCAGCAGGTTCTCGGTACCGGTGACCGTGACCATGTCCATCACCAGCCGCGCACCTTTCAGGCGCTTGGCGCTCGCGTGGACGTAGCCGTGCTCGATGGCGATCTCGGCGCCCAGCGCCTGCAGCCCCTTGATGTGCTGGTCCACCGGCCGCATGCCGATGGCGCACCCCCCCGGCAGCGACACACGTGCCTCGCCGAAGCGCGCCACCAGCGGGCCCAGCACGAGGATCGACGCCCGCATGGTCTTCACCAGCTCGTAGGGCGCGATGAAATTGTTGATGCGGCCACCCGACAGGCTCACCCCGAGTTTCTCGTCGAGGGACAGCTCCATGCCCATCTGCGCCAGCAGGTTGAGCGCCGTCGTCACGTCCCGGAGGTGGGGGACGTTCTGCACGCGCAGCGTCCCCGGGGTGAGGATCGCCGCACACAGGATCGGCAGGGCGGCGTTCTTGGCACCGGAGATGCGGATCTCGCCGGCGAGCGGGGTACCGCCCTCGATGCGCAGCTTGTCCATGGTCAGCCCTCGCCGGGCCGCCCCAAGAGGGCTGGCCCCCTCGGGGGGAGAGGCCGCAGGCCTGTCGGGGGGGGCATCACCTTACAGCCCTCGCCGGGCCGCCCCAAGAGGGCTGGCCCCCTCGGGGGGAAAGGCCGAAGGCCGGTCGGGGGGGACGTCACCTTCCAGCCCTCGCCGGGCCGCCCCATCAGCGGGCGGCCCATTCCTCAGGCGTGTAGGTCTTCATGGAGAGCGCGTGGATCTCCTGGCGCATGCGGTCGCCGAGCGCGCGATAGACCACCTGGTGCTGCTGAATGCGCGTCTTGCCGCGGAAATCCGGGCTCACGATCACGGCCTCGAAATGCGCGCCGTCGCCGTCCACCGCGACGTGGTCGCAGTGCATGTTTTCGAGGATGTAGCTGCGGACTTTTTCGGGAGTGACCATCTTCGATTGTCGGACAAGCGTTGGCTGCGGGGCGGCCCTTGCCTTCAGGGGGCTTCTTCAGTGCCGGAGCTTCCAGCCACGCTTGATCAGTTGCAGGGCGACGAATGATAAGACAGCGAAGCAGACGCCCACAACGAAGAGGCTCCGCCCGGGCGGCACGTCGGACGCATCGAAGAAGCCGAAGCGGAATCCGTCGATCATGTAGAAGAACGGATTCAGGTGCGACACCGCCTGCCAGAACGGCGGCAGCGAATGAATCGAATAGAACACGCCCGCGAGGAACGTGAGCGGCACGATGATGAAGTTCTGGAACGTGGCGAGCTGGTCGAACTTGTCGGCCCAGATGCCGGCGATCAACCCCAGGGCGCCCAGGATAGCGCCGCCCATGATCGCGAAGGCCAGAGCCCAGAATGGGTGCTGCACCGGCACGGCCACGGTCACCAGGGTGACCGAGAAGACGCCCAGGCCCACCATCAGGCCGCGCACGACCGCGGCAACGACGTACGCCCAGTAGAACTCGGCGTGGGACAGCGGCGGCAGCAGGATGAAGATGATGTTGCCGGTCACCTTGGACTGGATCACCGACGACGAGCTGTTGGCGAACGCGTTCTGAAGCAGCGACATCATCGCGAGGCCGGGGATCAGGAACGCGGTGTAGGGCACCCCCGGGTACACCTGCACCCGCCCTTCCAGCACGTGGGAGAACACGAGCAGGTACAGCAGCGCCGTGATGATCGGTGCCGCCACGGTCTGGAAGCTCACCTTCCAGAATCGCAGCATCTCCTTGTAGAGCAGCGTACGGAAACCGGTCATCGCCGCCCCATGATCTGCACGAAGGCCTCCTCCAGATCGGGCTGCAGCAGCTCCAGCTCCTGCACCGTGACACCGTCCCGGCGCAGTGCGATCATGATGTCGGGCGTTTCGTCGTGGCTCTGGATCGGGAGCACCCGATAGCCTTCGGGTCCGGGGACCGATCGTTCCGCGAGTTCGACCGGCAACCGGTCCGGATCGAGCTTCAACTTGAGATGGATGCCGGAAACACCGGCCAGCAGATTGCGCGTCGTGTCGAGCGCCACCACGCGGCCGTTCTTGAGCATCGCCACCCGGCCGCAGAGCGCTTCGGCCTCTTCGAGGTAGTGGGTGGTCAGGACGATGGTATGACCGGCGGCGTTCAGCTGGCGCACGAACTCCCAGAGCCCCTGGCGCAGTTCCACGTCGACGCCGGCGGTCGGCTCGTCCAGGATGATGACCGGCGGTTTGTGAACGAGCGCCTGGGCGACCAGCACCCGCCGCTTCATACCGCCGGAAAGCGACCGCATGTTGGCGTTCGCCTTGGCGGTCAGGTCGAGACGCTCGATCACCTCGTCGATCCAGGCATCGTTGCGACGCAGCCCGAAGTAGCCGGACTGGATGCGCAGGGTCTCGCGCACCGTGAAGAACGGGTCGAACACGAGTTCCTGCGGCACGACGCCGAGCGCACGCCTCGCCTCGCGGTAGTTCACGCGGACGTCGTACCCCATCACCCGCACTTCGCCGCGATCGGCCCGCGCGAGCCCGGCCAGCAGGCTGATCAGCGTGGTCTTGCCCGCGCCGTTCGGCCCGAGCAGCGCGAAGAACTCGCCCGGTTCGACCGACAGGTCGACACCATCCAGCGCCTGCACGTCACCATAGCGCTTGTACGCCTGCCGGACTTCGATGGCCGGGGCCATCACGCGTACGCGACCGGGAGCAGTTCGGTGACGCCGTAGAGGTCGACGAGACTCTTGAGGCTGTTATCCAGGTTGAGATAGACGACGCGGTTGCCGGTGCGCTGCGCCGCCCGCAGCCATTCGAGCAGCAGCGCGACAGCGGACGAGTCCGCTGTAGTCACACCGGCGAGATCGATGCGGGTTTCGCCGTCGGCAAGCAGGGCGAGCCCCCGGGGCAGCAGGTCCGGCACCGCATCGATGGTGACGGCACCTTCGAGGAGCAGGCGATCGCCCTCGCGGCGGATCATTTCTTCGCGGGCACCGCCAAGGCCTTCGCGTTGCGTTCCTTGAGGTTCTTGATGAGCCCGTCGATGCCGCCGGTCTGGATCTGCGCGGAGAAGTCGTTGCGGTAGGTGGTCACGAGGCTGGCGCCGTCGACGGTGACGTTGTAGACCTTCCACCCCTCCGAGCCCAGGCGCATTGCGTAGTCGACACCCACCGGCGGGGCTCCGCCGGGCAGCAGGATCCGCGTCTTCACGGTCACGTCGTTCTCGCCAGCCGCGGGTTGCAGCGGGGTCACTTCGACCTTGACCAGGCGGTAGGCGGAATACGCAGCGGCGTACGAACGCACGAGCAGGGTCCGGAACTCGTCCACCAGCACTTTATGCTGCTCGGGCGTGGCGTCATTCCAGTACTTGCCCACGGCGAGCCGGGTGACGCGGGGCATGTCGAAGTGCGGTACGACCTTGGTCTCGATCAGGTCCACCAGTTTCGAGGTGGAACCGTTGCGCAGATCCTTGTCGTCCGCCACCAGGCGCAGCACCTCCTCGCTGGTGGTCTTCACGACGACGTCGGGAGGCGGATAGTCCGCAGCCATCGCAGCGGCACACAGCATCACGCCGATCAACGGCGACCATCGGGACAGTGTTCTCATCGTCTTCATTTCGTCTCTCGCTCTTCCGTGATCGTGGGCTACTTGTCGGCAGGCTGCGGACCTTCGGCAGCCTTGCCATAGAGAAAGCGGCTGATCATGCGCTCCAGCACCATCGCGGACTGGGTCAGTTTCATCCGGTCGCCGTCCTTCAGCATCACGTCGTCGCCGCCGGCGTCGAGCCCAACGTACTGCTCGCCCAGCAATCCTGAAGTCAGGATCGATGCGGTGGTGTCGGCCGGGAACTGGTAGGCCTTGTCGATGCGAAACGTGACCACGGCTACGTACTTCTTCCGGTCCAGGGCGATCGCCTCGACCCGCCCGATCACCACGCCGTTGCTCTTTACCGGAGCGCGCGGTTTCAAGCCGCCGATGTTTTCGAACTCCGCGGTCACGCGGTAGCCCTCCGACGCGCTCACCGTGGTGGCATTCCCCACCTTGAGTGCGAGCACCAGCAGCGCGATCAGGCCGCCCGTGACGAACAGTCCGACCCAGAGGTCGATCGTGGTTCTCTTCATCTTCACACCCCTGCGAACATGAACGACGTCAGCACGAAGTCGAGCGCCAGTATCACCAGCGCGGAGGTAACGACCGTGCGCGTCACTGCGTAGGAAACCCCTTCGGCGGTGGGCGGCGCATCGAAGCCTTCGAACAGTGCGATGAGGCTCACCGCCACCCCGAACACGATGCTCTTGATCACGCCGTTCAGCACATCCTCGCGCAGGTCCACGGCCGCCTGCATCTGCGACCAGAACGCACCGGAATCCACGCCGATGATGACGACCCCGATCAGATAGCCGCCGAAGATGCCGAAGGCGCTGAAGATCGCCGCCAGCAACGGCATCGAGATGACCCCGCCCCAGAAGATCGGGCTCATGACGCGCGAATAGGGATCGACCGCCATCATCTCCATGGCGGAAAGCTGCTCGGTCGATTTCATGATCCCGATCTTCGCTGTGATCGCCGAGCCGGCCCGACTCGCGAACAGCAGCGCCGACACCACCGGCCCGAGTTCACGGGTGAGCGACAGCGCGACCAGGGTGCCGAGCGCCTCCGCCGAGCCATAGCGCTTGAGCGTCTCGTAGCCCTGCAGCCCCAGCACGAGCCCCACGAACAGCCCGGACACGATGATGATGATGAGCGATAGCACGCCCGTGAAGTAGATCTCGTTCAGCGTGAGCTGGGGACGGCTGAAGCTCGCACCGGAACGGGCGATCAGCGTCGCGGTGAAGCGTGTGGCACATCCCAGCTTCCACACCCCGTCCACCACGCGCGCGCCGATGTGACGCAGGCCGCTGTCGAGCGCGGCGATCACGGATGCGCTCCCAGACCCAGGTCGTCGGCGTAGGACCGGCCGGGATAGTGGAAGGCCACGGGGCCGTCGGCCTCGCCGCGGATGAACTGGCGCACCAGCGGTTCGTCCGACGCCCGGATCTGGTCGGGCGTGCCTTCGGCCACGATGCGACCGTCGGCCACGATGTACACGAAGTCGACGATGGCGAAGGACGCACCGACGTCGTGCGTGACCAGGATCGAGGTCGCCCCGAGCGCATCGTTGAGGCGCCGGATCAGGTTCGCTATCACGCCGAGCGAAATGGGGTCGAGCCCGGTGAACGGTTCGTCGTACATCATCAGCATCGGATCGAGCGCGATGGCACGGGCCAGGGCAACGCGCCGCGCCATGCCGCCGGACAGCTCGCCCGTGGACAGTTGGGCCGCGCCGCGCAAACCCACGGCGTTCAGCTTGAGCAGCACGAGGTCCCGTATCAGGGCCTCACCGAGACTGGTGTGCTCGCGCAGCGGGAAAGCGACGTTCTCGAACACCGTCAGATCGGTGAACAGCGCCCCGAACTGGAACAGCATGCCCATGCGACGCCGCAGCCGGTAGAGCGCGTCATGATCGAGGTCGTGCACGACCGAGCCGTTCACCCTGACCTGCCCGGCGGAGGGCCGCAACTGGCCCCCGATCAGCCGCAGGATGGTGGTCTTGCCGCTGCCGCTGCCGCCCATGATGGCCACCACCTTGCCGCGCGGCACGCGCATGCGGATACCGGTGAGGATCGGGCGGCGATCGTAGGCGAACTGGACGTCCGTGAGTTCGACGAGAGGTTCGGGGGACACGTCTGACTCGGGCTGAAGGCTCCGGATTGTAACTGGAGACGAGATCGACAGTTCACAGGCAGACGCTTGCTTGTGACCAGGATTGGATTGCGCTATGTTGGCCCGGTTCCTGCGCGTAGGCGCCGCATCCACTCAAACCGGCACCTCGGTCAGGTGAGGCAAGCCGGCTCCGCGCGAACCCCGACCCCGATCCATGGAGCCCTCTGCCCTCGCGTTTCGCCACGTCTCGAAGGCCTTCGGCACAGCCAGCGCATTGAGCGACGTCGAGCTCGAAGTGGGCACCGGAGAATTGTTCGGACTGGTGGGCATGAACGGCGCGGGCAAAACCACGCTCATCAAGTGCCTGCTCGACTCGAGCCGGGCCGATACCGGCAGCATCGAAGTGTTCGGCGCGACCAGCCTGCTGCCCGCCGCCCGCAGCCGGCTCGCATTCCTGCCGGAGCGGTTCAATGCGCCCTTCTACGTCACCGGGCGTGACTTTCTGCGGCTCATGTTGCGGCTGTACGGCCGCGGCTACGATGAAGCGGCGGCGCGCGCGATGCTCGCAGCGCTCGACCTGGACCTGTCCGCGCTCGACAAGCCGGTGCGGGCGTATTCGAAAGGCATGACCCAGAAGCTGGGGCTCGCCTGCTGCCTTCTGTCGGAACGGGCGCTGCTGCTGCTCGACGAGCCCACCAGCGGTCTCGACCCCAAGGCACGCGCGCTCCTCAAGGCGGCTCTGCGCGAGCGTCATGCGCACGGCTCGACCATCTTCTTCACCTCGCACTCGCTCGCCGACGTGGAGGAGATGTGCGATCGCATGGCGGTGCTGCACCAGGGACGCATCCGATACGTGGGGAGTCCCGCCGGGCTGCGCGAACGGTTCGGCGCGCCGACGCTGGAACGCGCATTCCTCGCCTGCCTCGAAACCGCCGTGCCCCTGGCCGCCTGAGCGCGATCCCGTGAACGCGACCCTCCCGCCGCGGCCGGACCTGCTGATCGTCGACGACGATCCGCTCATCACCGATACGCTCAATTTCGTGCTGGGCAAGGCCTTCAACGTGTATGCGGCCGAATCCCGGGCGCAGGTGAAGAGCCTGCTCGCCCAGCTCGAGCACGCTCCTGAACTGGCTCTGGTCGACCTTGGTCTGCCGCCCACGCCGCACCGCCCGGACGAGGGCTTCCGGCTGATCAACGAACTGCTCGCAGCGTCGCCGGACATCAAGATTCTCGTGCTCTCCGGTCAGAACGACGAGGCCAACGCGCGCCACGCACGCGCGCTCGGCGCCGTCGATTTCGTGGCTAAACCCTGCGAGCCGAAGGAACTCGAAGCGTTGCTGATGCGCGCGCGCAGCTTCAGCGCCGCTGAGCGTCGCGCCGCCGCGGCCGACAGCGGCATCGTGGGGGCAAGCCCGGGCGTCGCCAAGCTGCGGCAGCAGATCAGCCAATACGCCGCCGCCCCCTTCCCGGTGCTGATCGAAGGCGAGTCGGGCAGCGGCAAGGAACTGGTGGCGCAGGCACTCCACGCCGGCAGCCCCCGCTCAGGGCGTCCCTATCTCGCGCTCAATTGCGCCGCGATCTCGCCCACGCTGGTCGAGCCGACGCTCTTCGGCTACTCGAAGGGGGCATTCACTGGCGCCAACACCGCGCGCGCCGGCTATTTCGAGGACGCGAGCGACGGCACTCTCTTCCTGGACGAGATCGGCGAACTGCCGCTGGAGCTGCAATCGAAGCTCCTGCGGGTGCTGGAGAACGGCGAGTTCCAGCGGGTGGGCGAGACCCAGAGCCGCACCAGCAACGCCCGTGTCATCGCGGCGACCAACCGCGATCTGCGCCAGGAGATCAAGGCCGGACGCTTCCGCGTGGACCTTTATCACCGGCTGTCGGTCTTCACGGTCCAGGTACCGTCCCTGCGCGATCTGGGCGACGACAAGCGCCTGCTGCTCGAGCACTTCTCCGACCTGTACGCCTCCCAGGGCGGGGTCCAGCCGTTCCGCCTCGACGACGCTGCGATGAAGCTCTGGATGTCGTATCCGTTTCCGGGCAATGTCCGTGAGTTGCGCAATATCGTCATCCGCCTCACGACCAAGCACGCCTGCAGGCTGGTCGACCGCGATCAACTGGTCGCGGAGCTCGACTACGAAACCGGAGCGAGTGCCGGACCACCCGGGGCCGACACGGGTGCCGACTTCAGCGGCAGCGTCGCATGGGCGAAGCGCATCCTCGAGACGCGCCGCACCCTCGATATCGACGCAGAGCTGCGCAACTGGGAGAAGTGCTTCTTCGAAGCGGCGCTCGAGATCACCCACGGCAACCTGAGTCAGGCCGCCAAGCTCCTCGGCATGCACCGCACCACCCTCTACAGCCGCATGCAGTCCTACGGCGACAGCCTCGACGGCTCGGGCCGCGGCAAGGTCACCCCGTAACGACCATGTACTACACCTTCTTCGGTCTCCAGCAGCCGCCGTTCCGGATAACACCGGATACCGAATTCTTTTTTGAAGGCGCCAATCGCGGCTCGGTGCTGGAGGCGCTGATTTACGCCATCGGCCAGGGCGAAGGCATCGTCAAGGTGACCGGCGAGGTGGGCAGCGGCAAGACCATGCTGTGCCGCGTGCTCCAGCAGCGACTGGCCGACACCGTGGACATCGTCTATCTGGCGAACCCCAATGTCTCGCCCGAGGACATCCTGCATGCCATAGCCTTCGAACTGCAGCTGCCGGTGAAGCGCGAGGCGTCACGGCTCGAGGTCATGCACGCCCTGCAGCAGTATCTGGTGCAGCGCCACGCCGAACGGCGCCAGGTGGTGGTGTTCGTCGAGGAATCCCAGGGAATGCCGATCGCGACGCTGGAAGAGATCAGGCTGCTCTCCAATCTGGAGACCGACCGCAGCAAGTTGCTGCAGATCGTGCTGTTCGGGCAGCCGGAGCTCGATGAGAACCTGCGCCAGAACAGCATTCGCCAGCTGCGGGAGCGCATCACCCACAGCTTCTATCTGTCACCGCTGTCGGTCGAGGAGGTGGGGGCGTACCTCGCGTTCCGCTTGCATGCTGCCGGCTACCGTGGTCCGGCATTGTTCTCGAAGAGAGTAATCACTTACATATCAAAGGCGAGCGGAGGGCTCACGCGGCGCGTCAACATCGTTGCGGACAAGGCGCTGCTGGCCGCATTCGCGGAAAGCACCCACACCATCTCGCTGAAGCACGTGCGCACCGCGGTGCAGGACAGCGAGTTCAGCCAGGGCAAGGCGCCGCCGACGGCCCCGGCGTGGCTGCCCTGGGCACTGCTGGGCTTGGGTGCCACCGCAGTTGCGGCGGCCGTCTGGTGGTACTTCGATCGCGGCAGCGCTCAATCCGTCGCAATGCCGACAAGCAATATGCCGACGGCATTGTCCGCCGCAACTGCGGTGGCGCCACCTGCGGCAGCCGTGGCAAGCGCGGGCGCCCCTGCCGAAACAGCTGTAGCGTCCGTTCCCATGACGCCGCCCGCCCCCGAGACCAGCCACCCGAAGCCCGAACCGGCCGTGTCGACCACGGCCCCGGACCAGACGCAACCGACGGCGGGCTTACGGATCACGTCGGAAATCGGTCAGCCGGAGTCGGCGCCCGCTACCGGCGCACCTCAACCTGCATCCCGCTCGCTCCCGGACGACTTCCTGGAACAACGCTTGCGAGCGACGGAATCCTGGCTGTCCACCCAGGCAGAGCGGACGTACACGATCCAGCTGATGGGTGCAGCAGATGCGGAATACCTCAAGGAATATTTCAAGTCCCTGACCAAATCGATTGAAATAGATAATATTTTTGTGTACCGTACCGTTGCTAACATGAAGCCGTCTCTGACCGTCGTGTACGGCGCGTACCCCACGATGCGCGCGGTCAACGAGGCCATCGAGCAGTTGCCACCGGAGCTTCAACGGTACCGGCCGTATCAGCGCACCATCCGCGGCATCCGCGCGGAGATCGAAGAAGCGCGCAACGCCTCGACTGCCCGGTAGACCTGTCATGAACTACCCGGCTCCCGTACCCGAGAACTCCCGGCCCAGCCGCCAAGGTGAGTAGCCCCGTCGGCTCAGCAACCTGATGATCTACCTGCCCGATTCCCGCCTCCAGCGCTTCGCCGCCCGCCTCGCGTCCGCGAGTCGCGTCATTTCCTGCCGGCATGCGGCAGGGTTGATCCTGCTGGCCGCCAGCCTCGGCGGTTGCAGCTACAAGGCGCCGGTGCTGCCGGTGTCGGACAACCACCTAGCAGCCAGCGAAGCCGGTAAGGCCGTGCGCGAAGACAAGGACATCCTCCCGCCGGTGTCCGTCCCGACCCCGCCGCCCCCGAAACCGCAGCCGCGCCTGCCCACTTACAGCGTGGTGGTGAACGAGGTCTCGGTGAAGGAGCTCCTGTTCGCCCTGGCCCGGGATACCAAACAGAACATCGACGTGCACCCGGGTCTGCAGGGGCTCGTCAGCCTGAACGCCATCGACGAGACCCTGCCTGCGATCCTCGATCGCATCGCGAAGCAGGGCAACCTCCGCTGGCGCCAGGAAGGACGGACCATCCTGGTCACGCCCGATACGCCTTACGTGAAGACGTACCGGGTCAACTACGTGAACGTGAGCCGCGAGACCAACTCCACGGTGGGCGTTTCCGGTCTGGTCGGCACCGGTGCCACGGCAACGGGTGGCACGGGTGGTGGAGGCGGGGGCGCTGGGGGCGGCACCGGTTCGAACTCGTCCAGCACCACGGTCAACACGACATCGAAGAACGAATTCTGGAAGGTCCTGGAAGACAACGTGAAGGGCATGCTGTCCGCAACGCGTGCCCAGGCTCTGTCCGTCGACGAACGCGCGGCTCGCGCCGAAGCGTCGAAGGCCCAGCGCGAGGAACGCATCGCCCAGGCTGAAGCGGTCGCACGCGCCGGAGCCAATGCGAGCGAGTTGATGTCGAAGGCGTTCGACAGCCAGACGACCACGTTGCCGGGCGACATCGCCAACGAGGTGGTCGTGAACCCGGTCGCGGGTACGGTCACCATCCTAGCCACCGACCGCCAGCACGCCCTGGTACAGCAGTACATCGACGCGGTCATGGCGTCTTCGCAGCGCCAAGTGCTCATCGAAGCGACGATCGTGGAAGTGGAGCTGTCGCGTACCTATCAGGCGGGCGTGGACTGGGGTCGCATCGCCGGTTCGGCCGGTGCCGGGCTTTCATTCCAGCAGAACTTCGTGAGCGGGGTGCTCAATACCCCGCCGAACTTCCAGATCAACTACGGGGACCCGACCCGTCCGGGCGGCGGCGTGTTCGCCGCGATCAAGATGCTCGAGACGTTCGGCAACACGCGCGTGCTGTCCAGTCCGAAGCTGATGGCGATCAACAACCAGACCGCGCTGCTCAAGGTCGTCCGCAACCAGGTGTACTTCCAGATCCAGTCGTCGATCTCGCAAGGTACGGTGGGCGTGGCGCCACTACAATCCGTGCAGACCACCGCGCGCACCGTGCCGGTGGGCCTCGTCATGAGCATGACGCCGCAGATCAACGAAACCGGCCAGATCACGATCACCGTGCGGCCGACGGTCACGAGCCAGGTCGACACGGTGGAGGATCCGAACCCGGTGCTCGCCGCGCAGGGTCTCAAGAACCTGGTGCCAATCATCGAAGTGCGCGAGATCGAATCGGTGCTGCAGGTGGTGAGCGGCCAGATCGCGATCCTCGGCGGACTCATCAAGGATGAGGTCATCCGCAACCGCTCCCAGATCCCCGGCATCGGCAACACCCGCGCCGGCGACGCCTTCGCATTCCGCAACGAATCCGCCCGCAAGACCGAACTGGTCATCTTCCTGCGCCCGACGGTGGTCACCAATCCGTCGCTCGACGCCGACGATCTGCGCTTCCTGCGCCCGCTGCTGCCCAAGCCTGAACAGATGGGTGCGCTGCCGGACGCACCGGCCCAGGCTAAGTGAGCCATGAGCCTCCTGCTCCAGGCCTTGCAGAAGGCCGCGAAGAATCGCGAGACGACGCAGCAGCCGACTGCTGAACCGGTCACCACTGGTTTCGCGACCAATGCGGGTTCCACCCTGGAGCTGGAACCCGGCGAAATCGAGCCCACGTCGCGCTCGCGCGAATTCGACGCCCCGGCCGAAGCCCCGGCGCCGATTCCGCCCGCGCGGACTGCGCGCGAGGACTACCAGGAGCCCACCGCCCAGCAGGCGGCCGTCGTGGTGGGGGCCGCTGCCGCCGCCAAGGAGCCGGGCTTCAGCATCATGGATTGGGCCCGGGATCGCCCGGTCTGGGTTCTAGCGATCGCGGTTGGCATCTTTCTGACGTTCTACTTCAGCTACGTCGCCGTCGAGATCTTCTATCCCGGCTTCTGGTCGCGCTCCGGATCCATCGTCGGGCCCGCGGCGAACAACAGCCCGCTGGTGCGCAACCCTTCACCGCGACCCGCACCGCCCGGAACTTCTCCGGCGCCGACGCAGGCTGCCGCACCGATGCCGGATCTGCTCGCGCCAGCCGCCCCGGGCGAGCCCGCGCCTGCCGCTTCGGCCACCGGCGCCGCCCCCGCACCTGCCGCCGGGCCGTCCGTGCCACCCCCGGCGCCGACCATCGATTCAATGCCCGCCGCAGCCGCGCCTGGCGGCGCCCCAGCTCCCGCGACCAAGCCCGTGGTCGCGCCGCAACCGGGTCGGCCCCCCGTGGCGACCTCGAGCGCGATCGTACGTGCCGATCCCGCCGGTCCAGTGGTACGTCGGAGGGCAATGCCTGCCCGCGACGTGCCGAAGACGGCTGCGCCTGACAACGAAATCACGTTCAAGGCGTCGGACAACGGTTCCGCGATCGTCGGCTGGCTCACTTCCGCCTACGACCAGCTGCAGAAGGGCGATCTCGACGCGGCACACGGCACGTACGAGCGGATCCTGCAATCCGACAGCCGCAACATCGACGCTCTGCTCGGCATGGCGTCCATCGCCTGGCAGCGAGGGCAGACCGAGAAGGCGTCGGAGTCCTACTACCGCGTGCTGCAGCTCGATCCGCAGAACGCCACGGCGCAGAGCGGCCTGATCGGCCTGATGGGGCGTGTCGACCCCACCGCGAGCGAGACCCGGCTGAAGCAACTGATCGCGCGCGAGCCCTCCGGCGGCCTCTACTTCTCGCTCGGGAACCTCTACGCGGGCGAACGTCAATGGGCGCAGGCGCAGCAGGCGTACTTCCAGGCGTTCCAGATGGATCCGACTAATCCCGACTACGCGTTCAACCTCGCGGTGGGGTTGGAGCACCTCGGACAGAGCAAGGTTGCGCTGGGGTACTATCGCAAGGCCGTGGATCTCTCGTTTGCGCGCGGGCACGCCGGCTTCGACCAGAAGCAGGTCATTCAGCGCATCGGTGAACTTTCGGCCGCGACCGAATGATGAACGACATGGCTTCTCCCAAGACGGCAGTGGTGAAGACCTCGATGCCGGAACAGCGCAAGAAGATGCGCCTGGGCGAACTGCTGGTCCAGCAGGGCCTCATCACGCCCGACCAGTTGCGGATCGCGCTCACCGAACAGAAGAGCCAGAAGATGCCGATCGGGCGTCTGCTGGTGCGCCTGGGCTTCGTCACGGAAGCGGTCATCCGCGACATCATGGCGCGCACCATCGGGCAGGAGGCCATCGACCTCGCCCAGGTCGTGGTCGACGCCGAAGCGCTCAAGCTGGTGCCGCAGGAGTTTGCCCGGCGTCAGCGCGTGCTGCCCATCGCATTCGACTCGCAGGAACGAGTCCTGGTGGTGGCGATCACCGAGCTCTACAACGTGGTCGCGATCGACCAGTTGCGCGCCTCGCTGCCGCCCGACATACAGCTGCGTACCGTGCTGGCCGGCGAAGCGCAGCTCGAAGACTACATCGACCATTTCTACGGCTACGAGCTGTCGGTCGACGGCATCCTGCGGGAGATCGAGACCGGCGAACTCGACTGGCAGAGTCTCCAGGCCGGCGGCGACGAATACACCCAGCCGATCGTGCGGCTGGTGGGCGCGCTGCTGATCGATGCGGTGAAGCGCGGCTCCTCCGACATCCACTTCGAACCGGAGCACGCATTCCTGCGCGTGCGCTACCGCATCGATGGCGTGCTGGAGCAGGTGCGCAGCCTGCACAAGACCTACTGGCCCGGCATCGCCGTGCGCCTCAAGGTCATCAGCGGCATGAACATCGCCGAGACGCGTGCACCGCAGGACGGACGCCTGTCGCTCAACCTGAACGGCCGTCCGGTCGACTTCCGGGTCTCGAGCCACCCGACCATCTACGGCGAGAACATCGTCCTGCGGGTGCTGGACCGCGAGAAGTCCATCATCAGCCTGGACCAGATGAAGCTGCCCAAGCCGATCATGGCCAAGCTGAACCTCATGCTGGCACGGCCCGAGGGCATCCTGGTCATCACCGGCCCCACCGGCAGCGGCAAGACGACCACGCTGTACTCCCTGCTTTCGCAGGTGAACGTCGAGGGCGTGAACATCATGACCCTCGAAGACCCGGTCGAATACCCGGTGGCGCTGATGCGCCAGACCTCGGTGAGCGAGGCCTCGAAACTCGACTTCGCGAACGGTATCCGATCGATCATGCGACAGGACCCGGACATCATCCTGGTGGGTGAGGTGCGCGACAAGGAAACGGCAGAGATGGCGTTCCGTGCGGCGATGACCGGTCACCAGGTGTTCACGACGCTCCACACCAACTCGGCGATCGGCGCGTTCCCCCGGCTGTTCGACATCGCCATCATGCCGGACATCATCTCGGGCAATATCATCGGCGTGATCGCGCAGCGTCTCGTACGCACGCTGTGCCAGCAATGCAGGGTGGAGTACAAGCCTTCGCTCGAGGAGAAGCACATCCTCGGACTGCCTCCCGAAAGCGGTGCCACCATCTTCCGGCATCGTGACGGTGGCTGCCGCGTCTGCAACAACCGCGGCTACAAGGGGCGCGTACCGATCCTCGAGATCCTGCACATGGACGGCGACCTCGACGAACTGGTGGCGCGCCGCGCCACCGGGCGCGAACTGCGCCGTGCCGCGGCGGAAAAGGGCTTCCGTACGCTGGCGGACGAAGGTGTAGCGCGCGTGCTCGACGGCTCCACCAGCATCGCCGAGGTGTCGCGCTCGGTGGATCTCACCAGCCGGATCGTTTAATCCCCGCATGCACCGGCGCGGCCAGGCGCCACTCCACAGGGCTAGCACCGACCCCTACCCATGCCCTCCTTCTCCTACAAAGCGGTCGACCGGGTCGGCCAGCAGGCGCGCGGCAAGCTGGATGCGCTGAACGAGGTGGACCTCGAGCTGCGCCTGCGGCGCATGGGGCTCGACCTGATCACCTTCCGTCAGGTCCAGACCGGCACCACTGCCCCGAAGGGCGCGGTGACCCGCAAGGACCTCATCAACTTCTGCTTCGACATGGAGCAGATGACGCGCGCCGGCATTCCGCTGCTCGAAGGCCTGCGCGACCTGCGCGACAGCGTCGACAGCCCACGCTTCAAGGCCATCGTGTCGTCCATGCTGGAGGACATCGAAGGCGGCAAGATGTTGTCGCAGGCCATGGCACCCTTTCCTCAGGTATTCGACTCGGTGTTCGTGAGTCTGGTGCGGGCCGGTGAACAGACCGGTCGGCTGACCGACGTGTTCGAGAGTCTGTCGAACGCGCTCAAGTGGCAGGACGAGCTGGCGGCGCAGACCAAGAAGCTGCTGATCTATCCGACCATGGTGTTCATCGTCGTGATGGGCGTCCTGTTCTTCCTTCTCGCCTACCTCGTGCCGCAGGTGGTGAGCGTGTTGAAGACCATGCGCGTGGACCTGCCGATCCAGACGCGCGTCCTGATCGCGATGTCGGACTTCGTGGTGAGTTATTGGTGGGTGATTCTCGGCCTGCCCGTCCTCGTGTTCGGCGCGCTGATCGCCGTTATCAGGAGCAACGAACGCGCGCGCTATCTGTTCGACTACGCCAAGCTCAGGATCCCGGTGATCGGGCCGATCATCCAGAAGATCATCCTGGCGCGGTTCGCCAACTTCTTCGCCCTGATGTACCAATCCGGCATCACCATCCTTGATGCGATCCGCACCAGCGAAGGCATCGTCGGCAACCGGGTCATCGCGGATGGCATGGCACGCGCCTGGCAACAGATCAATGCCGGCGAGGCATTGTCGGAAACCTTTCAAAATCTTGGCATGTTTCCTGCGCTGGTGATCCGGATGCTGCGCGTGGGCGAGAACACGGGAGCCCTGGATACGGCGCTGCTCAACATCAGTTACTTCTACAACCGGGACGTGAAGGATGCGGTCGAGAAGGCGCTCAAGATGATCGAACCGACGCTTACCCTCGTGCTCGGCGGGATGCTCGCGCTGATCCTGTTTTCCGTGCTCTCGCCGATCTACGAGATGATCGGCAACCTGAAGATCTGATCCGAAGCGCGCCCGCCGCCATGTCCTCCCGCATCCTGGTCTGCATCTCCGCCGCCGGCGCCTCGGTGGCTCGCTGGAAGGGCAAGATCACCCGTTGCCAGCGCTTCGAGAACACCGAGGCAGGGCTCGCGGGATTCGAGGAGTTCCTCCGTGTGTCAGAGGGGACGCCGATTCACATCGCGGTCGACACGGTGGACGAGGACTACCGGTTCGAGACGCTGCCGCACACCTCCGGCAACGACCGCAAGCAGCTGGTCGAGCGCAAACTGAAGCAGCTCTACCGCACGACCCAGTACTACTCCGCAACGCTGCAGGAGCGCGACAAGGGCAAACGCAAGGACGATCGCTTCCTCTTCTGCGCGCTGACCGACACCGAAGTGCTGGAGCCGTGGATGAAGATCATCGAAGCGCGCGAGCTGCCGCTTGCGGGTCTCTATCCGCTGCCCACCGTGACCGTTGCCGCGGTCACCAAGCTCAAGCTGAAGAGCCCGAACCTGCTGATCATTTCGAAGCACGTCGCCGGGCTGCGCCAGACCTTCCTCAAGAACGGTCGCTTCCGCATCACGCGTCTGACACCGCTGCGCGGCGGGGAGCGGACCATCGACCGTTCGTTCGCCGACGAAGTGGGCAACACCCGCATGTACCTCGATGCGCTGTCGGTCACGACGGCGGATGAGACCGTGCAGGTGGTGATCCTCGACCAGGACAACTCGCTCGCCTCGTTGCGCGACGCCCTCAACAACGCACGCGGCAATCTCCAGTGCGTCCGCGTGCCCCGCGAAGAGCTGGTGCTGAAGCTCCGCATCCCGGACGCGACGCTTTCGACCACGCCCGATGCGCTACATCTGCACCTGCTCGGCGAGCACGTGCCCGAGGAGAATCTCGCTCCGGCGACGATGCGGCGCGGATTCAACCTGTATCGCAATGCACGTCTGCTGTACATCGGGGCCGGGGCCACTGCGTTCCTCGGCGGCCTCTGGTTCTGCGCCGACCTGTACCGGGTGAGCCAGATCGAGAGCGAAGCGAAGGAGGCCGCGTCCAAGGCTGCGAAATTCCACTCCATGTACCAGGAACTCACCCGTCAGTTCCCTGCCTCGCCGGTAACCTCGTCGACGCTGCAGCAGACCGTCGATGTGGCGCTGCGCCTGCGCGACAACGCGCGCACGCCCGACACGTTGTTCGCGGTAGTGAGCGATGCGCTCGAGTCCTTCCCGAACGTGAGCCTGTCCACGCTTGCCTGGAAGCACGGCAAGTACGCGGATGCGACCGCCGCTTTTTCCTCGTCGACCGGCGGCAGCGGTGATGGTCCGTTGCGCGAAGTGGGGCTGATCGTCGGCGAGATCCAGCCGTTCAACGGCGACTACCGGACGGCGGTTGCCACCATCCGCGATTTCGCGGACCGGCTGCGCAAGAACCCGGCGGTCGCGGACGTGAAGATCATCAAGCTGCCGCTCGACGAGAATTCGCGTCAGACGCTCTCGGGCAGTACCTCCACGCGAACCGAGCAGCAGACCAGGGCCCAGTTCGAGATCAACCTGACCCTGCGCGAGGGTCCGAGGACCGCCTCGTGAAGGGCCGGCGCAAGGGTCTGCCGCCGCTTGCGGTGCCCGGCATCGTCCTCGCCGCGGTACTCGTCGCGGCAACGGTGCTCGTGCGCTATGCGGACGGCCTCGTGAGCCAGGCAAACAGCACCCGCGCCGCGCAGGAGCAGGCGCTGTCCGAAGCGCGATTGAAGTACTCGAATGCGGGCACCGAGAAGGACATCATCACGCGCTACCTCGGCACCTATCGGGCATTGCAGGAACTCGGCTTCGTGGGCGGCGAACAGCGCATCAACTGGGTGGACAGTCTGCGCAAGGCGAATCGTGAAGCGGGCATGTTCGGGGTTGAATATCAAGTCGGCCAACAGGCGTCCTACCCGCTCGCGAACGAGATCGGCGGCGGCAGCCTGCCGATGAAGCATTCGGTGATGAAACTCACGGTGCCGCTTCTGCACGAAGGCGATCTGATGCGGTTCTTCCGCCTGCTCGCGGCACAGCGTTCCGGCGTGTTCACCTTGAATGCATGCCAGCTGCGCCGCAACAGCGGTGGCGATCCGAATACGCTGCAACCGCGGCTGGGGGCGGAGTGCGAAGTGTCGTGGATCACGGTAAACGAGGACGAGAAGCAGGAGGGCAAGCAATGAGCACGCGTGCCTGGCTGCTTCTCCTCTGCACTGCAGTCGCGGCCGGACCCGCAGCTGCCGAGGATAAGCTCGGCCGGTTGTTCTTCACGCCGGCCGAACGCGCGGCACTCGATGCGCAGCGCAAGCTCGCGGGCGAGATGGCGAACCGGCCCGTCAGGAAGGACAACGAGGGACCGAAGGCACCGCCGCCCAAGATGCTCACCCTGAACGGCGTGCTGCGGCGCAGCGACGGCGAGACCACCATCTGGGTCAACGGCCAGGCCGTGCACGAACGCTTTGGCGATGTCGACGTCATGCCGGGATCGATCTCACGCGAGGCTGTCGCGGTGCGGTTGGCGGGCTCGGGACGCCGCGTGAAGCTCAAGGTCGGACAGAGCGTGGATTCGGCCACCGGCGTGGTGGAGGAAAACTACCGGCGCAGTCCGGAAGCCGAGCAAGCGGAGCCGGCCACCGACGCCGAGCCACGCAAACCGGCCGAGACGAGCCGGTCCGAAGATGCGATCGTGAAACCGCGCCGTGCGCGCCCGGCGCGCGAGGACTACTATCCGATACCGTCGGCGGAGCCGGCCAAGACACCCGCAACCTCGGAGAGCGCAGCCGATGGCGGCATGCAGGAATATCGCTGAGCAGAGGCTTGCCCCGGCGACGCGGCAACGCGGCGTCGGGTTGCTGGTCATCCTGATCATCGCCGGCGTGCTGGGTGTGGTGTTCGTCACCACCGTGATAAGCGGCGCACCCGACGACGCTCGAAGGGACGACGCCACACAGGTCGCGCTGGCACGCGCGAAGGAGGCGCTGATCTCCTACGCCGTCACGTACATGAACGACCATCCGAACGATGTCCCCGGCTATCTGCCTTGCCCCGACCTCGGCACGCCGTCGTCGATGCGCGAAGGTGCCGCGGCCGGAACGTGCGGCGCCGCCTACACCGGACCGGCCCTCGGCGACAACTCGATGGGACGCCTGCCCTGGTATACGCTCGGCATCGAGCCGCTGCGCGACGGCTACGGCGAGTGTCTCTGGTACGCGGTTTCATCGACCTACAAGAACAGCCCGGAGCCCGCGATGCTCAATTGGGACAGCATCGGCCGCTTCCGCATCATGGGGCCCGACGGCACCACCGTGCTGGTCGGTGCCACGACGGCCGATCTGGTGGTCGCCGTGATCGTGGCACCCGGTCCCGCGTTCGGCTCCCAGGTGCGCGCCACCGACGCGACGAACGCGCCGAGCTGCGGCGGCAACTACACAGCGTCAAACTACCTCGACACCGGACCAGGCTCGGTCAACAACGCGGCGCCGGCGGCTTCGGGTCAAGCTGACTTCATCCAGGGCGCGCGCACCAACACGTTCAACGACCGGCTGGTGTACATCACGGTCCAGGACATCTGGAACGCGGTGGTGCGCCGGACCGATCTGCAGACCCAGTTCCGGACCATGACGCAGCAGGTCGCCTTCTGCATCGCGAGGTACTCGTCGATCGGCGCAACCAGCTACCGGAGTCTGCCCTGGGCAGTCAGCCAGCCGCAGGCGGGCTACACGCTTGCGACGGACTACGACGACACGGACAACACCCTGTTCGGCAGGGCGCCGTACAACGTGGATCGTTCGAATAACGTAAACGGTTTCGCGAACGACACCCTGCTCGCCAGCACCGCCGCCGGCGGACGCTGCGCGACCTGGTCGGCGCGTGACGACAAGTGGTGGAAGCATTGGAAGGATCACTTCTTCTATGGCCTCTCGAGCCGGTTCGAGGTCGTCGATGCGCCGCCCCAGAGCTGCGCCGGCAGTTGTCTCCAGGTGAACTCGTCGGGACAGTACGCCGGCGTGGTGCTGTTCGCTGGACGGGCCAATGCCGGCCAGAACCGGATCTCCGATGCGCAGAAGGGCAACCCGGCGAACTACCTCGAAGGGGACAACGCCAACGGCGACTCGTACTACTCCAGCACCGGCGGTTCGACGTTCAATGACGTGGTCTATTGCATCAATCCGTCGAGCTCCATGTCCCCCCCCGTACCCGGCGCGTTGCCGACCACGACACCGCCGCCGCCGCCGAAGTTCTGGGTGCACCAATGCTGAGGCGAACCAGGCTGCCGGGCCGGTCGCGCGGATTCTCGCTGATCGAACTTGCCATCGGCCTCGTCATCGTCGCGGTGCTGCTGTCGAGCCTGCTGGTGCCGCTGGTGACGCAGGTCGATCAGCGGCGCACCGCGGAGACCCAGCGCCTGCTCGAAGAAGCGCGCAGCGCACTCATCGGCTTTGTAGCGGCGAACCGGCGCTTTCCGTGTCCGGCGGTGGCGGCCAGCAACGGTATCGAGAGTCCGGTCGGCGGCGGCAACTGCACCAGCTCCGACGGGTTCCTGCCGGCCGCGACGCTGGGCCTCACGCCGGTGGATCCCCAGGGCTTCCAGACCGACCCGTTCGGCAACCAGACCAACCGCATCCGGTATGCCATCGCCGACGTGGCGATCGGCGGTCCCGAGACGTTCACCACCACCGGCGGCATGACCACCGCGACCATGAACGGGATCGCGACATCGGCCGCCGCCGGGAACCTGCTCATCGTCTGCTCGACGGCCTCCGCGAGCGCAACCAACTGCTCGGCCGGCGTCCCACTCGCGAACGGCTCGGCTATCGCGGTCATCTACTCGGTCGGCAAGAACGGCGTGCTTTATACGGGAGGCTGCGCCACGCCGGCCAACACCTGCGTCGGCGTGTCAGCCGACGAAACCGAGAACGTCGATCTGAACCGCGTGTACGTGAGCCACCCACAGTCCGCGGCGCCCGGCGCGGAATTCGACGACATGCTGGTCTGGATATCACCCAGCATGCTGTTCGGCCGACTCATCTCCGCCGGCCAGCAGCCGTAGCGCGCCCGCCCGCTCCGGGAACCAGCGGCCGACGCAGCCGGGTCGCACGGACTTCCCTCTCGCAGACGTCTCGGTAGGCACCTACGCCGGCTCGAGCGGGCTGGAGGATTCGAGCACGAACCGCACCGCTCCCTGCGCGTTGGTGTCGAGGCGCAGCGTGAAGCCGAGCTCCAGCGCATGCCGCGCGCTCTGATACAGACCCACGCCGAGTCCGCTGTCGGACGGCACAGGCGCCGTGAAGAACTGGCGCGCCATGGCCTGCGGAATGGGAGTTCCGGCATCGCTGACGGACAGGCGACAGCCGGACGAATCGCACTTCAGCGCAGCTTCGATGCGGTTGGTCTCGCCGCGCCGCCGCTTCTCGAGGGCGTTCTGGAGCAGGTTGTCCACGACGCTGTCGAAGAGTTCGCCGGGCACCTGGGCGGTCGGAGGCAGACGCACGGTGGCAAATTCGACACCCTCGTGCGCGTAGCGCTGCGCAAGCGCGCGCCACCAGTCGGCAGCCGCAACGCGCTCCACCCGCGCGGGGCGCCGCGCATCGAGCTTGTCGAGCGTGGATTGCAACCGCTGCGTGATCTGCGGCAGCTGGCGCTGGATCAAGCGACGCAGCGCTTCCGCATCGGACGTGCCGCTCGACTCCGCCGCCGAGCACAGCGAACGCAGCGACTGCAACAGGTTCTTCACATCGTGCGTGAGGCGCGAGCCGGTCTCGTAGATCGCCTGCAGGTAGGCAGTGCGCCGCTGCACCTCTTCGCGCACCTTGGCCTCGTGGTAGTCGGCCAGCAGCCGAGCGAGCAGCCGCATGTGCAGGGTGAGCGCCGGGCTGGGCCGCCACTTCGTGAACAGACGCAGCGTCAGCGCCCCGAACGTGAAGGCCGTGCCGGTGCCGCTCGGCACACCCGCCGATCCCTCCCGGCTCCCCGACGACCACTCGATACCGGACAACCACGGCAGTTCGACCATCTCCGCCACCGCCTGCGCGAGGAACCGATCGGGGTCGGACTCGTGTTCCGCCAGATGGGCGAGGCTGTGCATCCAGCGCTCGAACGGCATGCCGAGGCTCAGGAAGTAGCGCGACAGCAGCTGCCCTATGCCGGCGAAGCCACCCCGCGGATCCCACAGCCACGACAGGATCAACATCAGCGCGGCGATGGCGGTCAGGGTTTTCGCGAGCGCGATCGGGTAGTCGCCGTGGCTCACCTGCTGGACGAAAAACGCGCCGAGAACCAGCACGACCACCAGGAGGAACAGCAGCACGCTGTACACCAGGTCGATCGCATAGCGCGGCCGGTCGCGGCGCACTTCGGCATGCAGGAATGGAATCGCCACCAGCGGCAGGACCAGTCCGTAGCGGATGGTCGTGACGGCCAGATTCGAGAACTCCGCGGCCTCGAACAGCTTGGGCACGACCCACACCAGCAGCATGGCGAGCAGGTACAGGGCGGCCAGCAGCGACGCGAAGCGCTCGCGCGTCGTGCGCATGGCCGGCACGTTGCCGCCGATCAGGGAGAACAGGACCGCGAGCCACAATGCGATCAGCCACCAGCTGTTCCACCACACCAGCACCGCGCCGCCCGCCACCAGCAGCGTCGCCCGGCCCGGCTCGAGGTGTTGGGTGCCTTGCCAGACCGGCTGCCACAGCAGGAAGAGGCCAAGGTGGGTCAACAGCAGTGCTCGCGAGGCGCCGCTGCCCAGATCGAGCATCAATGCGAAGTGCAGCCCGAGCAGCATGAGCGCGAGCGTGATGTTCTGCCGCGTCCAGAGGGCCTGGGGATCGATGCGCAGTCCGAAGCTCACGGCGCCCGACGCTCCCGGCCGGCCATCGAACCCTCCGACATCGTTTGCCTCGTGTACCGGCGCGCTCTGGGATTGCCTACGGGCCTTGTGTAGGATTCCGCCCCAATGCTCAGGCACAACCGGGATACCTTGACCCATTCGTCTTCGCAGTTCGGTCGCATCCGCGTTATCGCGGCGTTCACCTGGCTCGAAGCGGTCCGGACGCGCCTGCCATGGGTCGTGGTCGGGATGGCGCTGGTGCTGTTCACGGCCAGTCTGTTCGTACGCTCTCTCGCACTCACCGAGAGCACGCGCATCCAGCTAGGATTTCTTGCGGCGACCCTGCGCTTCGCGACGGTGTTCGTGGTCTGCCTCCATGTGCTGGGCAGCATGCTGCGAGAGGCCCAGGATCGCGGCACGGAGTTGTTGCTGTCCATCGACATCACGCGCCTGGAATATCTCGCCGGCAAGATTCTCGGATACACCGCGGTCGGTGCAGGGATCAGTCTGTTGTTCGCGCTGCCGGTGGTGGTGATCGCGCCGCTGCCGGCGAGTCTGGTCTGGATCGCGTCGCTCGTGCTGGAAGCCTGGATCATCGTGGCGGCTGCCTTGTTCTGCGTCATCACGTTCAACCAGTTGATGCTTGCAGCAAGCTTCGTACTCGCATTCTACTTGCTGTCGCGCGCGATGGCCTCGGTGGTGCTGGTGAGCAGCGCGAGCATCCTCACCGACGACACGCTGGCGCACGCCGCGCTCGCGTGGGGTGTGAAGGCCCTGGCCATGCTGCTGCCGGGACTGCACGCCTTTACCCGGACCGAGTGGCTGCTCGAGGCTCCTGCAGGTATTGCCGCCCTGGGGCGCCTCGCCATCGAGGCAATCGTGTATTCGACGCTGCTGTTCGCCGCGGCACTGTTCGACCTGTACCGGAAAAATCATTGAACAGCCCCGACGCTCGCTGCGCTCCCGCCTCCCCGAGGGAGCGCTTCAGTGCCTCGGGGTGGTTCGGCGGGACTGGCACATGAAACGCTTCCGTCTGCGGCGCTGGAACGAGCGGCGTCTGTCCGAGATGCCGGTCTGGGTGCTGCTGCTGTTCGTCGCTGCGATGGGCCTGCAGGTCGGTATCGCCACGCTGCGGCCGCCACCGCGCGCTGCGGCAGTGGATCTGCCGATGCCTCCATCGGTTCCGACCCTGCGAGTGCTGGCGCTCGGCGATCCGATCCCGTTGGGTCAAGCTTTGGCGCTCTACCTGCAGGCCTTCGACAATCAGCCAGGGGTGAGCATTCCTTTCGCCGCGCTCGACTACACCCGGGTGCAAGCGTGGCTGGGCAGCGTGCTCGAACTCGATCCCGTCGGCCAATATCCGCTGCTCATGGCGTCCCATCTCTACGCGCAGGTGCTGCAGCGTCCGGACAAGCAGCGCGAGATGTCCGAGTTCATCTATCGTGAATTCCTCAAGGATCCGAACCGCCGCTGGCCTTCGCTCGCCCACGTGGCGATCATGGCCAAGCACCGCTTGCACGACCTGCCGCTGGCGCTTCGCTATGCCGATGCCATCCGGGATCGGGTCCAGGGCGCGGGCGTCCCAAGCTGGGCTCGTCAGATGCACATCTTTCTGCACGAAGACATGGGTGAAGTGGAAACGGCCAAGGTCCTCCTGGGAGGCCTGCTCGCGAGCGGCACCGTCACCGACCCCCATGAGCTCAGGTTCCTGACACAGCGGCTCCACGAGATGGAGACCGCCGAGAAGTCGTCGCAATCGTCGAAATAGCGACTGTCCGGCGTCGGGGTCTCGGCGCCGGGGCGCACTGGGCCTGTGCTACCCCGATGTCGTCGAATCCCGACGAATCAAGGGGTTAAAACCTCTCTAATCGAGAGTATTCGGCACGTCACCGCCACAAGGCGGCCAACCGGATGGACGATCCGTTCGTCCGTTATTGCCATAACTGTTTGATAAATATTGCTGTTGCCGAATCCATCCGTTTTGGCACGGAACTGGCAGAGGAAGGGGCCAAAACCATCCTCAACAAGGAGCTTCACATGGCCACGCAACGCAAGCAAACCGGCTTTACCCTGATCGAAATCGCGATCGTGCTCGTGATCATCGGGCTGCTCCTGGGGGGCATCCTCAAGGGCCAGGAACTCATCACCAGCGCCCGTGTGCGCAGCCTCATCTCCCAACAGGACGGCATCAAGGCCTCCTTCTACGGCTTCCAGGACCGCTTCCGCGCGCTTCCCGGCGACTACTCGCAGGCAAGCGCCAACATCCAGATGACCACCACCGGCGCCAACGCCAACGGCAACGGCAACGGACGCATCGACGGCACCACCCCCGACGAGACGATCCTGGTCTGGGAGCATCTGTCCAAGTCGGGCTTCATCAACGGCAACTACGTCTACAACGCGACGATCGGTGACACCAACACGCCCAAGAACGCCTACGGTCAGTACGTGCAGCTGGGCTACGACGCCAACTACTACATCCTCACCGGTGGTGTAGCCACCGTGAGCACCGTCAACCGCCACAACCTGAAGA
>Ga0164290_1001275_pt1 | contig 41912 bp, 39 predicted proteins | sample Micstemetagenome_FD_108782 | JGI IMG/M metagenome (GOLD analysis project Ga0164290, IMG submission 108782) | Contaminated culture microbial community from soil near Moab, Utah, USA - Microcoleus steenstrupii SON62 (Illumina Assembly) | ecosystem: Environmental > Terrestrial > Soil > Soil crust...
GCACCACAGTTCGGTGGTGTGGGTGACCGGCATCTCGGCGAAGCCGCGGTGGATGGCGTCGGCGTATTCGCTCATGTCCGGCGGGACCATGCCCGGATAGACCGAGGGGAAGCCGCCGCCGACATCGACGATGTCGACGATCACGCCGGCGCGGGTGATGGCGCGGCCGACCTGGGCCATGGCGGCCTCATAGGCGGACGGGCGCATGCACTGCGAGCCGACGTGGAACGACACGCCCATCAGACCGTCGACGACCGCCTGGCGGGTGGCCAGCAGCAGCGAGGGAGCCTGGTCCGGCGAGACGCCGAACTTGCCCGACAGCGAATAGGCCGCGCCATCGGCCGACACCGCCATGCGCACGACCAGGTTCAGGTCGGCCGCGCCGCCAGTGGCGTCGAGGATCTTGGCCAGTTCGTCATGGCTGTCGAGCGAGAAGGTGCGGACGCCAAACTCGAAATAGGCGCGGGTGATGGCGCCGCGGCTCTTGACCGGGTGCATGAAGGCCAGGCGCGCGTCGGCGCTGACCGAACGCACCAGTTCGATCTCGGAGAGCGATGCCACGTCGAAGGCGGTGACGCCGGCCTCGATCAGGGTCTCGATGACCCAGCGCGAGGGATTGGCCTTCACCGCATAGAAGACGTCAGCCTTTAGATTGTCCTGGAACCAGCGCGCCGCTACGGAAACCGAACGCGGCCGCACGAGGGCGACGGGACGCTCAGGGGACCGCTCACGGACCAGGTCCAGGGGAAACTGGTACGTGCGCAATTCACGTAACCCCCTGTTGATTGTTAAACCCAGACCGGCGTTAGCAGCGCAAACGGTTAGACCACGGGGTCCGCCGGAGCGCGCGATATGGGGTCATAGCCCTGTCATGTAAAGCGGTTTTTTCGTGACAGAGCCGTAACTTGAACCCCGTTCGACGGCGCGTAGGCTCACAGCCTCGCTGATGGGGGACTTGTCATGCGTCGCACCGCCTTCGCCGCCGTTCTCGCCCTGGCCCTGGCGGCGGGCGCGCCGCCGGTTCTCTCCCAGACCGCCCGGCCGGTCCCGGCCTCCGAACTGGCCCGCAACGTCGATATCCCGTTCGAGGCCTTCACCCTCGACAACGGCCTGCGCGTCGTCGTTCACACCGACCGCAAGGTGCCGGTGGTGGCGGTCCAGGCCTGGTATAATGTCGGGGCCAAGGATGAGCCCGAGGGCCAGACCGGCTTCGCCCACCTGTTCGAGCACATCGGCCTGTTCAATCCGACCGAGAACCTGTCCGGGGGCCTGATGGAGCCGCTGCGGGCCATCGGCGCGACCGACTGGAACGGCACCACCTGGTTCGACCGCACCAATTTCTTCCAGACCGTGCCGACCTCCGCCCTCGACCAGGCCCTCTATATGGAGAGCGACCGGATGGGCCACCTGCTGGGCGCGCTCAACCAGGAGCGGCTCGATAACCAGCGCGGCGTGGTCCAGAACGAGAAGCGCCAGGGCGACAACCAGCCGTTCGGCCTCGTCTACTACGCCCAGCTGGAGGCTCTCTTCCCGCCCGGCCACCCCTATCGCCACTCCACCATCGGCTCGATGGCCGACCTCGACGCGGCCAGCCTCGAGGACCTGCGTCAGTGGCACCGCGACAACTACGGTCCCAACAACGCCGTGCTGGTTCTCGCCGGCGACGTCGACGCGGCGACCGCCCGCCGGAAGGTGGAGCAGTATTTCGGCCATATCCCGCGCGGCGCGGCGAACGAGCCGGCGCAGGCGGATATCCCGACCCTGCAGGCGCGGATCGACAAGCTGATGCACGACCGGGTGCCGAACACCCGCCTGTACCGCAGCTGGGTCGTGCCCGGCCTGCTCGCCGACGAGGCCGCCGACCTGCAGGTCGCGGCCTCGGTGCTGGGCGGCCTCGCCAGCTCGCGGCTCGATAACGCCCTGGTGCGCGGCGACGAGACGGCGACCTCCGTGTCGACCGGGTACCAGCCCTTCCATCGCATCGGCATGTTCACCGTCACGGTCGACGTCAAACCCGGCCAGGACGCCGACGCCGTCTCCGCCCGCCTCGATCAACTGATCGCCGACTATGTCGCCTCTGGTCCGACGGAAGACGAGATCGCCCGCACGGTCGCCAGCAGCCTGTCGAACCGCATCCAGGCGCTGGAGCCGGTCGGCGGTTTCGGCGGCAAGGCCGTGGTGCTCGCCGAGGGCGAACTCTACGCCGATGACCCGGGCTTCTACCGCAAGCAGCTGGCTGATCTGGGCGCGGTCACGCCCGGCTCGGTCAAGACGGTGATGGAGCGCTGGCTGACGCGGCCCGTGCTGGCTACGCGCGTCGATCCCGGCGAGCGGGAGGCCTATGTCGAGGCGGCCGACGCCCGACCGGCCCCCGCGGCTGCGGAGCCGCTCGCGTTCACCCCGCGCGAGCCCATGCCGGGGGTCGGGCCGATGAAGGCTCTGGACTTCCCCGATGTCGAGCGCGCTCGTCTGTCGAACGGCATGGAGGTCATCTACGCCCGCTCGACCACCGTTCCGACCACCCGTATCGCCGTCGACTTCAACGCCGGCGTCGCCGCCGACCCTGCAGACGCCCCGGGGACCCAGCGCATGATGCTGGATCTGCTGACCGAGGGCACGACCAGCAAGACCGCCGTCCAGATCGCAGAGGAGGAAGAGCGCCTCGGCGACAACATCGCCGCCTTCGCCAGCGTGGATCGCACCACCGTCGGATTGACGGCCGTCACAGCCAACCTCGAACCGTCCCTGGACCTGCTGGCCGACGTCATCCGCAACCCGGCCTTCCGCGCCGCCGATATCGAGCGCCGCCGCAACCAGCAGCTGGCGTCGATCGCCCAGGAGAAGAGTTCGCCCAACGGCATCGGCGCCCGCGCCCTGCCGGTGGTGCTGTATGGCTCCGACCATCCCTACGGTCGCGCCTGGTCCGGCCTCGGCGCCACGGAGGCGGTGCAGGCGCTGGCCCGCGAAGACCTCGTCGGCTTCCACCAGCGCTGGATCCGACCGGACAACGCCCAGCTCTTCATCGTCTCGGACCGGCCGCTCGCCGAACTGACGCCGCTGCTCGAGGCCCGCCTCGGGGCATGGACTCCGCCCCCGGCTCCCCGGGGGACCAAGGCCTTCGATGCGCCCATCCCGGCCCCGCAGCCCCGCGTGGTCCTGATCGACCGCCCGCAGTCGCCCCAGTCGCTGATCCTCGGCGGCCTTGTCCTGCCGGTGACCGGACAGGACGACCTCGTCACCGTGACCGCCGCCAACGAGGTGATCGGCGCCGGCTTCCTGTCGCGCATCAATCAGGACATCCGCGAAACCCGCGGCTGGTCCTACGGCCTGAACGGCCGGATCAATCCGCTGGAGCACCAGACGCCGTATATCGTCACCGCCCCGGTCCAGTCGGACCGCACTGGCGAGTCGATCGCCGTCCTGATCGACCAGTACCGCGGCTTCCTCAGCGACCGGGGAGTGACCGCCGCCGAGCGGGAGCGGACCGTCAACGGCAATGTCCGCCAGTTGCCGGGCAGCTTCGAGAGCTCCGCCAATGTGCTCAACGCCCTGCGCACCAACGTCCTCTACGGCCGGCCGGACAACTACTGGGAGACGCTGTTGCCGCGCTATGAGGCCATGACCGCCGACCAGATGGACGCCGAGGCCCGGCGGGTGCTGGACCATGCCGCCATGGTCTGGGTCGTGGTCGGCGACGCCTCGGTCGTCCGGCCGCAGCTTGAGGCGCTCGGCATGGCGGTCGAGGTCCGCGCGGCGCAGTAGCCCGCCGGCGGGCCTCGCGCCGTCACGCTGGACGAAATCGTCGCGGGCATGCCATTAAGGCTTGCCCGGTGGGCCCGTTCGGGCCATGCGGCGCGCCCCTGCAACCGCCGACAGTCTGTCCATGACCGCATCAGCCGCCGCCGTCGCGTCCGTCCGGGACGTGTCCAAGACCTTCGGCGCCCGCAGGGCCCTGAACGGTGTCTCGATCGAGGTGGGCGCCGGCGAGATGGTCGCCCTGATCGGCCCGTCGGGGTCGGGCAAGTCGACCCTGTTGCGCTCGATTTCCGGCCTGCAGACCATCGATTCCGGCAAGGGCGTGATCGAGGTCTTCGGCCAGACCGTTCAGAAGAACGGCCGCATCACCGGCGGCGTCCGCGCCGCCCGCCAGAAGCTCGGCATGATCTTCCAGCAGTTCAATCTGGTCGGCCGCCTGTCGCTGTTCTCCAACGTCATGCTCGGCGCCCTTGGCCGCATTCCCGGCTGGCAGGGCGTTCTGGGCGTCTGGCCCACGGCGGACAAGCGCAAGGCCATGGAGGCCCTGCACCGCGTCGGCGTCTCGGAATACGCCGCCCAGCGCGCCAACACCCTGTCCGGCGGCCAGCAGCAGCGCGGCGCCATCGCCCGCGCCCTGGTCCAGGGGGCCCGGGCCATCCTCGCCGACGAACCGGTCGCCTCGCTGGATCCCGTGTCGGCCCGCAAGGTGATGGAACTGCTGGTCGAGTTGAACCGGCGCGATGGCCTCGGCGTCATCGTCACCCTCCACCAGGTCGACTACGCGATCCGCTACTGCGACCGCGTCATCGCCCTCAAGGCCGGCGAGGTGGTCTATGACGGACCCTCGACCGGGCTCGACACCAAACAGCTGATCGACATCTACGGTCCCGAGTTCGAGGACGCGTTCTGGGAAACCACGACGTGAGGCTTTCGGGCTCCGTCCGGCTTTTCGGCGTCGGCCTTGTCGTCGCCGTCCTCGGCCTCGGCGGCTGCGACCGGCAGACCGGGAGTTCGGCCGCGACCGGACCCGCCGAGATCGTCTTCTCGGTCCTGTCGGCCCGGGGAGAGGCTTCGGCCGGTCCCCTCTGGCAGCCCCTGCTGGACGACATGGCCAAGGCCGTCGGCCGCCCGGTGGAGCCGCATTTCGCCTCGAACTACGCCGCCCTGGTCGAGGACATGAAACAGGGCCGGACCCAGGCCGCCTGGTTCTCGGCCCAGCCGGCCATCGCCGCCATCGATTCCGCAGGGGCCGAGATGATCGCCCGGACCGTCGGTCTCGACGGCTCCGACAGTTATCGCTCGACCCTGATCGTCAAGCGGGGATCCGGCCTCACCCTCGACGACGTGCTGGCCTGCGGACAACGGTTCCGGTTCGGCTCCGGCGACCCTCAGTCGACGTCCGGAACCCTGGTCCCGATGGCCTTCCTGTTCAATCCGCGCGGCATCCAGCCGGATCTGTGCTTCCGGATCGTCCGGTCGAACAATCACGAGACCAACGCCTCGGAGGTCGCGGCCGGCATCCTCGATGTGGCCACGTCGAACAGCGTCACCGCCGGCGACCTGCGCCGCCGCAATCCCACCATCGCCGACCAGATCGAGGAGATCTGGCGATCACCGCCGATTCCCGAGGGCGGCATCGTCGTCCGCGGCGATCTCGATCCGGTCCTGAAGGAGAAGATTCGCAGCTTCTTCCTGACCTATGGCCAGGGTCCCGGGGTCGAGGCCGAGCGGCAGCGCCGCGTGCTGGCCGCCCTGAACTATTCGCGCTTCAACGCCGCCGACGACGACTATCTGGACCCCGTTCGCGAACTGGTCGCTGACCAGGCCCTGGCCGCCGCCCGCGCCGAGGGCGACGCCGCCGCCGTGGAGGCCGCCCGGCGGGATCTGCAGCGGCTCCGGGCCAAGCGCGAGGTCCAGCCATGAGCCCGTCCCGGCGTCGCTCGTTCCAGATGCACCAGACCCCTTGCATGGGCGCCGCCGGCGGCCCGGATATCCAGTCATGAACCGCCTTCGCACACTGTTCACCGCCGCCCTGTCGTTCGCCGTCGTCCTCTGCGGCCTGCTCGCGCCGGCCGGGGCCGTCTCCGCCCAGACACAACGTCCCGACAAGATCGTCTTCACCGTCCTGTCGGCCGAGGGGCAGGCCTCCTCCGGCCCGCTGTGGCAGCCGCTGCTCGACGATCTCCAGCGCGAGCTGGGTCTGCCGGTCGAGCCGATCTTCGGCTCGAACTACAGCGTCCTGGTCGAGGCCATGCGCGCCAACCAGGCCCAGATCGGCTGGTTCTCGGCCCTGCCTGCGGTGCAGGCCATCGACCGCTCGAACGCCGAGGTCATCGCCCGTACGGTCGATCTTCAGGGCAAGGATTCCTACGTCTCGACCCTGATCGTGAAGAAGGGCTCGGGCATCACGGCCGAGGACGTCGCCCGGTGCGGCAAGCGCTACACCTTCGGCATCGGCGACGCCCAGTCGACCTCGGGCACCCTTGCGCCGATGACCTATTTCTTCGGACCGCGCGGCATCAATCCGACCGAGTGTTTCTCGACCGTCCGCTCCGCCAACCACCAGGCCAACGCCTTCGCCGTGGCCAACGGCCAGGTCCAGGTCGCGACCTCGAACTCGGTCAACACCGTCTTCCTGCGCCGCCAGAATCCGCAGATCGCCGACCAGATCGAGGAGATATGGGAGTCGCCGCCGATTCCGGAGTCCGGCATCCTGATCCGTTCGGACCTGCCGGTGGACCTGAAGGCCCGGATCAAGCGTTTCTTCATCACCTATGGCCAGGGCTTCGGCCCCGAGGCCGAGCGGCAACGCCGGGTGCTCGACCAGCTGAACTATTCCCAGTTCCGCACCGCCGATAACAGCTATCTCGACCCCATCCGCGAGATGAAGGCCGATCAGGCCCGGCGCGAGGGCCGTCCGCCCGAGGTCGCGCCGCCGGCCAGCGCCGGAACCCTGATCGGACGCTGGTGGCCCTTCGCCCTGATCGGCGTGCTGGCCCTGCTGGCGATCGCCATGAACCTGCGGCCCCGCGCCCCGCCGACGGCGCTCGACCCGAAGCAGGTGCCCGAGCCGCCGAAGAAGTCACTGGCTGCCTGGTCGCTGGACGTCCTGCTGTGGGGCGGTTTCGCCATCATCCTGCTGGCGGCCTTCAACCGGGTCGACCTGCCCAATATCGTCAATCTGTTCTCCAACTCCGAGAACATGCGCAACTACGGGCGCGACTTCCTCAATCCGGACTTCTCGAACTGGCGTCCGCTGGTCGGCCAGATGTGGCTGACGGTGCAGATCGCGCTGTGGGGCACTTTCCTGGCGGTCTTCCTCGCCGTGCCGCTCAGCCTGATGGCGTCGCGCAACCTGTCGCCGGCGTGGCTGGTCTGGCCGGTGCGGCGCGTCATGGATCTGCTGCGGTCGATCCCCGATCTGGTGATCGGCACCCTGTTCATCGTCGCGGTCGGCCTCGGGCCGCTCGCCGGGGTTCTCGCCATCGGGCTGAATACAGCGGGGGTCCTGGCCAAGCTGTTCTCGGAGGCGGTCGAGTCGATCGACAAGGGCCCCATCGAGGGCGTCAAGGCGACCGGCGCCGGCCGGCTCCACGAGATCACCTGGGGGGTCATCCCGCAGGTCGCTCCGCTGTGGACCAGCTTCGCCCTATACCGTTTCGAGTCGAACAGCCGCGCGGCGACCGTGCTCGGCCTGATCGGCGCGGGCGGCATCGGTCAGCTCCTGTTCGAGAGCCTGCAGGCCTTCGACTACCGCACGGTCTCGACCATCGCGATCATCATCGTCGTCGCCGTGACCCTGATCGACATGCTGTCCCAAGCGATGCGCAAACGCCTGCTGTAGTGCTGAAAAAGGGCGGGGCCGTCGGCCCCGCCCTCCCAGAAATCCGGGCCCTCTGGCTCAGGCCGCCGGACGCATCGCCTCGGCGTTGATCGCCGCGTCCGCGATCTTCGTCAGGTCCTCGTCGGTCTGCGACTCTTCCTGCAGGGTCTCGTCCAGCAGTTTGGCGGCGTCCTTGAGGCCCAGCACATTGGCCCAGCGCTTCAGCGTGCCGTAACGCGTGATCTCATAGTGTTCGACCGCCTGCGCGGCGGCCAGCAGGCCGGCGTCCAGCGCCGCCGTGCCCTTGTATTCCTCGGCGATCTCGTCGCCCTCGGCGAGGATGCCCTCGATGGCGTCGCAGGTCTTGCCGCGGGCCGGCTTGTCGATGATCTCGAAGACCTGCTGCAGGCGCTCGATCTGCCCCTCGGTCTGGCCGATGTGTTTTTCGAACGCGGCCTTCAGCTCGGGCGACTGGGCGGCCCGCACCATCTTGGGCAGCGACTTCAGGATCTTGCGCTCGGCGTAGTAGATGTCCCGGAGCGTGTCGTGGAACAGATTGTCGAGGGTCTTCTCGGCCATGGTGTAGAATCCTTTGGGAGGGCGCACCGTGCGCGCGCCGTTCAAAGGATTCTTCGGCCGGATCGTTCCTGTGTCTGGAAGCCGACAGACCCGCGTTACGACCGCAGATCGGGCGGGGTCGCTTCCGCGGTCAGGACGCGGATCGCCTCGTCCAGCGACATCACCTCCTGGGCCTGCGAACCCAGCCGGCGGATGGCCACCGTGCCCTGTTCGGCCTCGTTCTTGCCGACCACGGCGATGACCGGGACCTTGCCGACCGAGTGTTCGCGAACCTTGTAGCCGACCTTCTCGTTGCGCAGGTCGATCTCGGTGCGCAGGCCGGCGGCCTTGAATTTCGCCACCACCTCGCGGGCGTAGTCGTCGGCCTCCGAGACGATGGTCGCCACCACCGCCTGGGTCGGGGCCAGCCACAGCGGGAAAGCCCCGGCGTAGTTCTCGATCATGATGCCGATGAACCGCTCGAACGACCCGAGAATGGCACGGTGCAGCATCACCGGCCGGTGCTTCTGGCCGTCCTCGCCGATGTATTCCGCGCCCAGCCGCTCGGGCAGGACATAGTCGAGCTGGATCGTGCCGCAGGTCCATTCGCGGCCGATGGCGTCCTTGACCACGAAGTCGAGCTTGGGCGCATAGAAAGCCCCGTCGCCCTCGGTGATGACCGGCTCTGTGCCGGCGGCGCGGGCCGACTCGGCCATCAGGGCCTCGGCCTTGTCCCAGAATTCGTCGGACCCTGCGCGGGTCTCGGGCCGCGTGCCCAGGCTGATGTAGGCCGTCTCCATGCCGAGGTCGGCGTGGACCGACCGCGCCAGTTCGATGAAGCTCGCCGTCTCTTCGACGATCTGGTCCTCGCGGCAGAAGATGTGGGCGTCGTCCTGGGTGAAGCCGCGAACCCGCATCAGCCCGTGCAGGGCCCCTGACGGTTCATAGCGGTGGCAGGCCCCGAACTCGGCCATGCGCAGCGGCAGCTCGCGGTACGACCGCTGGCCGATGCCGAAGATCTGCACATGCCCCGGACAGTTCATCGGTTTGAGGCTGAGGGTCTCGCCCTCGACCGTCTCGCAGACGAACATGTTGGGACGGTATTTCTCCCAGTGGCCCGACTTCTCCCAGAAGGTCCGGTCCAGCACCTGGGGCGTCTTGACCTCGACATAGCCGGCGGCGTCCAGCCGGCGGCGCATATAGGCCTCGATGACCTGCCACAGCACCCAGCCCTTCGGGTGCCAGAAGACCATGCCCCGGCCCTCTTCCTGCATGTGGAAGAGCTCCATGGCGCGGCCGATCTTGCGGTGGTCGCGCTTCTCGGCCTCCTCGACGCGCTGCAGATAGGCGTCGAGGTCCTCCTTCGAGGCCCAGGCCGTCGCATAGATGCGCTGCAGCTGCGGATTGCGGTGGTCGCCGCGCCAGTACGCCCCGGCCAGCTTGGTCAGTTTGAAGGCCTTGCCGACGAATTTGGTCGAGGGGAAATGCGGCCCGCGGCACAGGTCGACCCAGTCGCCGGTGCGATAGGTGGTGATCGTCTCGCCCTCGGGCAGGTCGCGGATCAGCTCGGCCTTGAAAGTCTCGCCCTTCGATTCGAACAGCCGGATGGCCTCGTCCCGGTCCCAGACCTCGCGGACCAGCTTCTCGTCGCGGTCGACGATCTCGGCCATCCGCTTCTCGATGGCCGCGAAGTCGTCCGTCGAGAAGGGCTCGTCGCGGGCGAAGTCGTAATAGAATCCGTCCTCGATGGCCGGACCGATGGTCACTTGGGTGCCCGGGAACAGCTCCTGCACCGCCTGGGCCAGCACGTGGGCGGCGTCATGGCGGATCGTCTCCAGCGCGGCCGGGTCGTCGCGCATGATCAGCTTGAAGTCGCCGCCGCTCTCCAGCCGGCGGTCGAGGTCGCGCTGTTCGCCATTGATCTCGACCAGCGCCGCGCGCTTGGCCAGCGAGGGCGAGATGGAGGCGGCGACGTCACGGCCCGTGGCGCCCTCGGGGTATTCGCGGCTGGCGCCGTCGGGGAATTTGAGTTCGATCATCGTTCAGTCTTTGCAGGCGGAACCGGGTCATAGCCCGATTTGCCGAAGGGGTGGCATTTGCAGAGGCGGCGGACGGTGAGCCATCCCCCCTTGACCGGTCCGTGCTGGATCAGCGCGTCCCGGCCGTAGTCGGAGCAGGTCGGAAGGAACCGGCACTGCTGTCCGATCAGGGGCGACAGCGTCAGCTTGTACCCGCGATGGGCCAGCCGCACGCCGCGTTCGTAGAGATTACCGCCGGGAGCCATGTCGCCGCGCTTATCCCCCGCCAAGGCGGCGGGGGCAACGGGCGCTATGCCGCGCCGGCGAGGCTAGTTCGGGTGTCCGGCGCCTTGCGGGCGAGCGCCTGCCGCACGGCGTCCAGCGTCGCCTCGATGGCCACCATGGTCGAGGCGTGCCTCGCAGGGTAGTCGGCGACCAGCTTCAGGGCGCGCAGCCCCTCGAACCGGCCTCGGGGGCCCTCGCCGCCGGACTTGAGCATTTCCGACATGGCGTCACGCGCATCGGCGATCTCTTCGGCGGACGCGCCGATGACGGCCTCGCCGATCACGCCCGCAGCGGCCTGTCCCAGCGCGCAGGCCTTGACGTCCTGGGCGAAGGCGGCGACCCGCCCCTCCGCGTCCAGCGCCACATCGACCACCGCCTTTGAGCCGCACAGCTTGGCCACCCGCTCGCCCGTGCCCTGGGGCGCGGCCAGCCGCCCGCTGTGCGGCAGGTTCGCCGCCAGCGCCAGGATGCGCGCGCTGTAGAGCTCGTCGATCATGCGTCAAAGATAGGCGAGACGGTCCCGCTCTGGAAGGCCGGCGTCAGCCGCCCTGCAGCGAGCCCCAGGTGCGGGACTGATCCACGACCGGCGATCCGGCCGGCGACCCGACTGGCGATCCGGCCGACGTTCCCGCCCGCGCCCGCAGCCAGGCCAGATTGCGATCGGCGGCGTCCGGCGGCAGGTCGCGGCGCATCATCGCCTCGGCCTCGCCCATCTTGCCGTTCAGCCCCAGCGCCATGGCCAGATTCAGCCGCACCTTCAGCGAGGCCCCCGGTTGGGCGGCGGCGCGGCGCAGCATCGGTTCGGCGGCGGCGGTGTCGCCGCGGGTCATGGCCGATATGGCCATATTGGTCAGCACGTCGGGGTTCTCGGGTGACAGGACGAGGGCCTGGGCCCACGCCGCCTGGGCGTCCGCCGCCCGGCGCACCTGCTCATAGGCCGTGCCCAGCAGCGACCAGGCGCGCCAGTCCCCGGGATTGGCGTCCCGCGCCCGCTCCAGCGCCGAGACGCCGTAGAAGGCGTGCCCCCGGGCGATATGGCCGCGGCCCACCTCCAGCATCGCCTCCACATTGCCGGGCTGGACCAGCAGGATCCGCTCGGCCATGTCGGCCGATTCCTGATAGCGGCCCATTTCGCGCATCGCCTGCGCCGCCTTGACCCCGGCGACCGGGTCCAGCGGGTTGATGTCGGCCTGTTCGGTCCAGAACACCGACCGGCTCAGAGGGTCAGCCCTGTCATAGGCGGCGCGAGTCTCGGCGTTGGCCGGGGTCCGCTGCGGTGCGGCCTGGGCCGGGGGGGCGGCTTGCTGCGCCACGGCGGGCGCGCTGAAGCCGATCAGCGGCGCGGCGAGAAGGCTGATGGTTGCGATGCGGGCGGTCGTGCGCGACATGGAAGGCGCTCCGGAAGGTTCGGGCGCCAGACTCGGACCTTCGCGTCAATCCTTGGTTAAGATCGGCCGCCGTCCGGCCGGAAAGGCCGCCTGTCATGTCCGTCCTCCATTCCGACCTGCTGACCGCCGACTCTGCGGGCGCCCTGCCGGTGCGCATCGTCCGCAAGGATGAGCCGGTCGAGGGGGTCTGGGGCGCCTGGGCCCGGGCCAACGACTTCACCGGCAAGGCCGGGCAGGTGCTGCTGCTGCCCTGTTCCGACGACGGGATGTCCGGCGCCCTGTTCGGGGCGGGAGAGGTCTTCGATCCCATGACCGTACGCGCCCTGTCGGCGAAACTGCCCGCGGGCCTTTGGCGGCTGGAAGGCCTGGAAGGCGGTCAGGCCGCGCAGGCGGCCCTCGCCTTCGCCCTCGGGGCCTACCGCTTCGATCGCTACAAGGCGCGCCCGACCGGCCCCGCCCGTCTTGCCGTCGATCCCGGCGTCGACGCTGCGGCCCTCCTGCGCATCGCCGCCGCCTGCGCCCTGGCCCGCGAGATGGTCGACACCCCCGCCGCCGACATGGGCCCGCTGCAGATCGAGACCATCGCCCGCGAGATCGCCGAGTCGTCCGGAGCCGCCCTGACCGTCACCACCGGCGACGCCCTGCTGGAAGAGAACTACCCCGCCGTCCACGCCGTCGGCCGCGCCGCCGCCCCGCACCGCGCGCCCCGCGTCATCGAGATCGGCTGGAACCTCGACCGCACCGACCTGCCGCTGGTCGCCCTGGTCGGCAAGGGCGTGGTGTTCGACACCGGCGGCCTCGACATCAAGACCTCCGCCGGCATGCGCAATATGAAGAAGGACATGGGCGGTTCGGCCCACGCCCTCGCCCTCGGCCGGCTGGTCATGCAGGCCGACCTGCCGGTGCGGCTGGTGGTGCTGGTCGCCGCCGTCGAGAACGCCATCTCCGCCGACGCCTTCCGCCCCGGAGACATCCTGTCCAGCCGCAAGGGCCTGACCATCGAGATCGGCAACACCGACGCGGAGGGCCGGCTGATCCTCGCCGACATCCTGACCCGCGCCGGCGAGCATTCGCCCGATCTGACGCTCGATTTCGCCACCCTGACCGGCGCCGCTCGCATCGCCCTCGGCCCCGAACTGCCGCCGCTCTACAGCGAGGACGCGGCCCTCGTCGCCGATCTGCTGGAGGCCTCCCGCGTCGTCGCCGATCCGCTGTGGCCGATGCCGCTGTGGCCCGGTTACCGCGCCGCGCTGGACAGCGAGATCGCCGACATCCGCAACGACTCCGCCGCCTGGGCCCAGGCCGGGTCGGTCACCGCCGCCCTGTTCCTGCAGAGGTTCGCCCCGACCACGGGCGCCTGGGCGCATATGGACATCTTCGCCTGGAATCCCCGCGCCCAGCCCGGCCGCCCCGAGGGGGCCGAGGCGCAGGGGCTGCGCGCCTGTTTCGAAATGCTGTCCCGGCGCTTCCCGGTCCGCGACGTCTGACGACCGGACGCCACGAAATCGCCTCCGTTCGTTAACGGCCCTTTCGGCATATGACGTGATGATGCGGGCTCAACCGGACGAGCCCTGATTGACTCCAGACGCCGCCACGCCTGACCCTCGCACCACGCTTGCGCGGCCCGACCTGGCCGAGCAGGCGCTGGAGGGACTCGTGCGCGCCGGGGCCTACCGCGCCACGCGTCCGATGCGGGCCGCCGTCCCCCTCGCCGACATCCACGCCGACGCCGATCCCGCTTCCGAACGCATCGACCAGCTGATCTACGGCGAGGCGTTCGACGTCCTCGATCAGAAGGGCGACCGCCTGTGGGGCCGCGCCCGCCGCGACGGGCTCGTCGGCTGGATCGCCGCCTCGGCCTTGCAGCCGGGCGCCCGCCTGCCGACTCATCGGGTCGCCGCCGTCGCCGCCGCCCTGCCCCTGAACGCCCTGATCGCCGACGCCGCCGAAGCCGCGGCCGACGATCTCGCCCCCATCGGCGCCTTCGAGTCCGAACCGGTCGCCGTCGCTGAACGCCTGCTCGGCGTGCCTCACAGCCTCGGCGCCCGCTCCTCGACGGCGACGGATTGCTCCGGCCTGATCCAGCAAGCCCTCTACGCCTGCGGCCTCGCCGGCCCCCGCCACGCCGACCAGCAGGCCGAACTCGGCCGCGCCGTCGATCGCGCCGACGCCCGCCGGGGCGACCTCGTTATCTGGCTGGCCGAGCCCGGCGACCACAGCTGGACCGGCCATTCCGCCTTCATGCTCGACGCCGACCGGGTCATCCACGCCACCGGCCATCACGGCGCGGTCGTGATCGAGGCCTTCGCCGAGGCCGACGCCCGCTGTCGCGCCGACGGCTTTTCGGCGCCTCGGTTCCGCCGACTCTGATCGCGTCTTTGTGATCCCTGCCGGGTCTTCTTAACTACGCTCATGGGCTGAGCAGCCGTTCAGTAGAGGTCTTCATCATCTCCTTGTCTGGAGGTTTGTCATGAAGACGTTTCTGCGATTCGCATCCGCTTCCCTGATCATCGGCGCTGCCTGGGCAGGCGCTGTTTCAGCCGACGATCCGATACTGACGCTCGAGCCCCATGTCATGTACCACTACGATGGCGAGGGTCCGAACCGAAACCTCGTAGCCGTCTCAGGAGTCAACTGTGACGGCTCGACCTATCACCAGCCGCTCATCTACGGCCACTACACCGAATACTTCCCGCTGACCTGCTGATCGTGCTGTGAAAGCCGGCGCACCGCCCAGGTCGCCGCGTCCGCCACGACCGGATCGGGGTCGGCGGCGAGCTGCTGCGCAATCGGCGTCAGCGCCGGATCCCCGCTGTTGCCGATCGCGTACAGCACGTTGCGCACGAACCGGTCCCGCCCGATACGCTTGACCGGGCTCTTCGAGAACAGGGCCCGGAAGGCCGCGTCGTCCAGCGCCGCCAGATCGGCCAGCCGCGGCGCCACCAGCGCCTCGCGCGCCTGCACCCGAATTTCCTGCGAAGCCGCCGCGAACTTGTTCCACGGGCAGACCGCCAGGCAGTCGTCGCAGCCGTAGATGCGCGACCCCGTCGCCGCCCGGAATTCCTCCGGCCACGGCCCGGCGAACTCGATCGTCAGATAGGACAGGCACCGTCGCGCATCGAGCTGGAACGGCGCCGGAAACGCCTGGGTCGGGCAGACGTCCAGACAGGCGGTGCAGGAGCCGCAATGCTCCTCCTCGGGCGCGTCGGGCTTGAGCTCCGCAGCGCTCAGGATCACGCCCAGGAACAGCCAGTTGCCGTTCGTCCGCGACAGCAGGTTGGTATGCTTGCCCTGCCAGCCGACGCCCGCCCTCTGGGCCAGCGGTTTCTCCATCAGGGGGGCTGTGTCGACGAACACCTTGACGTCCTCGCCGGTGCGGGCGGCGATCTGGCCCGCCAAGGTCTTCAGCCGGCCCTTGATCAACTCGTGATAGTCGTCGCCGCGGGCATAGACCGAGATATAGCCGGCCGAGGCGTCCGCCATCTCGGGCAGCGGATCATCGGCCGGTCCGTAGTTGAGGCCCAGCACCACGGCCGTCTTCGCTTCCGGCCACATCGCGGTCGGATGCGCCCGCCGCTCCAGCGTCGTCTCCATCCAGCCCATCTCGCCGTGCCGCCCCGCCCCGACGAAATGCGCCAGCCGCTCGCCGGCGCTCCACGGCTCGCTGGCCGAGGCGAAGCGGCAGACGTCAAAGCCCAGGGCCGACGCGCGCTCGCGGATGAAGTCTCGGAAATCGGCCGCCATTCGCGTCGTCTGACGCCTCGGCGCTCAGAAGTCGAGGTCGTGATACCAGGCCGCGGGCTGGACCCCCGGAAAGCGGTCGGCCAGCAAAGGCCGGAAACAGGGGCGCGACTTCAGCTTCATGTACCAGGTCTTCAGGGCCGGATAGTTCGCCCACGCGACCTCGCCGAAATAGTCCAGCACCGACAGATGCGCGGCCGCGACCATGTCCGCCCGGGAGATCCGCCGGCCGGCCAGGGCGTCGCGGGTTCCCAGCAGGGTTTCCAGCATCAACAGATGCGATTTCAGCGCCTCGCGCCCGGTCCGCAGCGCCCGCGCCTCCGGCGGCCCCAGTCGCAACAGCGGCTTCTCCATCCGTTCATGCAGCAGGACGGCGTTGACCTCGTCGTTGAACCTTCGGTCGAACCACGCCGTCAGCCGCCGCGTCTCGGCCCGCTCGACCGGGTCCACGGGCATCAGCAGCGGCTCCTTCGAACGGTCCTCCAGCCAGCCGAGAATGGCGGCCGCCTCGCACAGCGTCAGGGCCCGCCCCGCCTCGGTCGTCTGCAGCACCGGCGGCATGCCCGAGGGATTCAGCGTCGCCACCGGACAGCCGTCTTCCCACGGCCGGACCACCGTTTCGGTGAACTCGATCCGGGCCTCGCCCAAGGCCAGCCGCGCGGTGCGGGAGCCGGGGTCGAAGGGGAAATGATAAAGGACACAGGCCGACATGATCGATGCATGCGGCACAGGGCGTTAAGTCCGCGTTAGCTATGGAGCCGTCGCGGCGTCTTCGGGTCCTGTCTCCGGGACCGAAGTCCCCGTCGCCCGTCCCCTCGGATCGGCGTGGATCAGGATATCGGCTCCGGGGAAGGCGGCGAGAAGGCGGTTCTCGGCCTCCACGACGATGGCGTGGGCCTGTTCGAGGGTCAGGCTCGGCTCCAGATCGACGTGCATCTGGACCGACAGGACCGGTCCGACCATCCGGCTGCGCAGCTGGTGCACGCCGGAGATGCGGGGATCGGCCAGCACGGCGGTGGTGATGGCGATGCGATCGGCGTCGGGAACGGCCCGGTCCAGCAGGTGATCTGACGCCTCCTTGAGCAGCCCCAGAGCGCCCCAGAACAGCCAGACGGCGACGATCAGCCCGGCCGCGGCGTCCAGGCCGGGCGCAGACAGAAAGGCCCCTGACGCCACCCCGATCAGCACCACGACGCCGGCGGCGAGGTCGGCCGCGTAATGGGCCCGGTCGGCCTTCACCGCCATCGAGCCGCTGCGCTTGATGGCCCGATCCTGCATCCACACCAGCCATCCGGTCAGGGCGATTGAGATCAGAACCACCATCACCGCCCAGTAGCCCGAGCTCACGGGCCGAGGATCGAAGATGCGCTGGACGGCCTCCCAGCCGATGAACAGGGCCGAGGCGAAGATCAGGCCGGACTGCACCAGGGCGGCCATGGCCTCGCCCTTGCCGTGGCCATGGCGGTGTTCCGCGTCCGGCGGAGCGGCGGCCCAGCGCACCGCGAAGAAGGTGGCCAGGGACGCAACCAGGTCCAGCGCCGAGTCCGTCAGCGAGGCCATGATGGCCACCGAGCCGGAGGCGCCGAGCGCGAAGGCCTTCAGGGCGATCAGCACCACGGCCACGCCGACCGACAGCCGGGTCACGCTGCGATTGGCCAGTTGAGCGTCGTCGGGAGCAGGCGGGGTCATCGCCGCCTTGTCGCGGAAAGCGTGCGCGGCGCCAAGGCTCGGCGGCGTTAGCGGCATCGTCACGAAATGGCCCCATGCTGCGCGCGCCATGGGGCTTGGGCTCCGGGGTCTTCGGAGGCGACATGCACTCTGCAGGGACGACGACGCAGACCGACCGCTGGATCGGACGCGGCGAGGCGCTGGCCCGTTTGGGGGTCAAGGCCCAGACCCTGTACGCCTATGTCAGCCGTGGCCGCATCGCCGCCCGGCCTGATCCGGACGACCCGCGCCGCAGTCTCTACGCCGTCGCCGACATCGTCCGGCTGAGCGGCGACGCCCCCGGAGCCGACATCGGCCAGTGGCTGCCGCCGCCCGAAGACCCGGGCGCGCCGGATATCGAGATCCGCTCGTCGGTGTCGCTGAGCGACGGCCGGCGACTGTTCTATCGCGGACTGGACGCGGTTCAGTTGTCCGGGACCGCGACGCTCGAGGATGTGGCCCGGCTGATGTGGGACGCGCGATCCATCAATCCGTTCGCCGAGGTGCGCCCCCGTGTGGGGGCCATGCCCGGTCATTCGGGGCGCGGCCGGTTGTTCGCCGCCCTGGCCCGTCGGGCGGAGGAGGACGCCGAACTCAAGCCGCGCCCCGCCGCCTCGATGCGGCTCGAATGCGCCCGGGTTCTCGACGAGGCGGTCGACGCCGTCGTGGGTCCCGGGCCGCGGCTGTTTCTGCATCAAAGACTGGCGCGGGCGTGGAAGGTGCGCGAGCCGGACGCCCATCTTGTCCGTCGCGCCCTGGTTCTGGCCGCTGACAACGGGCTCGACGCCCCCGCCCTGGCCGCCCGGGCCGCCGCCGCGGGCGGGGCTTCGCCGGCTGGCGCGGCCTTCGCGGGTCTGGCGACCCTCGCCGGAAACGCCGCCATCATCGACCTCGCCCGCGAGTCGGCCTGGGTCGTCGCCGTCCGGCGCCAGGCCGTCGACGCCGCCCGCCGAGCCCTCGAAGCGGGAACCCTGTCAGGCTTCGGCGATCCCGCCTGGCCCGGCGGCGACCCCCGCGCCGCCGCCCTGCTGGCCGTCGCCGACCTGCCCCAGGACATCGCCCGGGCCCTGCGCGAGGGTCAGGAGATGACCGGCCGCCCGCCGACCTTCGGCCTCGCCCTGGTGGCCGTCGCCCGCCGTCTGGAGCTGCCCCGCGACGCGGCCGCCGACCTGATGATGATCGGCCGCCTGGCCGGCCTGCTGGCCCATGCGCTGGATCAGGCGACGAACGGCTCGCCTATCCGGGCGCGCCTGCGCTATGTCGGTCCCGAACCGGGCGCGAACTGATCCGCCGGGCCTGTATCGGGAAAGAGTATGGCGGATTGGATTGCGGCGATCATTCTCGGCCTCGTCGAGGGTCTGACCGAGTTCATTCCGGTCTCCTCCACCGGTCACATGCTGCTGCTGGGGCATTTCCTCGGCTTTGAGAGTACCGGCAAGACCTTCGAGATCGTCATCCAGCTCGGCGCCCTGCTGGCCATCATCAGCGTCTATTTCAGACGGCTGTGGACGCTGGCCACGCGATGGCCGTCCGACCCGGAGGCGCGTCGCTTCCTGATCGGCCTGGCGGTCGCCTTCGCCCCCGCCGTGGTGATCGGCTTCTTCGCCTATGATTTCATCAAGACCATTCTGTTCGAGACGCCGCTGGTGATCTGCGTCGCCCTGATCGTGGGCGGTTTCCTGCTGCTCCTGCTGGACCGGATGAAGAAGGTCCCGACCTATCTCGAGGTCGACCGCTATCCTCTGCGGGTCTATTTCCTGATCGGCCTGTTCCAGTGCCTGGCCATGATCCCCGGCGTGTCCCGTTCGGGCGCGACCATCGCCGGCGGCATGCTGCTGGGCACGGACAAGCGTTCGGCGGCCGAGTTCAGCTTCTTTCTGGCCCTGCCGACCATGGGCAGCGCCGTGGCCTATGACCTGTTCAGGAGCTGGGACCGGCTGGACTTCAGCGACTTCGGCCTGATCGCGGTGGGCTTCATCGTCGCCTTCCTGTCCGCCCTGGCGGTCGTCCGCTTCCTGCTCGACTTCGTCAGCCGGCACGGCTTCGCGCCGTTCGCCTGGTGGCGCATCGTCGTCGGTCTTGCGGGGCTCGCGGGCCTGGCGGCGACCGGCGCGCTCTGACTCAGGCGGCCGGCCGTTCCGAAAACTGCCCGCCGCGGCGATAGCGCCACAGATAGGACGGGGCGATCGCCTCGACGCCCGTCGGCTCGATGCCCAGTTCGGCCAGGCCCTCGGCCCCGTCGGCGACGACATTGTCGCTTTCCAGGCTGACGACCTGGTCGCGGGTCAGGACCGGCGCCATGCCCACGACGGCGCTCAGCTGCGCCACTGAGCCGATGGCCCGGGCCGCGAAGAAGGGCAGGGGGATCAGGGCGTTGTCCCGGCGGGTCTCGCGCAGGACCAGCTTCAGCACCTCCTCGAAGGTCATCACCTCCGGCCCGCCCAGCTCGAAGGTCCGGCCGGCCGCGTCGGGGCGCTCCACGGCCCGCGCGATGGCCTCGGCCACGTCGCCGACATAGACCGGCTGGAACCGTGTCCGCCCTCCGCCGATCAGCGGCAGGGCGGGGGCCATGCTGGCCATGGCGGCGAAGCGGTTCAGGAAGTCGTCGCCGGCCCCGAACACGATCGACGGCCGGATGATCACGGCGTCCGGCTTGACCTCGCGCACCACCATCTCGCCCGCCGCCTTGGTGCGGGCGTAGTCCGAGTCGCTCTCGGGATTGGCCCCGATGGCCGAGACATGGACCAGACGGCCCACGCCGGCGGCCGCCGCGGCTTCGGCGATGGTGCGGGGGGCGTCGACATGCATGGCCTGGAACGACCGCGCCCCGGCCTCGTACAGCACGCCGATCAGATTGATCGCCGCGTCGGCGCCCTGCAGCGCCGCCTCCACCCCGGCCGGATCGTTCGCGTCGCAGCGGACGGCCTGGATCTGGCCGACGTGGCCCGAGGTCTGCAGCTTCCAGGCGCGATCCGGGCGGCGCACGGCCACGCGGATGCGCCAGCCGCGTCGGGCCAGGTCCTGGACCACCTGGCTGCCGACGAAGCCGGAGCCGCCGAAGACGGTGATCAGGCCGGGGGCGGCTTCGCTCATGTCAGAACTCCGAAAGGCGGACCACCGGCGCGAAACCGGCTTGGGCGCGGGATTAGACGATGGCCCCGGCGGCTGCAACGCCAACAGGACAAAACCCTGTTGACCCGCCCATGGGGCTGCCTTAAGGGTCCGCGCCTTCCGGACGGAAACGTGCGCATGCGCGGACAGGTCTGGGCCCAGATGGCGGAATTGGTAGACGCGCTGGCTTCAGGTGCCAGTGATCGAAAGGTCGTGGAGGTTCGAGTCCTCTTCTGGGCACCATTATTTCGACGGCGCCGTGTCCTAGCGATACGGCGCCGTTCGTTTATGGTCCCCAGCATGAGAACGCCGATATGACCGTATTCCTGCACGAGGGCGACCTGCCCGACGGCCTCGACCTCGGTCCCGAGGTCGCGATCGATTCCGAGACCATGGGCCTGCGCTTCCGCCGCGATCCGCTGTGCGTGGTCCAGCTCTCGGCCGGCGACGGCGACGCCCACGTCGTGCGCATGCGCCGCCCGGACTACGACTGCCCGAACCTGAAGCGCCTGCTGACCGACCCGGCGGTGCTGAAACTGTTCCATTTCGGCCGCTTCGACATCGGCATGTTCCAGCTCCACCTCGGCGTCGAGACCCGGCCGGTCTACTGCACCAAGATCGCCTCCAAACTGGCCCGCACCTACACCGACCGCCACGGCCTCAAGGACGTGGTCCGCGAACTGGCCGGCGTCGACCTGTCCAAGGCCCAGCAGAGCTCGGACTGGGGCGCGGAGACCCTGTCCCCGGCCCAGCTGGAATACGCCGCCTCCGACGTCCTCTATCTGCACGCCGTGAAGGCCCGCCTTGACGAGATGCTGGCGCGCGAGGGCCGTACGGAACTGGCCCGCCAATGCTTCGACTTCCTGCCGTCCCGCTCGGCCCTCGACCTGGCCGGCTGGGACGAGATGGACATCTTCGCGCACAGCTGATGACCGAACCCGCCGACACGCGCGACCAGGCGGACGAAGCCCGCATCGCCGACACGGCCCGGGCCTTTCGCGCCCGGTCCCGCCGCGTGAAGCTGCTGCGCCGCATCCTGCCGGCGGCCATCATCGTGCTGGCGGGCGGCACGATCAGCTGGATCGTGCTGCGCAGCGTCATCTCGGACGTCGAGCGCAAGGCCGGCGTCTCGCGCGAGGTGACCCTCGAGAAATCCCGCTTCCTCGGCCAGGACGCCCAGGGCCGCAGCTTCGTCATCGGTTTCGAGCGCGCGGTGAGGGACGGGGACACCGGCCGCTTCCGCCTCGTGGGCCCGGCGCTGCGGCTCAATCTCGGCGGCCGCAAGGTCACCACCCTGACCGCCGACGGCGGCGTCTATGACGAGGCGGGCAAGACCGTGACCATCGGTCCCAATGTGCGCATTTCCGACGGCGGCTCCGGTTTCGACCTCGTCACGCCCGAGGCCGTGGTCGACACCTCGACCGGCGTGGTGACGGGCGCGAAGGGGGTCCAGGGCTCCGGCCCCCTTGGAACCATCTCCGCTTCGTCCTATGCGATCTATGAACAGGGCGAACGGGTGGTATTCAGCGGGCCGAGCGATAACAAGGCGCGCGGGACCTTCAACCCGACGGGGTCGGACAGATGAGCAAGAGCGGATTTTTCAAGACGGCGGTCATCGCCCTCGCCCTGACGGCACTGCCGACGATCGGCGACGCCCAGACGGCCAGCCGTGATCCGATCATGTGGACCGCCCGGACGGTCGAATACGTCGGCGAGACCCTGACCCTGCGCGGTGAGGCCGAGCTGGTCCAGGGCGACAACCGCCTCCGCGCCAACCAGATCTCCGGCTTCAGCCAGACCTCCGACAGCCGCATCGAGGCCTCGGGCGACGTCTATTTCGTCACCCCTGACCAGACCATCCGCGGCGACCGGGCCATCTACACCACGGCCGACGAGATGATCGTGGTGACCGGCGACGTCATCCTCACCCAGGGCGAGAACGTGATGACCGGGGCCAGCCTGACCTACAACGTCCGCACCGGCGCCGCGCGCATCCAGGGCGGAGCTTCCGGTCGGGTCCAGGGCGTCTTCTATCCCGAACGCAGCGGAACCTGAGCCCCGGCTCGGCCTGACCAGTGGCGCGCAAGGAACTCTCAGCCCTCAACGTCCATGACGCCGCCCCCGACGAGGCGGCGGCCGAGGCCCCGCGCCCGACCGGCCTGCGGGTCGAGAACATCGCCCGCGCCTTCGGCCAGCGTCAGGTCGTCCGCGACGTCTCCCTGCATGTCGAGCGTGGCCAGGTCGCCGGCCTGCTCGGCCCCAACGGCGCCGGCAAGACCACCTGCTTCTACATGATCACCGGCCTGATCCCCCCGGACAGCGGCAAGATCTTCCTCGACGGCGAGGACATCACCGCCCAGCCGATGTACCAGCGCGCCCGCATGGGCCTCGGCTATCTGGCGCAGGAGGCCTCGATCTTCCGCGGCATGACGGTCGAGCAGAACGTCCGCGCCGTGGTCGAACTGCATCACACGGGCCGCCAGGCCATCGCCGACGAGACCACCCGCCTGCTGGAAGAGCTGCGCATCGACCACCTGCGCCACGCCCCGGCCTCGGGCCTGTCCGGCGGCGAGCGGCGGCGCTGCGAGATCGCCCGGGCCCTGGCCGGCAAGCCCAGCTTCATGCTGCTGGACGAACCCTTCGCCGGCATCGACCCCCTGGCCATCGCCGACATCCGCCAGGTCATCCGCTATCTGGCGGGTCAGGGCATCGGCGTCCTGATCACCGACCACAATGTCCGCGAGACGCTCGAGATCATCGACCATGCCTCGATCATCTCGGGCGGCTCCGTCCTCTTCGAGGGCAAGGCCGAGGACGTCATACGGGACCCCGAGGTGCGCCGCGTCTATCTGGGCGACATGTACGGCTGACTACAGCCCCTCGAGGCTCAACCGCGTGATCAGCACCGCCGCCCGCTGCGACTGGCGCACCAGACTGTCCAGATCGACCCATTCGCCTTCCGCATGGGCCCCGCCGCCGGCGATGCCCAGCCCGCCCAGCGTGTCCACATCCGCCGCCACGAAGCCGCTGTCGGCCGCCCCGCGCCGGGCCGGGTCGTATTCGGTCATCTCCGGCAGGCCGAGGTCGCGGTTGACGGCGTTCAGCCGGGCCAGCAGCGCCCGGTTGCCCTCGGTCGGGGCCATGGGCGGATAGCCGGTGTCCGCGAATGTCAGCTCCGCGCTGGTGTGCGGCAGGTGGTCGTCGACGATGGCCAGCATCCTCCCCCGCACCCGTTCGTCCTGCTCCGGGGTCAGGGTGCGCAGGTCCCCTCGCGCGATGGCCGTCGAGGCGACGATATTGGTCTTGCCCGAGGCGGTGACATTGAACCCCTCGGCGTCGATCTCCGCCGGCGTTCCCCCGGCGATGACCCCGACATTGTAGGTCAGGTTCGGCTCCGGCAGCTCGCGGCGGAAGCCGTCGAGGATCCGCGCCGTTTCGTAGATGGCCCCATACCCCAGCGTCTCATTGAACACCCCGCTGGAATGGCCGGTGCGCCCCGTGGCGGTCAGGGTCCAGTTGGTCGAGCTGCGCCGCGCCACCGTGCCGAAGTCGGCCTCGCCCTCGATGGCCAGGTTCTCGAACTCCAGGGCGTAGGCCGCCGCTTGCCCCGCCTCGATCAGGTCGCGCCGGGCGATGGCGACCGGCGACCCGACCCGCTCCTCGTCCCCGGTCAGGACCACGGTGACATTGGCGTCCGCCAGCGTCCCCGCCGCCTGCATGGCCCGCAGGGCGGCGATGATCACCACCACCCCGCCCTTGTCGTCGCCGATCCCCGGCCCGGTCGCCCGCGCGCCCTCGCCCCGCTGGAAGGTCTGGAACGGGCTGTCGACCTCGAACACCGTGTCCAGATGGCCGATCAGCAGGACATTGCGGCCCCGGCCCGGATGGGTCGCGATCAGATGCCCCGCGCGCCCCGTCTCGGCCATGTCGACCCAGCGCACCTCCAACCCCAGCGGCTCCAGCTCGGCCCGCACCATCTCCCCCGTGACGCGCACCCCCGCCAGGTTCAGCGTGCCGCTGTTCTGGTTCACCAGCCGTTCCAGCAGGTCGATGTGCCGGTCATGCTCGGCCTCGACCGTCCGCATCATCGCCTGTTCGGCCGGCGTGGCCTGGGCCTGAACGGCGCCGGGCAGGGCCAGCAGGAGCAGGGCGGTCAGGATCAGGCGCATGGGTGTTTCTCTCGAGGGAGGCCGAGGCTTGCCGATCCCCGCACCGGAGTAAAGGCGGCGCTTCGCCCCCACCTCCCCACCGTCATCCTCGGGCTTGACCCGAGGATCAGAGGCGAGAGGCGGACTGTGCGTCGGTGACGGCCCCGCGCCCGCGCCCGAGCGCCTTTCGACGGAGCACCGGATGGTCTGATCCTCGGGTCAAGCCCGAGGATGACGGGGAGGGGCAGTGGGTAGGTCGGATCTCCAGATGGTGATCGATAGCCACTTCCGACCCACTACGGACATCGATCCGACCACCATGGTATGGATCTTTATGATGCGAAACTTGGCGATTGTGTTTGGTCTCTGGGCGATGGGTGCGACGGCCGCAGATGCGTGTCGAGCTCTTGTACCCCCCGAGACGCCCGTTCGGGCGAGTTTTGATGCCGTCGCCATCGGCGTCGTTGAACGGCCATCTCCGGATTTGAGCGACCAGTATGAGGGACAGGGTTGGTCGGCGACCGTTCGCGTGACCGACGTAGTGGAAGGTCGCCCCAGCGCGACGCGCTATGTGATCGGCCGAACGGGCGACAGTGCTGCTTGCGATGATGGACAAGCGATGCCCCGTGCCGGCGAGCTGTGGGTTGTCTATCTCTTCCGGCAATCCCCCGACGGCCCGATGTTCGCGAGTCAGTCTTATCCCCTCAGCTTCGCTCGGCGCATTGACTTGAGGTTCAGGGACCAAGGTCCGCTTTCCACCCATAGCGGACCTCGCGGAGGTCTGCCTTGCCCCCCGCTTAGACCCCGTTAACCGTTCCGGCCACACAGTGGCCGCCAGCAAGTTTCGGGCCACTCGGCCCGGCAGGGGGCTGCGGACGGTGCTCGGACAAAGGCTGGAGATACGGCAGGGGCAGGGGCTCGTCATCACGCCCCAGCTGCAGCAGGCGATCAAGCTGCTGCAATTGTCGAACCTCGAGCTCGACGCCTTCGTCGAGGCCGAACTCGAAAAGAACCCCCTGCTCCAGCGCGAGGACGCCGAGCCCGGCGGCGAGATCGACGCCGCCCCCGCCGCCGAAAGCGTCGACGCTTCCGAGATGAGTTTCGACGAGGGCCGGGTCCAGGACGCCGACCGAACCCTCGACGCCCGCTCCGACGACATCTACGGCGACGCCAGCCCCGGCGAGCGCACCTCGGACCGGATGGAGGACGTCGGCGTCGGCGAGGCCCAGGTCGGGCTCAACGACTGGTCCCGGGCCGGTTCGGGCGGCGGCGTGCCCGACGGCGAGGGCCGCGAACAGCCCGACAGCCGCGAGGCCACCCTGTGGGAGCATCTGCAGGCCCAAGCCTCCCAGGCCGGCTTCAGCCCCGCCGATCACGCCATCGCCCTGACCCTGATCGATTCTGTGGACGAGGGCGGCTATCTGCGCGGCGAACTGGCCGAGACGGCCGACCGGCTGGGCGTCTCCCTCGAGCGCGTCGAGGCCGTGTTGACCACCTGCCAGGGCTTCGAGCCGACCGGCGTCATGGCCCGCTCGGTCCCCGAGTGCCTGAAATTGCAGCTGATCGACCGCAACCGTTTCGACCCGGCCATGCAGTGCCTGCTCGACAACCTCGACCTGCTGGCCAAACGCGACCTCGGCGCCCTGCGCAAGGCCTGCGGCGTCGACGGCGAGGACATGGCCGAGATGATCGCCGAGCTGAAGGCCCTGACGCCGCGTCCCGGCGCCGGCTTCGGCGGCGAACCGGCCCAGACGGTCATCCCCGACGTCCACGTTCGCCCCGACCCGGCCGGCGGCTGGAAGGTCGAGCTCAACGCCGACACCCTGCCGCGCCTGATCATGGACAAGCGCTATCACGGGGTCGTCTCCGCCGGCGCACGCTCCGATACGGAGAAGACCTTCGTCGCCGAATGCGCCGCCCAGGCCAGCTGGCTGGTCAAGTCGCTGGATCAGCGGGCCAAGACCATCCTCAAGGTGTCGTCCGAGATCGTGCGCCAGCAGGACGCCTTCCTCGCCTTCGGCGTCGAGTTCCTGCGGCCGCTGAACCTGAAGACCGTCGCCGACGCCATAGGCATGCATGAGTCCACTGTCAGCCGGGTCACCTCGAACAAATACGTCTCCACCCCCCGCGGCGTCTTCGAGCTGAAATTCTTCTTCACCGCGGCGATCCAGTCGTCCGACGGCGGCGCGACCCACTCGGCCGAGGCCGTGCGTCACCGCATCAAGTCGATGATCGACGGCGAGGCCCGCGACGGCGATGTCCTCAGCGACGATCGCATCGTGGAAATTCTGAACGAGGCCGGCATCGACATCGCCCGCCGCACCGTGGCGAAATACCGCGAGGCCCTGCGCATCCCCTCCTCGGTCCAGCGCAAGCGGATGCTGCGGACGGGATAGGGCGCGGCCGCCCTGTCTCCTCCCCACGCAGTGGGGAGGGGGACCGCGTAGCGGGGGAGGGGTCAGGACCACATTTCGGTGATCGCCGTTGACACCAAACGCCAACGGTCGCGTTCTATCAGCATGCAAATCCAGGTCAGCGGCAAGCACGTGGATGTCGGCGAAGCGTTAGGCTCCCGCATCTCCCAGGAACTCCAGGACGGGATCGGCAAATATTTCGAGCGAGGGGCCCAGGACGCCGAGGTCATCGTCGCCAAGGAGGGTCACAGCTTCAAGGTCGACTGCTGGGTCCGTCTCGCCTCGGGCCAGGTGGTGTTCACCAGCGGCATGGGCGGCGACGCCCATTCCGCCTTCACCGAAAGCCTCGAGAAGCTCGAAAAGCGGGTCCGTCGCTACAAGCGCCGGCTCAAGGATCACCACATCGGTCCCAAGGGCCTGTCGCCCGAGAAGACCGAGGACGCCGCGCGCGAGGTCGCCCGCAGCATGGTCCTGCGCGATCCCGACAGCGTCGAGGATGCGGATTTCGGTGACGCCGGCGCCCAGGACGGCCCGCCGCCGGTCGGCATGGTCATCGCCGAGACCGAGGCCGAGATCCGCACCGTCACCGTCGGACGCGCGGTGCTGGAGCTGGATATGACCGGATATCCGGTCGTGGTCTTCCGCAATGCGGCGCATGGCGGCCTTTCCGTCGTCTACCGCCGGCCGGACGGCAACGTCGGCTGGATCGATCCGGAGCGGACGACAAAATCGCTCAACGGACACGGTTCGGTAAACGGTGGCGTGTCATAGTGCTTCCCACAACGAGGCGGGTCGTCTACACGGCGCCCGCCCGCCGGGAATGATTGGGTAGAGTCGGGAAAGCTTATGGACATCGGGGAATTGCTGGCGGACGGCGGCGTCGTTCTGCGCAGCGGCGCGTCTTCGAAGCGCCAGGCGCTGCATACGGTGGCGGAGGCCGGCGCCCAGGCCCTCGGCCTGCCCGAGGCCCGCGTCATGGAAGCCCTGCTGGAGCGCGAGGCCCTCGGTTCGACCGGCTTGGGCTCGGGCGTGGCCGTGCCGCACGCCCGTATCGAGGGCATCGACCGGGTGACGGCCGTGTTCGTGCGTCTGGATACGCCGGTGGCCTACGGCTCCGTCGATGACCGTCCCGTCGACCTGATCTTCGCCCTGTTCGCCCCGCCCCGCGACGGCGCCGAGCATCTGCGCGCCCTGGCGGCGGTGTCCCGCGCCCTGCGCTCTGCGGAAATGCGCGAACACCTGCGTCAGGCCCGGACCGTCGACGCCATCCGCGCCCTGTTCGTCCGCGATCAGGCCCCCGCCACGGCGGCCTGAAGGGTTCTTCACCACCTTCCGCCGTCATCCTCGGGCTTGACCCGAGGATCAGACTGTCCGGCGCCCGGTGGAAGGATGATGCGGCGCCGTCCGCGGGGCCATCCCGAGCGCACAGTCCCCCCTCCGTCTGATCCTCGGGTCAAGCCCGAGGATGACGGGTAGGGCAGCGTACCTAATGAACCGAAACCGGCTCCAGCTCGTGCGCCACGGCGGCGGCGAAGGCGGATTCGCGGTCCAGCATCACGGCCAGCCGTTCGCCGTCGGCGCCGTGAACGGCGTAGAGCACAGCCTTGGGGTCGATCTTCAACCCCTTGGCCTCGGGCAGCGGCGTATCGGCCAGGACGTCGGCGGCGCGGATCTCCCGCACATAGACGAGGTCCGGAGCGCCCAGGCCCCTGAAATCTTCCTTGGTCATCGTTACAGGCGTCATGGCGACCGCCTCCTTGTACTGAACTAACGCCCGGAAAGGCGTGGGGTTCGGCCCCGCGATGGGCGGCCGGTGAAACGACGGCTGGATCAGCCCGTCGTGATAGGTATGCGCCGGACCGTCGGCAGGTCCTCCGGCCGGCTCAGCTCGACGTGCAGCAGGCCGTGCTCCAGCCGGGCCTGATCGACCTCCAGCCCGTCCGCCAGCACGAAGCTGCGCACGAAGCCGCGGCCGGCGATGCCGCGATGCAGGAAGGCCTGCTCCGCCTTGCCGCCGTCCTCGCGCTTGCCGGCGATGGTCAGCTGTCGGCCTTCGATCGTGACCGCCAGGTCCTCGGGCCCGAAGCCCGCCACCGCGAGGGTGATGCGGACCGAATGCTCGCCCGTCTGCTCGACATTATAGGGCGGATAGCTGTCCGCCGCCGCCCGCGCCGCCCGATCGATCAGGGCCCGGGTATGGTCGAACCCCAGCAGGAAGGGGCTGTCGAACAGGATGGTGCGCGTCGTCATCGTCTCATGCCCCCGAAGCAGGCCTCCAGCCGTCTGCGCCTCCCGGAATCGGCAAGGCGTCGGCTGACGTCATCAAGATGGTGTCTGGAGCGGCCCGCTTCAACGCCGCGCCAGGCGTGCGTCCGCCGACCAGGCGCCGGGGCCGTGGGTGGCGAGGACCAGCCCGGCGAGAATGCACATCATCGGGCCGAACATCTCGCGCGCCACCGCCTCGCCCGGCGCCTCCAGCCCGCTCAGCAGCCACACCGCCACCGCGAAATTGACCGCCAGCAACAGGCCGGCGAAACGCGTCAGCAGGCCGGGGATCAGCAGCACCCCGATCAGCAACTGGGCCCAGACCGAGACCGGCGCCGCCAGCGTCGGCCACGGACAGTCCAGGCTGGTCAGAAAGGCCTCGAACTCGGCCATCCGGGCGGCGGAGGTGATGTTGTCCCACACGCCCCAGATCAGAAAGCCGCCGAGGTAGAGCCTCAGCAGGGCGAAGGCGGCGTCCTCGCCGCGCCGCAGGCCGTCCAGCCGGTTCAGAATCATCGCGCCCTCCCGTGGTGGAGGCAGGCTAGGGCCGGTTGGCGCGTGGGGAAAGCCGGGCCACAAAGGACGAAGGCCCCGCGGTGTCCCGCAGGGCCTTCGATGGTGGAGCTTAGCGGAGTCGAACCGCTGACCTCTTGCATGCCATGCAAGCGCTCTACCAACTGAGCTAAAGCCCCGAACCTTTCGGATCGGATCGCCGGGAGAAAACCGCCCCCGGCGAGGCGGCGGAACCTATGTCAGGGCCTGATCGCGATCAAGCCCGGTTCCGCCATTTATTTTCGCCCTGTCAAAGGACCGGATTTCTAGTCCTCGTCCTTGCCCTTCTTGACGATTTCCTCGCCGAAGCCGTCGTCGTCCTCGTCCTCGATGAAGGGCACCGAGTCGTCGTCATCGTCATCCGCCAGAACGTCGTCGTCGTCCTCGCCGGCCTCGCCCATGCCGGGCTCTTCGGTCGGGTCGACGGGAGCTTCGTCGTCGTCGTCGTCCGGCGTCAGGATCGGCTCGTGGCCTTCCTGATCGATCTCCGGCGTGGCGACGGCTTCTTCCTCGTCGTCATCGTCGGCGGCGGCCTTCTTCTTCTCGACCTGATCCTCGGCGTCCTCATCCGGGGTCTCGTCGGCGGCGTAGCCGGCCGGGCGGCCGCGGCGGTTGCGCAGCTTCAGCGCCTCCTCGGGGTCGAAGTCGGTCGCGCATTTGGGGCAGTGGGCCGGGCGTCGGCCCAGGTCGTAGAATTTGGCCTGGCAGTTCGGGCAGACCTGCTTCTGGCCCAGTTCGGGATTGGCCACGGGGGCGCCTCTCTCGGTGGGGGGAATTCGGGCGCGTCCCTTGCCACCCCTGAGGGCCGCTGTCAAAAGCCATCTCCGCGCCGCCTGCTGGCTTCGGAGATCGCCGGGTGACGACCCCCTCCCATCTGACCGCCCGCCGCGCCTCCGCGCTCCGCGGCGTGGTGCGCGCCCCGGGCGACAAGTCGATGTCGCACCGCGCCCTGATCCTCGGCGCCATGGCGACCGGCGTCACCGACATCGACGGCCTGCTCGAAGGCGAGGACATCCTCGCCACCGCCCGCGCCGTCGAGGCCTTCGGCGCCGGCGTCGAACGCCTGGGGCCGGGCCGCTGGCGCGTCACCGGCCACGGCGGCTTCCGCCAGCCGGCCGGCGTCATCGACTGCGGCAACGCCGGCACCGGCGTCCGCCTGCTGATGGGCGCGGCGGCGGGCTACCCGGTCACCGTGACCTTCGATGGCGACGCCAGTCTGAGGAAGCGGCCGATGAAGCGGGTCACCGGTCCGCTGGAGATCATGGGAGCGAAGGTTGAGTTTCTTGAGCAGCCCGACCGCTTGCCGGTTAGGCTGACGGGGGGCTCGCCGCTGTTCGAGCGCGACTTCCGTCTCGATGTGCCGTCAGCGCAAGTGAAGTCCGCCATGCTGCTGGCAGGTCTGAACGCCCAAGGTGGAGTCCAAGTGACCGAGCCCGTGCCCAGCCGGGATCATACCGAACTCATGCTGGCGGCCTTCGGCGCCGACATCCGGATCGTGAAAGCCGGCGAGATGGTCGAGACTCTTTCCATCGAACCGCTCACCAAGCATGAGCGGCGCGGGACAACGATAAATGCCCATCGGACGATCTGGCTTGAGCGCAGCAAACTGACCGCCACCGCCGTCTCCATCCCCGGCGACCCGTCCTCCGCCGCCTTCCCCCTCGCCGCCGCCCTGATCGTCCCGGGCTCCGAGGTCACGGTCGAGGCCGTCATGCTCAACCCCCTGCGCACCGGCCTGTTCGAGACCTGGCGCGAGATGGGCGCGGATCTGACCGTCTCGAACCGCCGCATGGCCGGCGGCGAGGAGGTCGGCGACGTCACCGCCCGTCATTCGACGCTCCGCGGCGTCGTCGTCCCGCCGGAGCGCGCCGCCTCGATGATCGACGAATACCCGATCCTTGCCGCCACGGCCGCCTTCGCCTCCGGGGCCACTGTCATGCGCGGCATCGGCGAGATGCGGGTCAAGGAAAGCGACCGCATCGCCCTGATGGCCGCCGGCCTCCAGTCCTGCGGCGTCACGGTCGAGGAGGAGCCCGAGGGCTTCACCGTCACCGGCGGCCCGGTCCGCGGCGGCGCGACCGTCACCACCCACGGCGACCACCGTATCGCCATGAGCCATCTGGTGCTCGGTTTGGCCGCCGCCGAACCCGTCACCGTCGACGAGCCCGCCATGATCGCCACCAGCTTTCCGGGCTTCGTGCAGTTGATGCGCGGCCTCGGGGCCGATATCGCCTCCACATGAGCCTGGCCCTGATCATCGCCGTCGACGGCCCCGCCGCCTCGGGCAAGGGCACCATCGCCGCCCGCCTCGCCGCCCTCTATAGCCTGCCGCACCTCGACACCGGCCTGCTGTACCGCGCCGTGGGCCTCGGGGTCCTGGACGCCGGCGGCTCGCTCGACGACGCCGCCGCCGCCGAGGCCGTGGCCCGCGCCCTCGACGCCAGCCATCTGACCGACCTCGACCGCCTGACCGACCGCGGCGCCGGCGAGGCCGCCAGCCGGGTCGCCGGCCATCCCGGCGTCCGCGCGGCCCTGCTCGAATTCCAGCGAACCTTCGCCGCCCGCCCCGGCGGCGCCGTGCTGGACGGCCGAGACATCGGCACCGTCATCGCCCCGGACGCCCCGGCCAAGCTGTTCGTCACCGCGACGCCGCAGGTCCGGGCTGCGCGCCGCTGGAAACAGCTGACCGCCCGCGGCGAGGTCATCGCCTACGAGGACATGCTGGCCGACATCATCCGCCGCGACGAGCGCGACGCCGGCCGCGGCGCCGCCCCCATGGTCCAGGCGCAAGACGCCGTCTTGCTGGATACGACCGATATGGATATAGAGACCGCCTTCGATGCGGCCCGCCGTATCGTCGAGGCGGCGCGCGCGAAACACGGCCTTTAGGTCCGTTTCGCAAATCCAACGCTCCCATCCTCGGCTTCCGCGGGCGTTCTGGCTCATTCGCCTCGCGTCCTGACGACCTGATTATCCTTTCAAACTCACCTCGCGCGGGGCCATCCGGTCGCGCGCCACAACCGTTAGAAACCTCAACCCTGCATGACCGATACCCAAAGCTTCTCCCCCTCGCGTGACGACTTCGCCGCCCTGCTCGACGAGACCCTCCAGGGTCGCGACCTCGGCGAAGGCCAGGTCGTCCACGGCCGCGTCGTCGGCATCGAGAAAGACATCCTGATCATCGACGTCGGTCTGAAGACCGAAGGCCGCATCCCGGCCCGCGAGTTCGGCATCGGCGAAGGCGCCGTCATCCCCAAGCTCGGCGACAATGTCGAAGTCTACCTCGAGCGCGTCGAGAACGCCCTGGGTGAAGCCGTCATCAGCCGCGACAAGGCCCGCCGCGAGGAAGCCTGGACCCGTCTGGAGGTCGTCTTCGCCGAAGGCCAGCCGGTCAACGGCGCCATCATAGGCCGGGTCAAGGGCGGTTTCACCGTCGACCTCGGCGGCGCCTCGGCCTTCCTGCCGGGCTCGCAGGTCGACATCCGCCCCGTGCGCGACGTCGCCCCGCTGATGGGCAAGGAACAGCCCTTCGCCATCCTGAAAATGGACCGTCCGCGCGGCAACATCGTCGTCTCGCGTCGCGCCATCCTGGAAGAAGCCCGCGCCGAACAGCGCACCGAGCTGGTCGGCCAGCTGCAAGAGGGTGAAGTCCGCGAAGGCGTGGTCAAGAACATCACCGACTACGGCGCGTTCGTGGATCTGGGCGGCATCGACGGCCTGCTGCACGTCACCGACATGTCGTGGAAGCGCGTCTCGCACCCGTCGCAGGTCCTCGCCGTCGGCGACACCGTCAAGGTCCAGATCGTCAAGATCAACCCGGACACCCAGCGCATCTCGCTGGGCATGAAGCAGCTCCAGGCCGATCCGTGGGACGGCGTCGAAGCCAAATACCCGGTCGGCGCCAAGATGTCGGGCCGCATCACCAACATCACCGACTACGGCGCGTTCGTCGAGCTGGAAGCCGGCGTTGAAGGCCTCGTCCACGTCTCGGAAATGTCCTGGACCAAGAAGAACGTCCACCCCGGCAAGATCGTCTCGACCTCGCAGGAAGTCGACGTTGTCGTGCTGGATGTCGACGCCTCCAAGCGCCGCATCTCGCTGGGCCTGAAGCAGGCCCAGGACAATCCGTGGGACGCCTTCGTCGCCGCCAACCCGATCGGCTCGACCGTCGAGGGCGAGGTCAAGAACGCCACCGAGTTCGGCCTGTTCATCGGCCTCGAGAACGACATCGACGGCATGGTCCACCTGTCGGACCTCGACTGGAACGTCTCGGGCGAGGAAGCCATCCAGCGCTACCGCAAGGGCGAGACCGTCAAGGCCAAGGTGCTGGACGTCGACGTCGAGAAGGAACGCGTCTCGCTGGGCATCAAGCAGCTCGGCGGCGATCCGATGGAAGGCGACACCTTCAAGAAGGGTCAGCAGATCACCGTCACCGTGACGGCGGTCGAGACCGGCGGCATCGAGGTCAAGTTCGGTGAAGAGGACGCCCCGGCGACCGCCTTCATCCGCAAGTCCGACCTGTCCCGCGACCGCGCCGAGCAGCGCACCGAGCGCTATTCGGTCGGCGATCGCGTCGACGCCATGGTCACCGGCATGGACAAGGCCTCGCGCCGCGTCTCGGTGTCGATCAAGGCCCTGGAAATGAAGGACGAGAAGGAAGCCGTCGAGCAGTTCGGGTCTTCGGACTCGGGCGCCTCGCTGGGCGACATCCTCGGCGCCGCCCTCCGCGAGAAGGCCAGCACCAAGGAGTAGGCCTCAGACAGGTCGCTTCGCGAGCCTCGGGCCAGTCGGCCTCAAGCAAGCGAGCGACCGCGTCGCAGGTCAGGCGCTACCCGGCCTCAAGCAGCGAGCGACCGCGTCGCGAGCGATAGGCCACCTCGGCCTCAAGCAGCAAGCGACCGCGTCGCGAGCGATAGGCTCTACAAGAAAGAGGGCGGCCGGAGCGATCCGGCCGCCTTTTTCGTGGTCCCGTCCCGGATGGTAAAAGTCCACTAACCGACATTTCGGGCCGTCGGGCCTTTTGCCGCCGCCGGGCGGAGGCTAAGGTAGGGATTGCATTCGGCTTTCGGATGCACCCGTATGGTCCCGGGAAGGGCTTTGGAGGGCGGGGGCCTGACATGATCAAATCCGAGCTGATCGAAAAGCTGGCGGCCGAGAACACCCACCTGACCCACGCCGAGGTCGAACGGGTGGTCAACATCGTGCTTGGCCGGATGGTCGAGGCGCTGGGTGACGGCGGTCGGGTCGAGCTGCGTGGTTTCGGGGCCTTTTCGGTCCGCGGCCGGCCGGCGCGGGCCGGGCGCAACCCCCGCACCGGCGAGACCGTCGACGTGCCCGCCAAGGCGGTGCCCTTCTTCAAGAGCGGCAAGGAGCTGCGCGAGCGGCTGAACGCGACCGACTGATCCCATGGGATTGCTGACCGAGTTCAAGGAATTCGCCGCCCGCGGCAATGTCGTGGACCTGGCCGTCGGCGTCATCATCGGCGCCTCCTTCGGCAAGATCGTCACCAGCCTCGTCGACCAGGTGGTCATGCCGCCGATCGGCCTGCTGCTCGGCAATGTCGACTTCTCGAAGCTGGAATGGGTGCTCAAGCCCGAGAATCCGGCCACCGCGGCGGTCGAGAAGGTGGCCATCCAGTACGGCGCCTTCATCAACACCCTGCTCCAGTTCCTGATCGTCGCCTTCGTGGTCTTCCTGCTGGTCAAGGCCATCAATCGCCTGCGCCGCCAGCAGGCCGCCGAGCCCGAAGCCGCCCCGGCCGCTCCCACGGCCACCGAGGCCCTGCTGGCCGAGATCCGCGACGAGCTGAAGGCGCGGCGGTAGGGGGCTGCCCCCGCCTGTAAGTGAGGCCTTGTCATCCCGGACGCCGCGCGGCGGCGATCCGGGACGGGACGCGCCATCTGTGAACCTTCCGGAAATCGCATCGCGATTGTCCGGACGAAGAGTTGGTCCCGCGCTGTCTCCTGACCTGTTTCCCGGACAGCGGCTGCGCCGCTTCCGGGAGGGGTGAGTTTGGGGCCCGCCGTCCCGGGTCGCCGCATTCGCGCCGCCCGGGATGACAAGGACCCACCACCACGGCAGGAATTTATTCCTTTATCAGCCTTGACCGTCAGCCGCGCTTCCCCATGTCAGACCCGCTCGGCCTTCCGGCCCGGCCGGTCTTTGAAATCGTGTTGTTGTGAGGCGCGGCGACTGCAGCGGCGTCTATGGGCGCTTCGAAGGATGCCCACTCTGCCGACTCCGCCATACCGAATTTCGGCGCCCACCCTGCCCACTCTGCCGACTCCGCCACACCGTTTTTTTGGTTTTCACCCGGGTAAAATCCTCCGGCGGGGACGAATCCACTCCCGCGTTTGACTCTCCGTTCCATGTGGAACAAACAATGAACATTCAGCTTCTGAATGATCATGAACCCGTCGCCCATCCTGTCGCAGGACCCGTTCCCGGAGACCGCCGCGCCGCTTGAGGAGGCTTGCGCCCCCGCGCCCCGCGACGTGGCCGCGGCCCTGCGGTTCGCCCTGTCGCGGCGGCGTGAGGGCGACGACCGGCCGGTGCTGGTGACCGCGCCCCGGGCGTGGTTCGTGGAGTACGGCCGGCCCTACGGCCCCGGCCTGGCGGGGATTCCCTTCATCCTCGCCCCGACCGCCACCCTGGCCGAGGCCCTGTGGGCGATGGAGCAGGGGCTACGCTCGGGCGCGGTGTCGCTGGGCCTCGGCGCGGTCGAGGGGGCGACCCTGGCGCAAACCCGGCGGCTCGATTTCGCGGCGAAACAGGGCGAGGCGACAGGGCTGATCCTGTCGCGGGGACTGGAGGGGCTCAGCGCCGCCCGGCGCCGCTGGCGGATATCGACCCGCCCGTCCGCGGCCGATCCGGATGACGACCGCGCCCCCGGCCCGGCCCGCCTTCTGGCCGAACTGACCCGCGGGCGGGGCGAACGGCCGGGCGCCTGGATGCTGGAGCAGGATGATGAGACGCATCGTCTCCGTCTGGCTGATCGACTGGCCGATCTCGGTCCGCCGTCGATCGCTGGAACGGGCGCGCCGTCCGGCCTCGCCGCCTGAGCCGGCCCTGGACCCCCGCAACCCCTTCGCCCTGATCCTCAGGAACAGTCGGGGCGCGGCGGTGATCCACGCCCTGAATCCGGCCGCCCGCCGGGCCGGCCTGCGGCGCGGCCAGACCCAGGCCGACGCCCTGGCCATGATCCCGTATCTGATCGCCCAGCCGGCCGATCCCGCCGCCGACGCCCGGGCCCTGACGGCGCTGGCGCAATGGGCCGAGCGCTGGTCCCCCTCGGTCAGCGTCGACCCCTCAGGCGAAGGGCTCGGGGGCCTGTTCCTTGACGTCACCGGCGCCGCCCATCTGTTCGGCGGGGAGGCGGCGCTGCTGCGCCAGATCCGCGACCGGCTGGCCGGGGCCGGGGCCCCCGCCCGCGTCGCCCTCGGCCCCACCCCCGGGGCCGCCTGGGCCCTCGCCCGCTGGGGCGGGGAGGCGGACGGTCCGCCGCCGATCGCGACCGAAGATGACGTCCGCGACCGGCTGGCCCCCCTGCCGGTCGAGGCCCTGCGCATCCAGGACCGCACCCTGGCCCAGGCCCGCCGCTTCGGCCTCAAACGGATCGGCGACCTCTATCCCATGCCCCGCGCCGGTCTGGCCCGCCGCTTCCGCAACGACGGCGGGGTCGATCTGGTCCAGCGGCTGGATCAGGCCCTCGGCCACGCCGGCGAGGCCCTGGTCCCGCTGCGCCCGCCGCCCCGCTACCGGGCATGGGAGACGTGGATGGAGCCGGTCGGCGATCTGGAGGGGGTCGAGGCGCGGCTGCCCGAACTGGCCGCCGACCTCGCCGCCCCGCTGGAGCGCGACGGCCAGGGCGCGCGGGCCCTGACCCTGACCGGCTTCCGCTCGGACGGCCGGACCACCGCCCTGTCGGTCCGCCTCGGCCGGCCGGGCCGCGACGTCGGCGTCTGGCTGCGGCTGTTCCGCGAGGCCGGGCTGGGCCGGCTGGAACTCGGCTTCGGCCTCGACGCCCTGATGCTGACCGCCGACGTGGTCGAGCCCATGGCCGCCCGGCAGGCGGCGCTGGAGAACGAAACCGAGGTCCGCCAGTCCGAAAGCCTCGCCGCCCTGATCGACCGGCTGACGGCCCGTCTGGGCGAGGACCGGGTGCTGACGCCGGAAGCGGCGGACAGCTGGATCCCCGAACGCGCCGAACGGCTCCGCCCCGCCCTCGGCCGCCGCCCCGCCGGCGATCCCGGCGGCCTCGGCCGCCGGCCCATCCTGCTGCTGGACCCGCCCGAGCCGATCCACGATCCGCTGTTCGACCTCCCCGACGGCGCTCCGGCCCGCTTCACCTGGCGCCGCGCCCCGCGCCGGGTGACCCGCTCCGAAGGCCCTGAACGTCTGGCCCCCGAATGGTGGCGGGCCGCCCGCGCCCGCACCCGCGACTACTACTGCCTCGAGGACGCCGAGGGCGGCCGCTACTGGGTCTTCCGCGAAGGCCTCTACGGCCGGGAATACGCCGGCGGCGCCGGGGAGCGGCCCCCGACCTGGTGGATGCACGGGGTGCTGGCGTGAGCGGCTGGGACGGCGACTACGCCGAGCTCGGGGCCATGACCAATTTCAGCTTCCTCGAAGGGGCCTCCCACCCCGGCGAGATGATGCTGCAGGCCAGGGCGCTCGGGCTGGCCGCCGTGGGGATCGCCGACCGCAACACCCTGGCCGGCATCGTCCGCGCCCTGATGGGCGCCGAACAGGCGGACATCCGGCTGGTGATCGGCTCGCGCCTGGGCTTCACCGACGGAACCGAACTGATCGTCTTCCCCCGCGATCGCGCCGCCTACGGCCGCCTCTGTCGCCTCCTGTCGCTCGGCAAGAGCGAGGTGGTGCCCCAGCCCGGCGCCGATCCCGACGGCGGACGGATCGAAAAGGCCGAGACCCGCCTGACCTTCGATCAGGCCGTCGCCCTCGGCGAAGGCATGATCGCCCTGGTCCCGGCTCCCGCCCGTCCTGACGCCGCCTTCGAGGCCCGGCTCACGGACTGGCGCCGCGCCTGGCCCGACGCCCTGTATCTGGCCGCCTCGCCCCTGTGGCGCGGCGACGACCGGCGCCGGATCAACCGGCTGGCCGCCATGGCCCGCCGCACCGGCGCGCCGATGATCGCTGCCAACGCCGTCCTCTACCACCACCCCGACCGGCGCAGGCTGCAGGACGTCCTGACCTGCATCCGCGAGGGGACCACCATCGACAAGGCCGGCCGCCGCCTGCAGGCCAACGCCGAACGCGATCTGAAACCCCCCGCGCGCATGGCCCGCCTGTTCCGCGGCCACGAGGCGGCGCTGACGCGGACCATGGAGGTGGTGCGGGCGTGCACCTTCTCCCTGAGGGAGCTCAGCTATCAGTACCCAGACGAGCCCGTGCCTCCCGGCTACTCGCCCCAGGGATGGCTGGCCCGACTGACCCTGAAGGGGGCCCGATCGCGATGGCCGGGGGGCGTGCCGAAAGCCATCCGGGCCATCATACTGAAGGAGCTCCGGCTGGTGCGGGAGCTGGGCTACGCCCCCTATTTCCTGACCGTCCACGACATCGTCGCCTGGGCCCGGTCCCGGCCCGACCCGATCCTCTGCCAGGGCCGGGGGTCGGCGGCGAACTCGGTGATCTGCTTCTGTCTTGGGATCACCAACGTCGATCCGACCCGGCAGGAGGTATTGATCGAACGCTTCATCTCCTCGAACCGGTCCGAACCGCCCGACATCGACGTCGACTTCGAGCATGAGCGGCGCGAGCAGGTCATGCAGTACGTCTACGACCGCTATGGTCGCGACCGGGCGGGGATCGTGGCCACCATCATCCACTACCGGCCGCGCTCGGCGATCCGCGACGTCGGCAAGGCGCTGGGGCTGACCGAAGACATCACCGCCCGCATGGCCGACACCGTCTGGGGGTCGTGGGGCTCGGAGGTGAAGGACGACCATGTCGACCGCGCGGGCCTGAGCCGTGACGACGCGCGGATGCAGCTGGCGCTGGAGCTGACCGCCGAACTGATCAAATTCCCTCGCCACCTGAGCCAGCACGTCGGCGGCTTCGTGCTGAGCCGGACGCCCCTGGTCGAGATCGTGCCGATCGGCAACGGGGCCATGGCGGACCGCACCTTCATCGAATGGGACAAGGACGACATCGATTTCCTCAAGCTGATGAAGGTCGATGTGCTGGCGCTAGGCATGCTGACGGCGATGAAGCGGGCCTTCCGCATGATCGAGACCACCTACGGCCGGTCCCTGCCTGACACGGCCGCTGTGCCAGCCGAGCGCCGGGGGGTCTATGACATGCTGTGCAGGGCGGACTCTCTGGGCGTCTTCCAGGTCGAGAGCCGGGCGCAGATGTCGATGCTGCCGCGCCTGCGGCCGGTGGAGTTCTACGATCTGGTGGTCCAGGTCGCCATCGTCCGACCCGGTCCGATCCAGGGCAAGATGGTGCATCCTTATCTGCAGCGGCGGATGGAGCGGCGCGCCTATGAAGAGGCGCACGGCCTCGGCAGCTACCGTTTCTCCATGCCCGGTTCGGCCGCCAATCCGGACGAGCTGGCCGACGTGCTGCGCAAGACGCTGGGGGTGCCCCTGTTTCAGGAACAGGCGATGAAGATCGCCATGACGGCCGCCGAGTTCAGCGGGGAGGAGGCCAACGGCCTGCGCCGGGCCATGGCCACCTTCCGGCACAACGGCACCATCGGAGACTATGAGACCCTGATGGTCGGGCGGATGATCGCGCGCGGCTACGACCCCGACTTCGCCCAGAACTGCTTCAACCAGATCAAGGGCTTCGGGGAGTACGGCTTTCCGGAGAGCCACGCCTGTTCCTTCGCACATCTGGTCTATGTCTCGGCCTGGGTGAAGTGGCTGTACCCCGACGTGTTCGCGGCCTGCCTGCTGAACAGCCAGCCGATGGGGTTCTACGCCCCGGCCCAGATCGTCCGCGATGCGCGGGAGCATGGGGTCGAGGTGCGGCATCCGGACGTCAACGCCAGCGACTGGGACGCGACGCTGGAGAGGCGGCCGCGGCGGCGGCGGCGGGCGCTGCGGCTGGGCCTGCGGTCGATCGACGGGTTCCGGGAGGCGTGGGCGGAGCGGATCGTGACGGAACGGCCGTTCGCGGATCTGGAGGATCTGCGGGTGCGAGCGAGGCTGCCGCCGGCGGCGCTGGACCGGCTGGCGGAGGCGGATGCCTACGGTTCGCTGGAGCTCAGCCGCCGGCAGGGGCTGTGGGCGGCGAAGGGGGCGGCGCCGGCGGGGGCGCCGTTGTTCGAGGCCATGGGGCTGAAGGAAACCGACGGCCGGCCGCCGGAGGCGCTGCCGGAGCTGGCCCCGTCCGAGGAGGTGGTGGGCGACTACCAGACCATCCGGCTGTCCCTGAAGGGGCACCCCGTCAGCTTCCTCAGGGAGCGGCTGGCGCGGGCGGGGGCGGTGACGGCGGCGGCGTACGAGGGGCTGGGGGACGGTCGGCGGGCGGTGGTCGGCGGCGTGGTGCTGGTCCGGCAGAGGCCGGGGACGGCGAAGGGGGTCTGTTTCATGACGCTGGAGGACGAGACCGGGGTGGCCAATCTGGTGCTGTGGGAGAGCGTCTTCGAGCGGTTCCGGCCGACGGCCATGGGCGCCCGGATGGTGCTGGCCAGGGGGCGGGTGCAGAGCGCCGAGGGGGTGACCCATCTGGTAGTCGAACACCTCGAGGACTGGACCCCCATGCTGGGCGACCTGACCCCCGACCGGGCCCCCGGTTCGGCCCACGAGCCGGCGCGGGGGCGGCATCCGCGGGACGTCCGGGTGTTGCCGGGGTCACGGGATTTTCACTGACCCCGCTAGTGACCCCGGCCCCTCAGCCGCCATTTCCACAGGGCGTTGGCGAGGATGGGCAGGAAGCCGCCGACCAGGGCCGCCGCCAGCACCGTCCAGAAGCCGCCGCCGAGGCCGTACTCCCCCACCGCCGCCCCGATCCCGGCCGCCAGGACGGGGCCGAGCCAGGGCAGCCAGGACGGGGGCTTAGGCATCCACCTTGATGACGCCGCGCCGGATCTGGTCCAGCTCGATGGAGTCGAACAGGGCCTGGAAATTGCCCTCGCCGAACGCCTGGTTGCCCTTGCGCTGGATGATCTCGAAGAA
>Ga0164290_1001276_pt1 | contig 41902 bp, 36 predicted proteins | sample Micstemetagenome_FD_108782 | JGI IMG/M metagenome (GOLD analysis project Ga0164290, IMG submission 108782) | Contaminated culture microbial community from soil near Moab, Utah, USA - Microcoleus steenstrupii SON62 (Illumina Assembly) | ecosystem: Environmental > Terrestrial > Soil > Soil crust...
AGTGACCGAGTGACCGAGTGACCCAACGCCCCTCTCCGTTCGGTAACCTCCCCAAATGCCCGCGATCGAGACCCGCGACCTCCGGAAGACGTACGTCTCGCACAAGAAGAGCCCCGGGATCGCCGGCGCGATCAAGGGGCTATTCACGCGCGAAACCGTCGAAGTCGAGGCCGTAAAGGGGGTGAACCTTCGGATCGAGCAGGGCGAGCTCGTCGGCTTCCTCGGTCCGAACGGAGCAGGCAAGACCACGACGCTAAAGATGCTCAGCGGCATCCTGTACCCCACCTCGGGACAGGCGACGGTACTCGGGCACACGCCGAACGACCGCAACCCCGAAATGCTGCGGCAGATCGCGCTGGTCATGGGCAACAAGCAGCAGCTTTGGTGGGACCTGCCGGCGTGGGACTCGTTCGTGGTGCTGCGGGAGCTGTACGAGGTCGATGCTGCTCACTTCAAGCGCCGCGTCGACCACCTGATCGAGGCGCTTCAACTCGGCGACAAGGTGAACACCCAGGTTCGGAAGCTCTCGCTGGGCGAGCGCATGAAGTGCGAGCTGGTAGCCGCGCTGCTCCACGCGCCGCGCGTGGTGTTTCTCGACGAGCCGACGCTCGGGCTCGACGTGGTGAGCCAGAAGCGGATTCGCGAGTTCCTGCGCGAGCTCCGCACCGAAGACGGCTGCACGATGCTCCTCACGAGCCACTACATGCAGGACGTGCAGGAGCTGTGCGACCGGGTGGTGGTGATCGACCACGGCACCGTGGTGTTCGAGGGAACGCTCGACGTGATGAGCGCTCAGTTCAGCGATGCCCGTCGAATTCGGCTCACCTTCTCCCAGCCGGTTCTCGAGGCCGACATATCCCGCTACGGGCGTCTCGTGGAGCACACCGAGGAGACGGCGCTCGTCGAGGTTCCCCGATCGGAGGCCGCGGCCGCCACCGGCGCTCTGCTGCAGCACCTCCCGGTCACCGACCTTTCCGTCGAGCCCGTCGACATCGAAGAAGTCATCCGCAACCTGTTCGAGCGAAAGTAACTCCCCCTGGGACCGCCGGCTTCAGCCGGCACGACAGCCTAGCGATTGCTGGATTGATCGAGTGCTTGAATGCTCGATTGGCAGAGAGTCTTTGCGGTTGGATTGGCGGTCGATCGGTACCTCGGAGGCTGCCTTGCTCCACCCCCAACTCCCGCCACATCAGCCTAGCTCGTTGGGGGGCTTGGATCTAGCAGTGCTTGGGGCTGACGAGGAGGGGACCCTTCTGGCCGTTCCACGTGAAACATGGGTTACTTGGCGACTTGTTGGACTCGGGTCTCGCGGATCACGGTGACCTTGATCTGCCCCGGGTACTCCAGGTCCTTCTCGATCCGCTTGGCGACGTCGTTCGCCAGGCGCGCGGCGCCGAGGTCGTCGACCTCGTTCGGCCGGACGATCAGGCGGATCTCGCGGCCTGCCTGCACGGCGTAGCTGCGCTCAACGCCCGGGAACCCGTTGGCGATCGCCTCGAGCGAGGTGAGCCGCTTGAGGTAGTTCTCCAGGTTCTCTCGCCGGGCGCCAGGGCGGGCGGCGGAGATCGTGTCGGCGATGATCACGATGATCGCCTCCGAGGTGATCGGGTCGATTTCGTAGTGGTGAGCGCCGACGGCGTGGGTGATCGCGTCGCGCTCTCCCTGGGCCTTCAGGAATTCCATGCCCGTGATGGCGTGCGGTCCTTCGTACTCCGGCCCAAGCGCCTTGCCGATGTCGTGCAGGAAACCGGCCCGTTTGGCGATCTCCGCGTTTAGCCCGAGCTCGGCGGCCAGGTTGCCGGCGAGGCGGCTCACCTCGACCGAGTGGTCGAGCACGTTCTGCGCGTAGCTTGTTCGGAAGCGAAGCTTGCCCATCGTCTCGATGATCCCGGGTGAGAGGCCGACGACGTTGGCCCGCTCGGCCGCCCGCTCGCCCGCTTCCAGAACCATCCGCGCCACCTCGGCCTGGGCTCGCTCGTACAGCTCCTCGATGCGCCCCGGGTGGATGCGGCCGTCGACCATCAGGTTCATCAGCGCCAGGCGCGCCGTCTCGCGTCGCACCGGATCGAAGCAGGAGATGACGACCGCTTCGGGCGTCTCGTCGATGATCAGGTCGACGCCCGTCACCTGCTCGAAGGCGCGGATGTTCCGGCCCTCTCGGCCGATGATCCGCCCCTTCATGTCCTCGCTGGGAAGCTCGACCACGGCCAGCGTCGCTTCGGTGACGTAATCGACCACCGAGCGCTGCATCGCCTCGAGTACGACCTTGCGGGCACGGACCTGCGCCTCGCTGACGATCTGGTTCTCAACTTCGCGGGCCCGCCGCTGTCCCAGTTCTCGGAACTCCGTCTCGATCTTCTTGAGGTACAGATCGCGCGCCTGCTGCTTGTTCAGGTTAGCGACTCTCTGCAGCTCCTCGTCGACCGACCGCACCCGGCGCTCGATCCCGTCCTCGCGCTCGGCGAGGGAGCGCGCCTCCCGTATGAGGCCGCTCTCACGCTCCTCCAGCTGTCGGCGGCGCTCCTCCAGTCCTTCCTCCTTCACGCACAGGCGGTCCTCCGTGCGTCCGAGGGCGGCGAGCTTCTCCTTCGCATCCCGTTCGGCGTTCTCCCGGATGCTCGTCGCGTCCGCCTTTGCCTCCAGAACGATCTGCTCGCGCTTGAGCGCGAGCTCCTCCTGGAGCCGCCGCTCCATCGCTTCCGCCTCCTCCCGTCGGCGTCGCGCCTCGACGTACAGGGGACGGAGCCACCCGAGGTAGAGCAACGCCGCGGTGAGCAGCGCCACCCCGATCCCGATCAGCGTGGCCATCACGATCGGCGACACGGTTAGGCGTCCTCCCGGTGCACGAAGTACCTCTCGAGCGCTTCGCGGATCGCGTCTTCGCTGAACCCACGGCCATACAGGAAGCGGCCGGCGCGGGCGGGATCATCGTGGGGTTGGTACTTAGCGGCGAGGAGAGCGTCGATGCGTTCCGCCTCGCTGCCTGTCTCCGCGAGTCTCGCCTCGACCATCGCCTCGTCCGCGCCTCGGCGCACCAGGCGCTCCTTCAGAAGGGCATCGCCCAGAGCGCGCCGGCCGGCGTTTCGCTCGACGGCCTGATCCAACGTTCGGGAGTCGTTGAGGAACCGCTTCTCGTGCAGGTAGGCGACCACCCGATCCACGATGTCCGGGGAGTACCGGCGCAACGCGTCGCGGACCTCCGACTCGAATCGGTCGGAGGTCTCGATGCGACGCAGCGCCAGGCCGAGGGCGGCCTTGTAATCCACTTCTTCCATTCCCTATTTCCTAAGATTGTGACGACAACTAAACGCAAGGAGCGCGCGAAACCGAAAGGTTCCGCGCGCTCCTTGTTTCGGCAGAAGAGCGGGGCTTACTCGTCGGCGACGAGGTCCGCCGGATCGTCCACGCTCACGGGCTCAGCCGGGGCCTTCGCCCGCTCCGCCTTGAACATGTCGCGAACCTTCTTATCGAGCTCGTTGAACACCTCAGGGTGCTCCTCGAGGTAGTTGCGAGCGTTGTCGCGACCCTGGCCGAGTCGGATCTCACCGTAGTTGAAGTACGTGCCCGACTTGGTCACCAGATTGCGCACGACCGCGTTGTCCAGGAGGTCGCCCGCCTTGCTGATGCCCTTGCCGAAGATCATGTCGAACTCGGCGGTGCGGAAGGGCGGCGCCACCTTGTTCTTGACGATCTTGACCTTGGTACGCGAGCCGATCTGATCCGTGCCCACCTTGATCGCGTCGCCCTTACGCACCTCGAGTCGGACCGAAGCCCAGAACTTGAGGGCGCGTCCGCCGGGGGTCGTCTCCGGGTTGCCGTACATCACGCCGATCTTCTCGCGAAGCTGGTTGATGAAGATGGCGGCCGTCTTGGACTTGTTCAGGCTGCCGCCGAGCTTGCGGAGCGCCTGGCTCATCATTCGGGCCTGGATGCCGACGTGGCTGTCGCCCATCTCGCCCTCGATTTCTGCCTTGGGCACGAGCGCCGCGACGGAGTCGATGACGACGAGGTCGACCGCGCCGGATCGGATGATCGCGTCGGCGATCTCGAGCGCCTCCTCACCGTTGCTCGGCTGCGAGATGTAGAGCTTATCCACGTCCACGCCGAGGGTGCGGGCGTACTCGGTGTCCATCGCGTGCTCGGCATCGACGTAGAGCACGAGGCCGCCGAGCTTCTGCGCCTCCGCCGCCACGTGGAGCGCCAGAGTCGACTTACCGCCCGACTCCGGACCGTAAATCTCGGTAATTCGTCCGCGCGGCAAGCCGCCGACGCCAAGCGCCATGTCGAGGCTCAAAGAGCCGGTGGGGATCGCTTCGATCGACTCACGCGAGGAGTCGCCCATGCGCATGATGGCGCCCTTGCCGAACGCTCGCTCGACCTGCCCGAGGGCCATCTCCAGCGCCCGGGCGCGGTCTGCCGTCGGCTCCAAGCCGGGGAGGTTCTTGTCGGGATTTGCTGCCGTCTTTCTCACTGATATACCTACGCTCCAAGGGGTCCGCTCGAAGCAGAATTCCGCCTCAATCGTGCGTTTATAGTAGCCGTTTTTCTACCGTTTTGGCGTCGCTTTTCCCGCGTATCTTCGGGTCGGTCCGCACGTCCTAACCACAATCTTCCGTCCAGATGATGCACATGACGCAACGCCGCGCGATCGCCCTGCTCCTTCCCCTCTCCCTCGTCGGCTGCGGGGGCGGCTCCGGCACGCCCGGCGCCCCCGAGTTCCCTCCGCTTCGGACCTCGCGCACCACCTTCGAGCTGGTTCGGGGCGAGTCGGCGACCGCCGAGGCGATCGTCTATCCCGCCCCTGACGAGACCACGGGTACTCAGACGACGCTCTCCACTCGAGACCTTCCCGAGGGACTCGTGGTTACGTTCGAGAAGAACCCGCTGACGATCGACCGCCAGCGACTCTCGATCACCAACTTCACGATCGTGGCCGCCGACGAGTCGCCCCTGGGCACCAGCCGACCGGCCCTGGTCCGCACGCGCGGGGGACGCACCGCCGAAGCCGGCTTGGAGGTGAGGGTGAGGGAGTACGGAGTCACCGTCGAAGTGGATTCCACCGACGTCGACCTGACGCCGGGCGAAACGGAGGAAGTCGAGGTGACGGTCCGCCGGCGTGGGCGGGCGAATGGAATCGCGGCCCTGGAGCTCACCGGAGACCTGCCCGAAGGGGTCGACTGGCGGTTTGAGCCGTCAACCGTCAGTGTAGGGCCGCTCGTCGACACGGTTCGTGCGAAGCTCATCCTCGAGGCGTCCGGCGACGCCCCCGACGGATCGCAGGAGTGTCGCGTGCGGGCCAAACGAGGAGTCAACGAAGACCGCTCGCCAGCGATCACCGTGGACGTCGACGCTCCGGACGACGAGGTAGTCGAATGACCTATTCCGAGTAACTAAAACCTGCGACTTGGTGTCGGACCTCCAATACAGGAAGATGATGCCGATGGACCTGGACCAGTTCTGCCGCCGTCAGTGGCGCCGCCGCTCGGATGCGATCCGCGCCGCGGTCGAAGATCGACAGTCCAAGTTTCACCAGGCCGCCGTCCCAGCCGAGCAGCCCTCGACCCTCTCCGAGGAGGCCCGTCGGCGCCTCGAGCGGGCACTCCGCGCTGATTCGCGCGAAACCTCGTAAAGTCGCCACGCTGCCGGGGCTTGGTTCTGGGTCGGTCAGGTCCCCCAGGTTCGCTCGGGGTGGTGCCTAACCCGAGGGGTCTCACACCGCGGCGCGACGCCTGCAACGGGTTAGGCACCTCAGCCACAAGGCTCCCATCGAGCTCCGCTCGATTCGCGGTCGGCATGCCGCGGCCGCAAGCGCGGTTCGAGTTGGCTCCCTTTCGGTTCGAACAATCGAGCAATCCCCCACACGCTTCATAATGCGTTCCACGTCGCGGTCGTGGGCGCAACATCCGCGAACGGCGACGTCCCGGCGTAGGGATTTGTTATAGTTACCGAAGTCACCGCCATGCACCGCCTATCCTTGCGTCTCCTCCTCCTGCTCGGCACCCTCGGCCTCGTCGCAGCCGCCGTCGCCCAGGAGCCCATCAACATCCGCATGATGGCGGGCCAGGGTTACGGCATCCCGCCCAAGGAGGCGACGACCACCACGGCGCAGATTCGGCGCGCGGTGTTCGAGGAGTTCCACCGGAAGAACCCGGACGTGCGCGTGGTGAACGCGGGCGGGCTCTCGCTCGAGGGGCCGCAGGCGGACAACATGTTCCTCATGTCCATGGCGGGCGACCGCGCGCCGGACGTGTTCTACGTGAACTTCCGCCAGTACTACACGTTCCTTGAGCAAGGGTTCGCGCGGCCGCTGGACGACCTCATCGCCCGGGACAAGCACATCATGGCGCGGGTCAACCCGACCGTCAACGAGGTGCTTACCAGCTACGACGGCAAGACGTACGCCGTGCCGTTCTTCCAGGTCGCGGTGGCGCTCTACTACCGGAAGGACTTCTTCATCGAGGCCGGGCTCGACCCGAACAAGCCGCCCAAGACCTGGGACGAGTTCTACGAGTACGCCCGCAAGCTGACGAAGAAGGACCGCTTCGGCTTCGAGTTCTCCACCCCTCCGGGCTACCACTGGCAGAACTTCGTGTACCAGGCGGGTGGCGAGATCGTCGGCCCGGCGGAGAACGGTCGCTGGCGCAGCCTCATCGCCAACCCCGGCGCGGCTCAGGCGCTCGATATGTACCGCCGCCTCGTGCTGCCCCAGAAGGGCCCGAACGGCGAGAAGATTCCCGCCGTCGCCGCCAATGCCGCCAAGCTCACCGACGACGTGAACATGGGCAAGACCGCCATGTGGTTCGGCTACACGAACGACGTCGTGATGGCGAGCAGCGAGCTTCCGCCCTCGGTCGTCGGCGTCGCCGCCCTGCCGGCCGGTCCGAAGGGGCGCATGAACGAGGTGAACGCCGGCATGTGGGCGATCTCCTCGCGCGTCAAGGACCCGAAGAAGCTCGAGGCCTGCTGGCGCTTCATCAAGTTCTTCGCCGGCGACGAGGCCGCCCGCATCAACACCGAGAAGTGCGTGGAGCTCGGCATCGGCAATCTCGTGAACCCCACGTGGCTGAAGAAGTTCGGCTTCGAGGACCAGCTCGCTGGCGTCGACCCGAGCTATGTGAAGGCGAACGAGCAGCTGTTCGAGACCGGCCATCCGGAGCCGTACGGCAAGAACTGCCAGCAGGTGTACACCCTCATGGACGAGGCGCTCGATCGCGCCCGTTTGGAGCCCGACACGCCCGCGATGGCGATTTTGGAGCGCGCCGCCAGGGAGATGGACCAGAAGCTCCTCGGCTACACCGCGCCGGAGGTCTTGGCGCGCCAGCGCGCATGGGGCGTCGGCGTTCTCGGCTCGCTCTTGCTGTTCGTCGTGGCGCTCGTCGCCTACTTTGTTCGCAAGGCCCGCCGCGACCCGTCGTTCGTGATCGAGAAGCTCCCGGCCGGAATCAGCCGCCGCAAGGTCTGGACGTTCCTGGGGATCTGCCTCGCGCCCGCGGTCCTCACCATCGCGACCTGGGCCTACTACCCCTTGGCCAAGGGGCTGCAGATGGCGTTCCAGGACTACAAGCTCATGGGCGGCTCCGCCTGGGTCGGCCTGGATAACTTCATCGCCGTCTTCACCCAGCCGATCTTCTACAAGTCGCTCGGCAACTCCTTCCTGTACGTGGGGCTGAGCCTGCTTATCGGGTTCTTCATCCCGATCTTCCTCGCCCTCGCCCTGAATGAGATTCCGCGCGGCCGCGTCTTCTTCCGCACGGTCTTCTACCTACCGGCGATGACGTCGTCGATCGTGGTCGCCCTCGTGTGGCGGCAGTTCTACGAGAAGACGGAGACCGGGCTCCTCAACTCGCTGCTCGCCCCCGTGGTGAACGGCGTGATCAACCCGATCTGGACCCGCCTCGGCAACGAGCCGGTGCCGGTAGCCAACGACTGGCTCGGTAACCCCACGCTCGCCATGTTCTCCGTCGTGCTCCCGGGCATCTGGGCCGGCGCCGGCGCGGGCTCGATCCTGTACCTGGCCGCACTCAAGAACATCTCGGTCGAGCGATACGAGGCGGCGGACCTCGACGGCGCGAGCTGGTGGCAGAAGATTCGCTTCATCACCCTCCCCGGCCTGAAGCCGCTGATCCTCATCAACCTGCTCGGCGTCTTCATCGGAGGCTTCAAGGCGATGGAGAACGTGTTCGTCCTGACCCAGGGTGGGCCGCTCAACTCCACCCGCACCGTCGGTCTCGAGGTCTGGCAGAACGCCTTCATGTTCCTCAAGTTCGGCTACGCGACGGCCGCGGCCTGGGTGATGGGCAGCATCCTCATCGGCTTCACGCTGGTCCAGATCCGCACCCTGCTAAAGATGCGCTTCACCGCCGCGAGAGCGTAACGCCCTGGGACCGCCGGCTTCAGCCGGCAGACAGCCTCGGAGAGACGCCCAAACACGAAGGCACAGAGACACAAAGGGGAGCCACAAGATTCCCCTCTCCCTTCCCGAGGGAGAGGGGACAGGGGGTTAGGGTGGAGGGTAGGCGAGTCAGGAGCGTTCGGTCACTGGGGGAGAGGGTGGCACCCCCAAAGCCTCGGTCCCGGAGAGAACGGGTAGCCGACGCCATTCACGCGGGCGGGACGCCCGCGCCACATTCTCAGTTCACGGGTCACCCTCCACATCCCCCGGGATCTCCACCCCCAACCCCTCCTCATCAGCCTAGGTCGGCGTTTGGCTTGGAGGGGATTGTCGCCTGGGGCTGACGAGGAGGGGGCTTTGCCCTCCTTCTTTCCGCCCTGCGCCCTCGACAAGGCCGGTAAACTCCGCCGGACCCTATGGCTAACTACCTCCCGAGCGTGGGTATGGAGGTGCACGCCGAACTGGCGACGCACTCGAAGATGTTCTGCCGCTGCCAAGTGGCGTTCGGCGGCGAGCCGAATTCGCGCGTGTGCCCGATCTGCCTCGGCCACCCCGGCACGCTTCCCGTGCCGAACCAGGCGGCGATCGAGATGGTGCTCAAGACGGCGCTCGCGCTGAACTGCACGATCGCGATGGACTCCGTCTTCCACCGGAAGAACTACTTCTATCCGGACCTTCCCAAGGGATTCCAGGTGAGCCAGTACGGCGAGACGAACCCGCTGGGATACCACGGGTACTTGGAGATCCCCACGCCCGAGGGCGGCACCAAGAAGATCCACATCCGGCGCGTCCACCTCGAAGAGGACACCGGCAAGCTGATGCACCTGCCCAGCGGCGGCAGCGGTGTGGACTACAACCGCGCGGGCGTCCCCCTGATGGAGATCGTGACCGGCTTCAACCCCGAGACGGGCGTGCCGGACATCACCACCCCTGAAGAGGCCAAGGAGTACCTGACGCAGCTTCGGCAGATCCTCATCTACCTCGGCGTCTGCGACGGCAAGATGGAGGAGGGCTCCCTGCGGTGCGAGCCGAACATCTCCGTGCGTCCGGACACCACCCAGGAGCTCGGAACCAAGACGGAGCTGAAGAACCTGAACTCCTTCCGTTCGGTGCAGCTCGGCGTCCAGTTCGAGGTGCGGCGACAGGTGGCGGTGATCGAGCAGGGCGGCCAGGTGCACCAGGAGACCCGCGGCTGGAACGAGCAGAAGGAAGCGAGCTACCTGATGCGCGTGAAGGAGACGGAGAACGACTACCGCTACTTCCCGGATCCGGACCTCGTGCCGATGCAATTCGACGAGGCGTACATCGAGTCGTTGAGAGCGAGCTTGCCGGAACTCCCGATCGCCAAGCACCGCCGCTACGTGGGCGAGTACGGCCTGAGCGAGAAGCACGCCGACACCCTCATCGCCGATCGCGACTGGGCGGACTTCTACGAGGAGGCCGTTCGCTTGGGGGGCGAGCCGCAGTCGGTGTACAACTGGATGAGCTCGGACTTCCTCATGTTCCTCAACGCGGACGGTCTGACGGCGCGCCAGAGCAAAGTCACCCCGGCACACCTCGTGGACCTCACGAAGCTCGTGAGCGCGGGAACGATCTCGGGCAAGATGGCGAAGGATCTGTTCCGCGACGTGTACGGGAACGGATCGATGCCGAGCGACATCGTTAAGGAGAAGGGAGCGACGCAGATCACCGACGCCTCCGCCGTCCAGGCGGTGGTCGACGGCGTGTTGGCGGCGAACCCGGACGTGGTCGCAAAGTACAAGTCGGGCAACCAGGGAGTGAAGGGGTTCCTCGTCGGGCAGGTCATGAAGCAGTCCGGCGGCCGAGCCAATCCTCAACTCGCGCAGCAGCTCGTCTCGGAAGCACTGGAGAAGGCATGAATCATCTGACGCTGCTCGTAGGCACCCTGACCCTCGCCACGTCCTCGCCCGCCGCCGGTCAGGCACCCGCGAACGACCGAGTCGCGGCGATCTTGGAGCACGCCCAAGCGCGCCTCGAGCAGCAGAACGACATCTGGTTCGAAGATGGGGAGTTCCCCAAGATCATCCAGTCGCTCCGGATTCAGTTCGAGATGCGCCCGGACGACTACGAGGTGGCGACCAACCTCGGCTGGATGCAAACGAACGTCGAGGACGAGCCCGCGGCGATCCAGACCTACACGACTTACCTGAAGCGAAACCCTCAGGACTCCGATGCCGCCCTTCCGCTCGCCCAGCTTCACTACATGAAGAAGCGGTACGCGCCGGTTCCCGCCTTGCTCGAGCCGGCCATCGCGCGGGCGAAGGTTCCTCACGCGAACGCCTTCCGCATCCTCGCTCACTCCTACGAGCGCACGGGTCAACTGGAGAAATCGAGGGCGACTTGGCTGCGCTTCCTGAAGGTCAGTCCGGACGATGGACCGGCCAAAGTCAACCTAAAGCGGGTCGAAGGCAAGATCGCGAAGAAGTAAAACGGTCAAGCCGCTCTCTTTAATCCGGCGAATCCATCCGATAACACCGCAAGACCGCATTCGTTAGGCGCTCATCGCAGCGCGTACAATTGCCGGTGAGGTGAACGCGATGGATCGCATCATGCCGATTGACTTGGAACGCACGGAGCTCAGGAAGACGCTCCGGGGCTACGAACCGGAGGCGGTAGACCGCCTTCTGCAGGGTGCGTCGCAGACGATGCAGGCCCTGCTCGTCGAGAACGAGGAGCTGCGAGAGCGGCTCGCCCGTCAGTCGGAGGAGCTGGAGCGCACGCGTTTGCAGGAGCAAACGCTGCGAGACGTCCTCGTGGTGGCGCAGCGCGCGGCCGACGAGACTCGCCTCGCCGCTCAGCGGCAAGCCGACGCGATGCTCGAGGAGGCGCGCCAGGCGGCGCTCGCCGAGCGCATGGCGGTCCAGCAGCAGGTCTCCGAGGCCCGGTGGGAGTACGAGCGGCTTCGCGGCGAGCGGATGCGCTTCGCCGAGGAGTTCCGCCTCCTGCTCGAGCGACACCAGAGAGATCTCGGATCCGCGGCCGGCTGGTCCGTCGTCGCGGGAGAGATGAGGAGTGTCGCCGGCGCGTAGCTGTGAGATCGCCGTTCGGGCGACGCCGCGAAGCAGCCGCAATCGCGTCGAGGTCGTGGAGGGGCGGGTGAAGGTCTGGGTGACCGCCGCCCCCACGGATGGCCAGGCGAACGCGGCGGTCAGTGAGCTCGTGGCGCGAACGCTCGGCGTGCCGAAAACCAGCGTAACGGTGACGCGCGGCCACACCGCGCGAGAGAAGGTTTTGACGGTCCAGGGGATCGACCTGGAAGAAGCGATGAGTCGCTTCGCAGACGCATAGGTTAGAAAGAGATGATGGAGACGCAGGAGCCGCAGACAGACGCGCCGAAGCCAACGGCGACGCTGCGTCTCAGCCGTGGCCTCCTGCGCCGCCTCGGCGACCGGCTCTTGGAAGACGGTCTCGTCAACGAGGAGCAGCTGGCGCACGGCGTTCAGCGTCACACGAACACGGGAGAGTTCCTCGGTGAGGCGCTCATCTCCCTCGGCTACATCACCCCGGCGCAGATCGGCCCTTACCTCGAGGAGGTGACGGGCTTCCCGTTCTTCGACCTCGCGGAGCATCGGATCGAAGACGAGGTGGCGCAGCTCCTGCCAGAAGCGACGTGCGTCAAGCGCCGCGTCATTCCGTTCCGAGTCCAGAACGATCGCCTTCACGTGGCAATGGTCGATCCGCTCAACCTGAGCATCGTCGACGAGATCCGAAGCGAGGTCGACCGTCCAGTCGTGCCGTACCTCGGTTTCGCCACCGACGTCGACATGGCGATCAAGCGGGCGTTCGGCGGCCGCAATCGCGCTCAGACGGTCCTCGATCAAATGATCGAGGACGAGCTGCCGGTGCCGGCGGAGTCGGTCGAGCAACTCGTCGGCATGGCCGAGGACGCGCCGATCGTCCGGCTCGTGAACTCCATCGTGCAGGGCGCGGTCTCGTCGGGCGCGAGCGACATCCACCTCGAGCCGCAGGAAGACTGCATCCGGGTGCGGTACCGCATCGACGGTCTGCTGTACGAGCAGATGACGCTGCCGAACCACACGCAGGCCGCCTGCATGTCGCGCCTCAAGATCATGTCGAACCTCGACATCGCCGAGCGCCGCCGCCCGCAGGACGGCCGCTTCGGGATGAAGGAGGACAGCGGCCGCGAGTTCGACGTGCGCCTCTCGATCATGCCCACGGTATACGGCGAGAAGGCGTGTATGCGGCTTCTCGAGAAGAAGGGCAAGGGGAGCGGCAGTCTGGACAAGCTCGGCCTGCTGCCCGATCAGCGCGACACCTTCGAGAAGCTGATCAAGAAGCCGCACGGCATCTTGCTGGTCACGGGTCCCACCGGTTCGGGCAAGTCGACGACGCTGTACGGCGCGCTGCAGCACATCAACGACCCGAACATCAACATCAACACCGTCGAGGACCCGGTCGAGTTCAAGCTCGCGGGCGTGAACCAGATGCAGGTGAATCCTCGCATCGGCGTCACCTTCGCCGCCGGCCTGCGCACCCTGGTCCGGCAGGACCCGGACGTCATTCTGGTCGGTGAGATCCGCGACTCCGAGACGGCGGAGATCTCCGTTCAGGCCGCGCTCACGGGCCACCTGGTGCTCAGCACGCTGCACACCAACGACGCGCCCGGCGCCCTCGTTCGGCTGCAGAACATGGGCGTGGAGCCGTTCCTCATCTCGTCCGCCGTGATCGGCGTGGTCGGCCAGCGACTGCTTCGCACCAACTGCCTCGGATGCCGCGAGCCGCAGGTCATCACCGGCGAGGTCGCCCAAAGCGTTGGGCTCGACCCGAATCAGGAGTACACCATCGCTCGCGGTACGGGTTGCCGACGCTGCGGCGGCCGCGGATCGGTCGGCCGAACCGCGGTCTACGAGATCATGCGGATGAACGATCGGCTGCGCCACGCGGTGCTCTCCGGAGCGTCCGGCGCGGAATTGATGTCGATTGCCATCGAAGAAGGGATGCAGACGATGCACCAAACGGCCATTAAAAAGATGATGGACCTGATCGTCTCGCCGGAGGAGGTCCTCCGCGTGCTGTCCGCTCACGACTAAGCCATGCCGAATTTCACTTACAAAGCCCGCGACATGGCGGGCAACCTCACCTCGGGCGTCACCTTCGCCGAGACCGAGGCGGCGCTCCGCGACCAGCTTCGCGACAGCCGGCTGTACCTGGTGCAGTACCGCAAGACCGCCGACGCGGGCGAGAAGGGCCGCCGCGGCCTCGGCCGAGCCAAGAAGGTCAAGCTCACCGACTTGGTGGTCATGTGCCGCCAGCTCGCGACGCTCGTACGCGCCGGTCTGCCGATCATCGAGACGCTCGCCACGCTCCGAGCCCAGGTCGAGCACAAGACGCTGTCCGAGGCCCTCGGCCAGATCCAAGCCGACGTGATGTCCGGCAGTCCTCTCGCCGCCGCGATGGCGAAGCACCCGACCGTCTTCAACAAGCTCTGCGTCGCGCTCGTCGCCGCGGGTGAGGCGGGCGGCCTTCTGGACAAGACGCTCGACATCATGGCGGACATGCTGGACAAGGAGGCCACGATCCAGCAGCAGGTCAAGGCGGCCATGGCCTATCCGAAGCTCGTCGTGGTGGCGTGTATCGGCGTCATCATCTTCATGCTCGTGTTCATCGTGCCGGTCTTCGGCAAGGTGTACACGCAGTTCAACGCCCAGCTTCCGCCGGTCACCCAGCTGCTCGTGGTGATGAGCGACTTCTTCACGAAGTACTGGTGGATGGCGATCGCCTTGGCGTTTGGCCTTCGCAAGGCGTTCCAGGCGTTCCGCAAGACCAAGACGGGCACGCGTTGGTTCGACACGATCGCCCTCAAGGTGCCGATCCTCGGCGACGTGATGCGGAAGATCTCGATCCAGCGGTTCGCCCAGACGTTTGCCGGCTCCACCCGTAGCGGCATTCCCATCCTGAACGCGCTCGCCATCTGCGCCGACACGTCCGGCAACGTGATCATCCACGAGGCGGTCATGAAGGTAGCGACCCAGGTCAGCGAAGGCGCGCCTCTCGCCCCCTCGCTCGACGAGACGGGGCAGTTCCCGCCGATGGTCACCCGCATGATCGCCGCGGGTGAGAAGTCCGGAAACCTGGACGAGATGCTCGACGAGATCGCGACCTTCTACGGCCGCGACGTGGACTACGCCATCACGAAGATGACTAAGCTGATCGAGCCGCTCATGACGATGCTCGTCGGCGGAATCGTCCTCTTCGTCCTCATGGCGCTCTACATGCCGGTCTTCAACCTCGGCCAGGTGATGAAGAAGTAGGGGGCTCGGCCACTAGGTCGTTCGGTCTTTGGGGGTGAGAGGCTTCGGTCTCTCACCCCGATTTCGTTTTCGACTCACACTCGCTCCACGAACGACCGAGCCCCTAAACCCCACCTGTGGCATCTTCCTTGCTTTTCCTCATAGTGGAAAATTTGCGTTTGCTAGCACAATTTCCCATCATCGCGAATCTACTGTCACCAATGAATAAGACGTGACTCGGGGCGGGGCCGCTGAAGCGGAACAGACCCCAGCACCGAGATTGTTTGCAGGGGATTAACTAAAATGAATTTCATCAAGAAGGGCAAGAGCCGCAAGGGCTTCACGCTTATCGAGCTGCTGGTCGTCGTTCTGATCCTCGCCACCCTTATGGCCGTGGCGCTCCCGCTCTACCTGAGCTCGGTCAAGGACAGCGGAAAGAAGACCTGCCGCTCCAACATGCAGTCGATCGCCAACGCCGCTCAGGCTTGGAAGGTCAAGGGCCGCAAGACCGACTTCACCGGCCTCACCCTCACGGACCTCAACGCTGACCTCGGCGCCGAGCCGAAGTGTCCGGATGGAGGCGCCTACACGATCGCCTCGACCGGCACGGTCAAGGGCGAGGACGGCACGACCGACGCCACGATCCCGTCGGGCAGCGTCGGCATCTCCTGCAACCACGGCACCGGTGCGGACGCCCACGCTGGCTTCATCCCCGGCGTCATGAGCAAGTAAGATCCACTCGGCCCGCGACTCCCCTCCAGGAGTCGCGGGCCTCTTGCGTCTAGAGGGAGGACCAAGAGCATGACCGTGAAAATCGGACCGCGAAGAGAGCGTGGAAGCGTTCTCATGGGGGCGCTCGCCCTCACCGCCGTCACCGCCCTACTCGTCTCGGGAATCGCGACGCTCGTCGCTTCCCACGTCGTCCGACTCCAGAGAGAGTCCGACTACGCGCTCGCGCTCCACCTGGCGGACGCCGGCCTCAACGCCGAGCTCAATCAGATGAACGGGATCGCCTCCCGCGCGCACACTGCAGGCTCGCCTCTCACCGGCTCCATCACGGGAGTCGAGGGCACCTACACCGCCTGGGTCGAGGACTCGGCCGGCGGAACCTGGTCCGGCGGCGAGGAGATGTGGGTCGTCGGCCGCGGCACCATCGGCGGGATCAGTCGCACCGTCCGCGCCCGAGGCGAGCGCAAGACCGTCTTCGCCGACTTCACCGTCTTCGGCCTCGACCTCGTGACCTTCGGCGGCTCCGGCAGCTACGTCAACGACACGCTCGGCACGAACAACCGGCTCGACCTCGGCAGCCGTGGCTCGGCCGCGGTCACTGGAAGCATCCTGCTCGCAGGGAACGGAGCGACCAACGCGCTCAATCCGAGCGGCAGTAACATTTTCCGCTACGGTTCGCCGATCGGCTGGCCCAGCGTCGACGAGATCGCCACGCAGACCCACGGCAGCTGGGCCAACATCCGGAACATCCACACGAACAACCGCATGCGCGAGTTCGTGCAGGTGAACGGGCTGTGGACCACGCGCCAGATCACCTGGCCGGGCGGCGTGGTGCCGACGTATCTCGAGTCGAACGAGCTGAACATCAACCGCGGGCCGGATAACACCAAGACCCTGATCCTGCCGCCTGGCGAGTACTACTTCTCGAAGATGAGGCTCCACGGAAACCTGAAGCTCATCATCGACACCGTGGGCAACTACTCCGGCTCCGGAGTTCCGGGCGAAGTCCACATCTGGATGGGTGACAGCACCGAGAACGACGTGCTGAGCATCGACGTCTTCGTCAACCAGACGTCGAACGACCCTCGTCCCTTCCGGCTGTACTACAACAAGTGCACCGAGTTCCGCATCGACGGAACGTCCGAGTTCTACGGTGCCTTCTACGCCGTTCGCCAGGGCTGCTCGTCCGCGTTCCGCATCACCGGTAACTCCGGCATCTACGGCGCGGTCATCGGCTCCACGGTCGAGATCAGCGGCAACTCGTTCGTTCGCTTCCCCACCTACGCCCAGATGGACGACGCCACCGACTTCGTGTGGTACGGCATCAAGGACTCGTGGGAGGAGATCGCTCCGGCTGGAGGGCGGGTGTTCCCCGATGGTACGAACGACTAGGCGCTCGAGGCGAGGCATTACGCTGGTCGAGGTCCTCGTGGCCTCGGCCATCGCCACGGTGACCATTGCCGGTGCGGTCTCGCTTCTCGGCTCCGTCATCGGTGCCACCGGGCGCAATCAGGACAACTCGACGGCGCTCTCGCTCGCCCGGCACGCGATCGAGGAGGTGCGTCAGCGCAACTTCGTGAACGCGCCGGAAGGCACCTCGACCCTCACCTACAATGCCAACGGTGCGGTGGCTGGAGTCGACTCCGCGTCAACGGCGGCCTACTACCAGGTGACGACGACGATTACCAGCAGCTCGACGGTGACCGTGAGCGGGGCGTCGTACCCAACCACGCGCGCGCTTCGGACCGTCGTGGTCGTCGTGCGGCGGATCCGCGACAACGCGGTGCTCGCCCGAACGGGGACTCTCCTCACGAGGAGCGGCATTTGAAGACCCGCGGCATGACGCTCATCGAGGTTCTCGTGGCCCTCATGGTGTCGCTCGTGATCGGCGGCATCGTCTTCCAAGGCTTCGGCGTCCTCCGGACGGGGCACGAGATCGGTGAACGCCAGAACTACGCCATCGCCAATGGCCGCACTGGCATCGACATGCTGGCGGACCACGTCCGAAACGCCGAGCGGTGCACCTCGCTTATCGGCTGCGTCAACAACGCCATGATCGCGCCGGGCAGCAACGCCACGACGCTGACGTACTACACCGCGAGCACCGGCTCACCCGTGACCTACTCTTTCCGCGGTGGATCCCTCTACCGCACCAAGGGAGGCGTCGAGACTCGCATCCTCAGAGGGCTGCAGAGCTTCAGCGTGACGTACCTCATGAACGGCGCGTTCCTAGACCAGTGGACGGAGGCCGGCACGCCGAGCGCGACCAACGCGCCCACGATCTGCGGCGTCCGTATCCGCGCCACCGGATTCGAGAACACCCGCCAGTTCGTCGTGGAGACTTCGGTGCGGCTTCGCAACGCCCGACGCACGCCCCGCTTCGACCGAAGCTGAGGGCCAATCCCCTTCGCGGCCGAGCAGCGGTGGTCGCTGCTAGGCCGCGAAACTTTTTTAGACGGACGTTCCGGCCAAAAGGATGTCGGAAGTCTGAAGATTAACGCGAAAGTGGCCGACACAAAGGATTGTCATGTGTCCCAACGCCGCTCGCGACGAATCCCGAGCCTCCCGGAGGATGAGCTAAGATGGCCGCCCGTCAGCGTCCTATGCTTGGCCTAGACGTCCAGGCGAGGGAGATCCGCGTGGTCGAGGTCCGCGCCCGAGGCGGGAACCCGTCGGTTAGCGCCGTCACGGTCGTCCCCATGCCCGAGGCCTGGCTCAACGACTTCGGTCCGGCCGAGCCAGAGGCCGCCGGCCGAGCGCTGAAGGATGCTCTCTCCGCCGCCAACATCTCCACCTCCGACGTCGCCATCGGCCTTCCCGGCCGTTCGTACGTCGTGCGGCCGCTGGGCGTGCCGCCGGTCTCCGAGTACGAGGCGCACCAGATCGTCCAGGGTGAGATCGAGCACCTTCAGCTCTTCCGGGAAGTCGGCGCCTCTTTCGACCTCGTTCGGCTGCAAGACGCGAACCTGCTCGAGTCCGCGGGCCGAAACACCCTCGTCCTCGGCGCCGAGCGCCGGACGCTCGACGCTTTCGAGGAGATGGCCGAAGCGGCCGGTCTGCGGGTCGCCGCCATCGAACCGCTGTCGACCGCGCTGTTCCGCGTGGCGTACGCTCAAGCCGGCTCGGTGCCGAATCTGGTGGTCACCCTGGTGGGCAGCCACGCCGAGATCTTCCTACTCGACCGAGGTCAGATCGCCCTCCACCGCAGCTTCGATCTCGGCGGCGCGCCGATCCACATTCCCGTCGACGAGAACGACGGCGAGATGCGGTTCGATCCCGATGCCGCCAGCACCCTCGCCGTCGAAATGCGGCGGTCGATCGACTTCATCGCCCGCGAGCTCCCCGAGGCTCCCGCCACCGAGGCGGTCCACTTCGCGACGAACCAGCCGCAGGCGCACCATCTCGCCTCGTGGCTCGCAGGAGCGCTTCGGGTGGAGGTCGTCCTCGCCAGCGTCGTCGGCGCCGAGTCGATCCTCTGGGAAGACGGTCAGGCGCTGCCCGAGGACGACGCGCTCCGCGTGACCGGCGCCTTCGGCGTCGCGCTGCGAGACACCTCCCTGTTCCCCAAGGACGTGCCGCTGGTCGACCTGTTCGCCCACGAGCACATCCAGGCCGGAGTGCACGAGAAGGGCCGGCGCCGGTTCCAAATGGCGCTCGCCGCCGTCGCCTTCCTCTTCGTGCTCGGCTCCGCTCTGGCCGCGGTGAATACCGTGCGCGCGAACAACGCCGCCGAAGACCTCGCCCGCAGCATGAAGCGTCTGGACGAGACGCGAAAGCTCGAGCAGGCTCAGGCCAAAGAAGAGACGATGCGGCAGGACCGGCTGCGCCTCCTGACGATGGAGGGCGTGCCGCTCACCGGCCTCATGCCGACCATCGTGCGCAGCCTCCCGCCGAACACCGGCCTCAGCGAGCTCCGGCTGAACGGCAATCTCGCCGAGATCGCCGGCGAGGCGCTGGACGAGGGATCGGTGATCCGGATGACGGACGCCCTGCGCGCCAGCCCTCGATTCAACGGCATCTCGCTCACCTGGTTCGAGCGGGTCAACCCGACGAGCGGAGGCATCGGCATGCGGTTCCGCCTGAGCGCCTTCACCCAGACCGCGCCCGCCGCGCCGGTCGCCGCTCCCGCGCCTCCGGCCTCGGTGGCTTCCGGTGCCGGCACGGACAACGTTGCTCCCGGAACCGCGCCCGAGAAGGGCCGCAGCACCAAGCACGAGAACGGTGCAGTGGCAGGCGACGCGCACAACCACAGCCACGGAGGCCAATCGTGACGAAGACGGACAAGATTAGAATCGCCCTGGTGGCGGCGCCGACGGTGCTCGCCATCGGCCTGCTCACGATGGGCTTTGTGAAGAAGGGCCACTACGAGCGCGATGTGGAGCAGCGAGTTAAGGTGGAGACGCAGATCTCCGCTCTGTTGCGCGCTCTCGAGGAGCAGTCGAAGCGTCCCGTATCGCGTGAGGCGGCCGTGGCGGACGTTCCGAACGAAGAGAGCGACTTCCTCGACTTCGTCCGCCAGTCGGCCCGTCTCACCGGCGTCAAACTGGTCCGCTGGTCGGCGAACCCGCGACCTGGCGGCGGCTCCGTGGCCGCCAAGCCCCGACCCGAAGAGTCCCTGAAGGAAGTGCTGCCGCTCTCCGGCACGCTCACTGCGATGGGGCCGTACCGCCAAATCCTCGCCTTTGCCCACCGGATCACGTCGCACGACCGCCTGGTGAACCTCAGCAACGTGACCTGGAACCGACCGGAGGCGAGTGAGGCGCGAACGCAGCTCACCGCCATCCTGACGCGATACATCGTTGTGCCGGCGCCGCCGGCCCCCGCTACCCCCCCGAGTACCAACCCATGAACACCTTCCTCGTCGCCGGCATCATCGCCCTGAGCGGGGGCAACGAAGCCCCGCCGAAGCCGATCTCGCTGAACTTCTCGCAGACCGACGTCAGCCAGATCTTCCGCGCCATCGGCATGCGCACGGGCACCAACATCGTCTACTCGGGTCCGGAGAAGCTGCCGGTGAGCCTTCATCTCGCGGCTCCGAACGCCGAGGACGCCATTCGCGGCACGGCAAGCGCCGCGGGCCTGGCTTACCGCCGCGTCGGAAAGCTCTACGTGGTGGCCAAGCCCGAGGCGCTGCGACTTGCGCTCGAGCCGTATGCCAAGACCGGTCGCATCAAGGTTCCGCTCGGCACGGGTGACGTCGCTAAGAACCTCCAAGAGGCGCTGCCCCACGCGATGGTGAAGGCGCAGGAGAGCGAGATCCTGATCACGGGTATCCCGGACGATCTCAAGGCGGCGCAAGAGCTGATCGATTCACAAGTCCTGACCTCCAACACCGGTGGCCGCGCGCTTGAGGTGCTGAACCTCTCGGCCGCGCCCGCGGCGAAGGTCGTTGAGGTGCTCGGCACGCTCTACCCGACCGTCAAGTGCACGGTCCTGAGCGACCCGACGAAGCAAGGCGGCACGGTTGCCCTTTCGGGCAAGCCGCAGGACGTGGCGGACGCCAAGGCCCGCGCCCTTCAACTCGATGGCTCGACCCCGGCGCAATCGAGCCAGGCCGTGGTGGAGACGTACGACGTGAAGTACGCCAGCGCTCGAGTGCTCGTGGAGTTCTTGAAGGAGACCACGCCCGAGATCCAGGTGTTCGTCGCGCCTCCCAGCTACATCCCTGAGAACCTGAACGGCGGTTACGTCATCGGTGCCGGCGGCGGTGGTGGTGGCGGCAACGGAGGCGGAGGTGGTGGCGGCGGCAACGGTGGTGGCGGTGGCGACACCATGACGCAGTACGGCATTCCGGCCGACACCAAGAACGCGGCCGACACCAAGAAGGACTACGCCGCCGATCGTTCGAAGAGAATCATCCTCAAGGGACGCCGAGCCGACATCGACAACGCGCTGACGATGCTGGCCCGCGTCGATCTCCGACCGAAGCAGATTCGCATCGACGTTCGCGTGGCGGATGTGTCGCCGCAGATGCAGGACCGGCTCGGCATCCGCTGGGACTTCGGCCAGACGCGAGTTCTGGAAGATGCGTCCCGGGTGAACCCCACCGGCAGCCCAGTCCGCGATCCATTCAGCGTTGGACGACTGGCGCGAACCCCCCTGAACTTCCTCGCGATCTTCGATGCGGAAGCAATCCGCACCGATTCGAAGATCCTTGCCAGCCCGCACGTTCAGGTGCTGGACAACGATCAGGCGCACGTCTTCATCGGCGACGCTCTGAGCTTCCCGGTTCAGACGGCCGGTCCGCTCGGCACGCCGATCACCCAGATCTTCAACTTCGATATCGGAATCGTGCTTCAGGTTCGTCCTCGGGTGAACGCCGACGGCAACATCACGATGCACCTCAAGCCGATCGTATCGACGATCACCGGATTCATCAACGGCCTACCGCAGCGTTCGACGCGAGAGGCGCAAACGTCCGTCATGGTGAAGGACGGCGAGACGGTGACCATCGGCGGTCTGATCCGCGAGGACGACTCGAAGGTCGTCACGGAAGTCCCGATCCTCAGCAAGCTGCCGCTAGTGGGCGAGCTGTTCCGCTCCACCCGACGCGACAAGCGGCGCAGCAACATTTTGGTGACGATCACCCCACGCATCATCGACGCCGACGAGCCCGCGGCCGTCGTGGCGCCGATGACGAACCCGGTGAACAACGGAGGGAAGAATTGACCCCGATCAAGCCCGAAGACAGACCCAAGCTCATCGCGCTCTCTGTGGCGCTCGTCGGAATGACCGGCTTCATCGGCAAGACCGTGGTCGGCATCGTGAGCAAGCCGCAGGCTACGGCCGCGGCGACCTCGTCGACCTCCCCGACGGCCGTGGCCACGACGAGCGCCGCGACCGGCCTTGTGGTCGCCGCCTACGCCGAACCGGCGTTCGAGCCGCTCTCCTACGACGGACCGGCCGACCCGTTCCGGAAGATCGTGGACGTCTCCAGCCGCAGCGCGCCGATCGCAGCCCCGCGGATGCGCATCGTGCCGAGCACCTACGGACGAGGGCTAAGCGGCTCGCTGCCGCCGGTCTCCCCATTGCCGCCCGTTGGCGGAGCGATCGGCGTCCCTCAGCCGAACGGCATCGAGGTGACCCCGGTCGCGAGTGCCGAGCCCTCGATTCGGCTCGATGGCGTCATGGCAGACGACAAGAAGACCGCCATGGTGACGGTCGACGGACGCACCGACATCATCAATCCCGGCCAGTCGATGTCCGGCTACGTGCTCGAGCGCGTGACCGATCAGACGGCGGTGTTCCGCACCCCGCGTGGCCGCTTCGAGCTCCGCGTGGGCGACGCTCGACAACCGGGGACGCCCCTTGAGCCGCTCAACACCCGAAAGGCCGTGGCGCTCGTGACCCGCAAGCCGGAGCCGGTCGTTGCGGAAGCCGCGCCCGTCGAGCCGGCGGAGCCGGTACGTACCGCGCCGATCCCGACCGCTCCAGTGCGAACGGCGACTCAGCCGGCCGCGCCCAAGGCGACCTTCGCCACCCCGGTCTCCGCGAACAGCGGTCTCGGTTGGGTACCGAAGGAAGCCGTGACGGCCGCCGAGCCGACCCCGACGAAGCCGGCGGTTCGAACGTGGTCCAAGCGATACCGACGTGGCTACACCAAGCGCCGCAGCGGCACGCGACGTTACGGCAACTACCGCCGCTCCACCAGCGGTCGGCGCTACGTGGTGCGACGCCGACGCTAGTCTCTCGACCGTACACCTCCTAGGGCCCGCGCTGCTTGCAGCGCGGGCCCATTTCGTTGGCTGACCTTGTTTCACGTGAGACATTCGTCTGCCGAAAGCCTTATGCTTGGAGCCACAACGCGTCATCTAGCGGAGCGAAGGTAGGTAGCCTCAAACCAACCGGCGCCCCCGACGCGTCTATCCGGTGCCCTATGTCCGACGCGAACCGAACCCAGATGTTGACGGCCGATCCGAACCGCACCCAAATGGGGGTGGCGCCGACGCTCGACCCGAACCGGACGATGATGGGCACCGCGCCCAGCCTCAACGCCACGCAGATCATCAAGCCGACGCAGTGTCCCGTCTGCAAGACGTTCAACCCGGCGGGAGTTATGTTCTGCGTCGACTGCGGACTCATCTTCGATCGCGCGCTGCCTGGGGACGCGTTCGGCGCCCCGGCGATCCAGTTGCCGATGCTCGTGGAGCAGTTGGGCCGCGAGCACGCCCTTCGGCCCGGAACGACGGTCGTCGGGCGCGAGGGCGACGTGTCGATCCCGGACGGCAAGGTGTCGAGACGGCACGCGCAGATCACGAACGAGAACGGAGCGCTTGCAATCGAGGATCTCGGCTCGACCAACGGCACCAAGGTGAACGGCGACCGGCTTGCCCCAGGCGAGCGCCGATCCCTCAGCGGCGGGGAGAAGATCTCGTTCGGCGGGATCGAGCTCCAGCTGAACCTGCCGGGCGCCAAGGGCGGCAACACCACCCAGGTGTTCAGCTCGAACAAGACGGCGGCCATCGCCGCCGCGCCGCGCAAGGAGGTCGCCCCTGCGACCCTCGTAGGCGAGGGTCGCGAGGTCGCGCTCAAGGCAGGCAGCAACTCCTTCGGCCGGAAGGCGGAGAACGACGTTCAGATCTCCGACCCGTATGTCTCGGGCCGCCATGGCACGATCGAGATCGCGACCGACGGCGTCTATCTCACCGACACCGGCTCGACCAACGGAACGATGCTCAACGACGCGAAGCTGTCGCCGAACATGCGCACCGCCATCACCGAGGAGGACGTCATCCGCCTCGGCTCGATGGAGTTCCGAGTCAAGCTCAATCCCGAACCATAAAACCCCCTCCTCGTCGGCCCCAAGCAAGCGCCCCCTCCCATCCACCCGACGACCTAGGCTGATGAGGAGGGGGTTGGGGGAGGAGCGTCTCTCGATGGTTGACGCTTGATGCTCTGCGGCCGAGCCGCAAAGACCCTCCCCCAATCGAGCAATCAAGCAATCCCAAGGCTGTCGTGCCGGCTGAAGCCGGCGGTCCCAGGGGGAGTAATCTTTTGGCGATGAATCGCTGCGCTTGGGCGGGCTCGAATGAACTCATGGTCCGCTACCACGACGAGGAGTGGGGCGTGCCGGTGCACGACGACTCGCGGCTCTTCGAGATGATCACGCTCGAAGGGGCGCAGGCGGGACTCAGCTGGGAGACGGTCCTGAAGAAGCGCGACGGCTACCGTGCGGCGTTCCACGGCTTCGACGTCGAGCGCGTGGCCTCCATGTCGGACCAGGACGTCGAGCGGATCCTGCTCGACCCGGGTGTGATTCGGCACCGCGGCAAGCTTCAGAGCACCCTGAACAATGCCCGTCGCGTGCAGGAGATCCAAGCCGAGTTCGGCTCGTTCGATGCCTTCGTTTGGTCCTTCGTGAATGGCCAGCCGCGCGTGAATCAGTGGGCCTCGATGCACGAGCTCCCGGCGAAGACCGCGGAGTCGGACGCCCTCAGCAAGGCACTCCTGAAGCGCGGCTTCCGGTTTGTGGGGAGCACCACCTGCTACGCCTTCATGCAGGCGTGCGGCATGGTCGACGATCACATGGTCGACTGCTTTCGGCGCGCTTAGGGCGCGGTCGCCGGTTCTTCGCGCAACCATCCCATCACGGTGGGCGCCGCCAGACAGGCGAGGATCGGCAACAGCTCGAACCACACACGCAACTCGGTGATTTGGCCGTAGATCAGGATGGCGAGCGCGAACGGGATTCCGACGATGAGGAGCGCCCGGCGGAGGAACAGGTCCTTCTTCTGCCAGCCCACTACCGCAAGGGCGATCCAGGAGCCGAAGAATGTGAGGATCGACGCCATCGCGCCGGGCTTGCTGGTAAAGGTCTGCAGATTGACCCACCACGTGTACTCGAACACGTCTCCGGCGTTCCCCTCGAACCGCCGCAGCAGAACGTAACGGATCAGCCCGAACGCCACAATGGCGGCGGCCAACGTGCCCCATCGCGCAAAGCGGCTCACCCGAGGGTCGGGCATCGCGAGCACCAACGGCGCGAAGACGATCGCGGACTCCTTGTTGTACGCCGCCAGCAGAAACGCCAGCAGGAATGCCGGCACGTTCGAGCGGGCGGCCGCCAAGAGCAGACCCGCACTGACGGCGAGCGTCGCCGGGTCGTAAATCTGGTTGTAGCCGCGAAAGAACGTCGGCACCAGAAGCGGCACGGCCAGCCCAAAGGCGAGCGCCGTCGGCCGGTTCATAGCGAGCACAATCGTCCCGAGCCGCTGCATCAGCACCGAGAAGGCGAAGAACAGCCCGAAGTGGACGCAGAACAAGACCTGCAGATCGGCGAGCCGTCCGGGAGGGCACCGAAGGATGCTGAGGAAGCCGTACACCGGCCGGATGTCAGCTTTTTCCCGGAACGCCACCTCGCCCCGGTCGAAAGTGCCGCGCAGCGCGCCCGGCATCACCGCCACCGTGGTGGCGGTCACGTCGGGAACGAGCGCCCGATAGGCGAAGGGGCGGGCGAGGGTGCCGTCGATCGCGGTGACGTAGCCGTAACGTGGATCGTCCGCGTACGGCGAGTTGAGCGTGAAGAGCACGCTCAGCACCGCGGTAAAGCAGAAGCGGAGGAAGAGCTCGACGGCGCGGCGACGCATGGCTGACCTAAACTGACGGCGGAGCCAGGCCATTTTATCCAGGGGGCGCAACTGATCCGCCTACGGGCGAACCCCTAAGCCCCTAGAGCCCGACTTAAGGTAACACCTGCCGGACAGCCTCACACCGGACAGCCGCGCCCATGGATGAGATCACCGCCGAATACGCCAAGGACCAGCTCGCGCCCGCCGTCGAGCTCCGGGTCCGCCCCTTTACCACCATCGCCTGCAAGACCGATCTCGGTCGGGTGCGCGAGAACAATGAGGACAAGCTCGAGTACTTCGTCCCCGAGGACCCCAAGCATCTCGCCAGCCGTGGCCACGTGTACGTGGTGTGCGACGGGATGGGCGGCCACGAGGCGGGTCAGATCGCCAGCGAGCTGACGGCGAAGACGTTCATCGACGTCTACCTCAATCACCCTGCGAGCGACCCGATGCAGGCGATGGCGGCGGCGGTGCAGGCGGCGAACCGCTTCGTGCTGGACAATGCCCGCACCTTCCCTAAGCGACGCGGCATGGGCACCACGCTCGTCGCGCTCGTTCTCATCCAAGACCGCGCTTACAGCGTCAACGTCGGCGACAGCCGTATCTACCGGCTGCGCAACGGCGAGCTCCTGCGCCTCACCGTGGACCACACCGTGATTGAGGAGTACGTGAAGCTCGGCATGCTCACGCAAGAGCAGGCGGAGGTCCACCCGCACAAGCACGTGCTGACTCGCGCCATCGGAGCCGAGGACGTCCGGGCCGATATCGAGGAGCACGATGTACGCGAGGGCGACACCTTCCTGCTCTGCAGCGACGGCATTATCAACCACGTCAACGACGACGCCATCGGCGAGACGCTTCGCCAACGAACGCCGTCGGACGCCGCTTGGTCCCTCGTCGGCCAGGCGCTCCTAGGCGGCGGCAGCGACAACGCGACCGTTCTGATCGTCCGGGTCGATGAGCTCCAAGCCGTCGGCAACTAGGCGCTCGCCACCGAAATCATAAAGCTCCTGTAGTCGCAGTCTGAAGCCCGCGACTACAGGAGCTTTACGGTGCACCGACTCGGAGGGAGTCTCTCGCACCGCCCACCCACGGTCAAGCCGACTCAGAAGCAGACACTCGTGGATGCGGCATTCCTGCCGCGGATCGAGCGCAAGCTCGGTAGAAGCATTACAGCAGTGGACGCAGAGAGACGGCCTCTATTGCCGTGGCGCAAGACCCTCCTTTCCGGCACCTTCCTCACCGGGAGCGAGCCGCGCTGTGCCGCTGCCCCGATCGTCGCCTGGAGATCCAACGAGAGGAACCGACCACGAGAAGTCAAGCCGCACCTGGTAACGGGCAAGCTAGCCCAACAGCTCGCGGAGCTGCCGGACGATCTCCGGCAGCTCCGACTGCTCGAGGTTCATAAAGAGCCGGACCTCGTCGAGAAAGTCTGGGGCGCTCTGCAGACGGAGGGAGAGGTGCAGGTGCCCACGCTTCCCCATCACGAATGTCAGCTCGCCCCAACCCTCGCGGGCGTGGAAGCTGTGCGAGCCGAAACCGTCTATCTGAAGCTGCTCGAGCGCGTAAGCCCAGTCTCGCACCTCGTCCTCGGAGAGCTGCGAGATCACCCACGCCCGGAGCCAAGGCGTCTCGGCGATGATCTCGACGGCCTCCCCTTGCCGGATCGGAGCGGAGACCATCAGGACGAAGCTGCTCGTCCCGCCTTGGATCAGCAGCTTCCTCATCCGATGGGACTCATCTCGAAGGAGAAGCGGAACGGACCAGGCCGGAGCTCGTAGGCCGGATCACAGCCGGGGCCGCAACTAGCGGACCCGATGCCCTGGTGACGGTGGTCCAAGCGGAGCGTCACGAAGTCGCGTGGAACGAGCTCGCTCGTGTGGCGTGCTCGCTGAAGGTCGGCGGCCGTGTAGCGCGAGGCACTGAAGTCGAACAGCGGATCTCCCTGCACGCGCAGGCCGTGGCCCGATGCGGTTCGGAGATCCAGCCACCGCACTTGATGCCGATTCCCGTTCTCCTGGGGATACACGTACGGCGTGTGCAGCTCATCCACCGTGCGGTCCCAAACTCCGAGGCGAGCTGCCTCACGCGTGTCGACGTACGCCTCGCCCGGGCCGAGGCCGTACCAGGTCGCCCGCTCAATCGCGCCCGGCATCCGCATCTCCAGTCCAAGCCTCGGGAGCGTCGACGGCAGCTCGTCTTGCAGCTCGCCCTCCACTTCGAGGCGCACCGAACCGTCTCCACGGACCGTCCATCGCAGCCGGTGGGTGAGTCCCCATCGGTGCACAGGGGGCGCGAGCCTCGCGGCGACGATGACCACGGCCTCACCCTCGCTGATGTCGATCTTAAAGTCGTCGAGCCTGTAGATCGCCTTGTCGAGGCCCCACTTCTCCCAGTCCTTCAGGACGCTGATCCAGCCCACCCGGTCGTTGTCCGTGGGGGCTCGCCAGATGTCGAGGCGCGGCCCCGCCACGATCAGCTCCGTCCCATTGGCGTGCCAGCCGACGAGCTCGCCGTGCGTGCGGCTGAACTCCAGCCGGAAGTCGCCGCCGACGAGGCTCGTTCCTTCGATCCGTAAGCTACCGCTCGGGTGGGTCGCCGGAGCCGGTCGGTTCGCGATTACGCCTTGCCCCCAAGCGACCTCGTGACCCGCCTTGGCCCAGGGGGTGGCCTCAGCCAAGCCAAGCGAAACCTCGAGAACCCACTCTCCGCTCTCCTGCGGCACTTGGGTGGGGAGCGGCATCTGACCCCCATCGCGGGGAACGATCAGCGTTCCCGACTCAACTTCGCGCCCATCGCGCAGAAGGCGCCACCTGCCGCTCAAGGACGACAAATCTGAAAACAGGTTCTTGTTCTGAAACTTGATACCGTCGAGGTCGATGGAGACACGAACCGGCTCGTACACCTTTTTGAGCTCGAGCAACCCTGGCGATGGCGTTCGATTTGGAAACACCAGACCGTCGATCACGAAGTTGGCGTCGTGCACCGCCTCCCCAAAGTCGCCCCCGTAGGCGAAGAACTCGACTCCTTCCGACGTGTGCTGGCGGATTCCGTGGTCGATCCACTCCCAAACGAAGCCGCCGTGCATCCTCTGGTGGCGCTCGAACACCTCCCAGTACTCCTTCAGGCCGCCCGGGCCGTTGCCCATGGCGTGCGCGTACTCGCAGAGCAGGAACGGCTTAGCGTTGCGGGCCGCGATCATCTGGGGGTCGCCCTCCTGCCAGATCGTGCGCGAGCCGATGCCGTCGCAGTCTGCCGGCGACGAGTACATGCGGCTGAAGACATCGGCGACGCGGGTCTCATGATCCCCTTCGTAGTGGATCGGTCGGTCGTCGCGGGTGCGGGTCCATTCCGCCATCGTCGCGTGGTTCCGTCCCCGTCCCGCCTCGTTTCCGAGCGACCACATCACGACGCACGCGTGGTTCTTGTCCCGTTCCACCATCCGCTTCATCCGGTCGAGGTAGGCCTCTTCCCAAAGCGGCTCGTCGCTCGGATTGCCGCGCCAGTCGGCCGCCTCGAACCCATGGGTCTCAATGTCGCACTCGTCGATCACGTAGAGCCCGTACTCGTCGCACAGGTCGAGGAAGCGAGGGTGCGGCGGGTAGTGCGAGGTGCGAACGGCGTTCACGTTGTGCCGCTTCATCAGCAGCACGTCCTCAAGCGCCGTCTCCGGAGGCACGGTGCGCCCGAGGTCCGGGTGGTGCTCGTGCCGGTTCACGCCCCGGAACATCACCTTCTTACCGTTCACGAGAATCTGATCTCCGACGATGCGTACCGAACGGAACCCTACTCGAAGGGCGACCGCCTCCTCTTCCCCAATCACGAGGAGCAGCGTGTACAGGTTCGGGACCTCCGCCGACCATGGCAGCACGTTAGCGATCGTCGCCTGGTCCGCTCCCTCCCACACGGTCTCGGTGCCGTGCAGCAGCCACGCACGGAAGGTGCCCCCGACCACGTCCGCGTCGATCTTCAGCCGACCGGATCCCGTTTCGTGATCGTAGTCGGCGCGTACGAAGACGTCGCGGAGGTGCGTGCGTGGGCGTGCGATGAGGCTCACTTCCCGGAAGATTCCGCTGAGCCACCACATGTCTTGGTCTTCGACGTAGCTCCCGTCGGACCACTGATGCACCCGGACTCCGATGAGGTTTTCGCCAGATTGGACGTACGCGGTGACGTCGAACTCCGTCGGTACCCGACTTCCCTTGCCGTTCCCAATCTCCGTTCCGTTCACGAACAGGGTGAAAGCCGAGTCGACTCCCTCGAACCGCAGAACGACGCTTTGACCCGCCCAAGCGTCCGGAAGCGCGACGGTTCGTCGGTAGCAGCCGGTGGGGTTGTCCGTCGGAACGCGCGGCGGGTCTACCGGGAACGGGTAGTTGATGTTGGTGTACGCGGGCTTGCCGTACCCGTGCATTTGCCAGCACGAAGGTACGTCCAGGGATTCCCACCCGGCGTCGCTCTGCTCCGGCCCGAACAGCGCATCCGGTGCCTCGAGCACCGTCGGCACGAGTCGGAAGCGCCACGCTCCGCTAAGGTCGATCACCCGCTCGGATGGTCCGGCCGACAACGCGGCTTCGGCACTCGGGTAAGGCGTGAACGAGGCCCGAGGCGCCAGCCGGTTCGTGCCCACCGCGCGCGGATTCTCGAGGAACGGGTGCATCCGCGCAGGTTACCAAACCCCCTCCGCCCTGAGGCCGCCGGCTTCAGCCGTCACGGCAGCCGTGAGATTGCTGGATTGCTCGCTTGGGGGAGGGTCTTTGCGGCTCGGCCGTCGGTCGATCGGTACCTCGAAGGCCGCCTTGCTCCACCCCCCTCCTCATCAGCCTGGGTCAGCTTCTGGCCTGAAGGGGGCGGTTGCTTGGGGCTGACGAAGAGGGGGCTCGTGTTACTTTTCGTCGGGTTTCTTGTGGCTGCTCTTGGTTTGGATCCTGACGGGGGTGCCCTGAAGCGGGTACGCCTCGCGGATCTTGTTGAGCAAGTAGCGCTGATAGCTGAAGTGCAGCAGTTCCGGATCGTTGCAGAACAGCGTGAAGGTGGGCGGACGAGTGCTCACCTGCGTCGCGTAGTAGATCTTCAGGTGCTTGCCCTTACTCGTGTACGGCCGGGAGAAGACCGCTTCTTGGATGAGGCGGTTGAGCTGACCGGTGGAGATTCGGAAGGAGTATGCCTCCTGCGCTCGCAGCACCTCTTCCAGAACCGGCTCGAGGCCGGCGCTCTCGGTGGCCGACGTGAAGGCGGCGCTCGCGTAGCTCAGCTCCGGAATCTCGTTGCTGATGATCTTCAGGAAGTCCTGCTTGAGCGTGGACTTCGTACGCGGCTGACCGTCCGGCGGCTCCTTGGTGTCCCACTTGTTCACCGCGAAGACGACCGCCTTGCCGGCGTCGTGGGCAAGCTTCATGATCCGCTTGTCGCCGTCGGTGAGGCCTTCGCTGCCGTCGATGACGACGAGGGCGCAGTCCGCACGCTCGAGCGCGCGCTGGGCACGGTCGACCATGTAGTACTCGACGGAGCCCTGGATCTTGCCCCGGCGGCGGATGCCGGCGGTGTCGATCAGGCGAAACTTCTCGTCCTTGTACGTGAGCTCGGTATCGATGGCGTCGCGCGTCGTGCCCGCGATGTTCGACACGATCATGCGCTGCTCGCCCGTGAAGGCGTTCACGAGGGAAGACTTACCGACGTTCGGGCGGCCGATGATCGCCACTCGGATCTCGTCTTCCTTCTCCTCCGTCGGACCCGCCTCGGTGGGCAGGATGTCGTAGATGACGTCGAGCAGGTCGGCCACGCCGCGGCCGTGGAGGCCCGACACGGGATAGATCTCCCCGAGGCCGATGCTGTAGAACTCGTTCGCGTACGAGTCCCGGTTAGGACTGTCCGCCTTGTTCACCACCACCAGGACGGGAGTCTTGATCGGCCGCAGTCGGTTGGCGAGATCGAAGTCGTCGCCGGTGACGCCGGCGGTGGCGTCGACCAGGAAGAGGACCACGTCCGCTTCCTCGAGCGCGACGTTCGCCTGGATGCGGATCTGCTCCGCGAGCGGGTCCTCGTCGCTAAAGAGAATGCCTCCGGTGTCGACGATCTGGAACCGTCGACCCCTCCATTCCGTCTCCGCGTAGAGGCGATCGCGCGTGATGCCCGGGGTGTCCTCCACCACGGCCATGCGGCGTCGGACCACTCGGTTGAAGAAGGTGCTCTTCCCGACGTTGGGGCGGCCGACGATAACGACAGTGGGCAGCTTGGTTGCCATAAGCCTTAAGAGGGTTGCGGGACACTGTACCTAATCCCGCATGATCGCCTTGTGGACGTTTGATGATGAAGAAGATTTGGAAGATGCAGGTTCTCGCTGGGATGCTGGTTATTTCGGCTGTATCGACCGCCCAGGAGGACCCGCGAACCGCTCCCTCCAAATACGTCTACGGCTTCTTCGGACAATCCGCACTCATCCTCGGTTCCGAGGACAATCGCTACGGCGGCGGAATCGGGTTCGGCTACGGCAAGCCCGAGCGGCGGTTTCGGTACAAGACGCTCCCGGCTCAGCTCGTCGTCGAGGGGTACATCGACCGAACCCGCAGTCTAAGCGAGAGCCGCGACACCACGGCGTTCGGAGTGTTGGCCTACTCCCGGTGGCGTTTCCCGGTGAACGAGCGAGGGTGGGGCATCTACTTCGACGCGGGGTGGGGGCTCCAGTACGCGGACAAGACGACCATCGACCTCGACAGCCACCTCAACTCCACCCCGATGCTCGGCCTCGGCGGAGCGTTCCCCATCGGGCACCGTGAGTTCCTGATCGGCCTGCGCTTCTTGCACATCTCGAACGCCGGACTGCGCGGATCGAATCAGGGGCAGAACGAGCTGTTCCTGACCTTGGGCTTCCGCTTCTGACTCCGAGCCACGGAGTCAGCGTGCCAGTCGTGCCGCGCCGGACGTGCTCGCCGCCGCGCGGGTCGTGGTGAGTGCCTTCGCCAGTCGCTTGGGCCCGGCGCCCTCCTCGATTCGCTCGGCCACCGCCAGCATCGAGATCTCCGCGGCGAGCCCTTCGTGATGCGCGAGGGCGAGGAGTGGGCTGCGGCTCCAGTACGCCTGCATCACCTCTCCGTCGGGGTCGAGCAGTGCCGTGAGGTGCTGCTCCCCATCCACGACCAACCGGAGCGTGAGGCCGGGCGCTTTGTTCAACAAATCGTCCGCGCGCGTTGCCACGTACGACTCGACCCGGGCGAGGGTGATCTCCGCGTCGGTCTTCACCGTCACCTCGACGCCTCGCGCCGCCGCTTGGCGGAGGTCGTCCGCGACCTCGTTGGCGAGGAGACCCGAGGCGCAGCCGAGCACCACCTGCTTCGCCTCGCCGAGCATCTCCCGCGCCCGCTCCATCACCTGCATCCGGGACCGAAGCTGGTAGATCCGCTCATCCGCCTCGGGCTGGCCCAGCCGCTGAAAAGCCTGCTGCGCGGCCGCTCGCCGCGCCTCGAACTGCCGGGCGATCCGTCCGAGGAGCTCGTCGCTGTTCACCGCTCGGCAGAGCCGCGAGTCGCCCTCCTCTACGAGAATTCCCCCTTTCGCCTGAAGCGTCTGGATCGCCTTGTAGGTGTTGGCGACCGGCTTGTTAATCCCCTGAGCGATGCGGTAGCCCGTCGCGGGGGACTCGCGAAGGAGGAACGCGTAGATCTCGGACTCGAGCGCGGTGAAGCCGAAGTCGGTCAGGGCCTGGGAGGCGTCGCGGGGCATGGCGGGTCCAGCATAGCGGGTCCTTCGCACTGGGAGCAACTAAGGGTCCTATCGATGAATATCGATGCTTGAGGTACACCTAGTGGCATGAGCCTCTTCACTCCGCTGATCCTGCGAGGAGTCACCTTCCGGAACCGCATCGGGATCTCCCCGATGTGCATGTACTCCAGCGAGAATGGCTTCGCCAACGACTGGCACCTGGCTCACCTCGGTGCCCGAGCGATCGGCGGAGCGGGCATGGTGATGGCGGAGGCGACCGCGGTCGTGCCCGAGGGCCGAATCACTCCGCGCGATCTGGGTCTGTGGGACGACGCTCACACGGAGCCGCTCGCTCGCGTCGCTCGGTTCATCGAGTCCCAGGGCGCCGTCTCTGCCATCCAGCTCGCCCACGCTGGACGCAAGGCGGGCACCTACTGGCCCTGGTCGGGCAAGAGCGGCTCGGTTCCGATCGAGGAGGGTGGCTGGGAGACCGTCGGCCCGACCCCGGTCGCCTTCAGTGAGCGTCTCACGGCACCACGTGAGATGACGCAAGCGGACATCGACGGCGTGGTGCAGGCTTGGGCTGACGCTACGCGCCGATCGCGCGAGGCCGGCTTCCGGGTGGTAGAGATCCACGCGGCCCACGGCTACCTCCTCCACCAGTTCCTCTCGCCGCTTAGCAACGACCGTACCGACGGCTACGGCGGCTCGTATGAGAACCGCACGCGCTTGGTCCGCGAGGTGACGCAGGCGGTGCGAAAGGAGTGGCCCGACGAGCTGCCGCTGTTCCTGCGCGTCTCCGCCTCCGACTGGGTCGAGGGCGGCTGGGACATCGACCAGACGGTTCGGCTCTCCCAAGAGCTGAAGCCGATGGGCATCGACCTCGTCGACTGCTCCAGCGGCGGCGCGACCATGACGGCCCAGATCCCCGCCGAGCCGGGCTACCAGGTGCCGTTCGCCGCGGCCGTGCGCCAAGCCGGCGTCCCCAGCGCGGCGGTGGGCCTCATCACCGACCCGCACCAAGCCGACGCCATCGTCGCCGAGGGGAAGGCCGACATGGTGCTCCTCGCCCGAGCCTCCTTGCGCGACCCGCACTGGCCCCACCGCGCCGCCAAGGCCCTCGGGGTCCACATCCCCTGGCCCGACCAGTACGACCGCGCTCGGGACTGAACCTGAGAAAGGGGTTACGCGGAGACAGGCGGCGTCTGTCTCCACGTAACCAATGCACGCCCGGGCATCCTGCGCCGGCGAAGGATCTCAAGCGGGGTGATCCCGCGCAGGCACCCTAGAACATCAGTTGGGCGAGAAGGAAGTTCGCCACGTAGATCAGCACCATGCTGAGAACCACCGTGTTGGTCGTCGATTTACCGACGCCCACGGCGCCGTCCTTCGTCCGGAGCCCTTGCTGGCACGCCACGAGGGCGATGATCAGACCGAACACGGGGGTCTTCAGCATGCCGTTGATGAAGTCGCTAGGTTTGACGAACTGGGTCAGCGACTGAAGGAAAGCCTGCATCGTGATGCCTTCCGTTGCGGCCACGAGGAGACCGCCGGTGACTCCGGACCAGATGCAAACCAACGTGAGCACCGGCATCATCGTGAGCCCGGCGATCATCCGCGGAAGCACCAAGTAGTTCGTCGGGTGCACGCTGAGCATACGGAGGGCGTCGATCTGCTCCGTGACCGCCATGGTGCCGATCTGCGCCGCCATCGCGGACCCGCAGCGAGCGGCGACCATGATGCCCGCGATGACCGGACCGATCTCCCGCGTCACCGTGAGGCCGACGGTTGCCCCGACGAAGCCCCCGGCCCCATAGCTCGAAAGGAACTGCGAGAGATAGAGGGAGAGCACCGCGCCGGAGAAGAAGCCCGTGAGCGCGACGATCGGGACCGAGGCGACGCCGATGAACGCCATCTGATTGAACGTCTCCCCTAGCTCGAAGGGACGCCGCAAAAGTCGGCGCAGGGCGTCGCCCAAGATGATCGCGATCTCACCGACGAAAGTGAAGAAGGCGATGCCGGAGCGGGCGAACGGTTCGAGCAGCGAGGTGGGCCGGAGCGCCATCGCACAGATGATAGCGGTTCCGGCGCGACGGTATGCTCTCCGCGTGCCTCGAAGGCGGCAGTTCTCCACCCAACGCGAGCGATTTCCCTGGCTGCTGTTCCTCGTCCTGCTCGGAACGGCATACCTATTCTGGGGCCTGCCTCGTCAGCAAGGCCCGCGCCCGGTGAAGGTGGAGTTCGCCGGCGAAAAGGCGCGGTAGGACGCCCCTCCAGTCCGAACTAGCTGGGCGCTACGATCCGCTCGAGCTCGTCCACGACGTGGTCGACCTCGTCGTTCACGATCCGGTGGGTGTACTTTTCCGCGGCCTCTAGCTCGGCGCGTGCGTTGTGCAGCCGGCGAAGGATCGCGTGCGAGTCCTCCGTGCCGCGCTCGCGGATACGTCGCTCGAGCTCATCCGCGTCGGGCGGCAGAATGAACACCGTGAGCGCCTCGGGTCGGAGCTGCATCGCCGTCAGCGCCCCTTGGACGTCGATCTTCAGGACCGCGACCGATCCCTCGGCCAACATCTCCTCCATGTCCTTGAGCGGCGTGGCGTATAGGTTTCCGTGAACCTCCTTGAACTCCAGGAAGTGGCCTGCCGTCGCCTCCTCGCGGAACCGGTCGATGGAGATGAATCGGTAGTCGACGCCGTCGACCTCGCCGGGACGGGGAGGTCGAGTCGTGTAGGCCACGACGCGCCGGACGCGCGGGTTCCGCTTGGTCCACGCGTTGATCACGGTGTCCTTGCCAACCCCGCTCGGGCCGCTCAGGATCACCAGGGTGCCACTCATGGGAGACAGCGTACCGCTGGGGAAAAGAGATCTGGGGATGACTAGCAAGGGATGAGCAACGAGAGCTCAGTCGCCCTTTCCCGCGCTGCTCGTCACCGCCCCAGCAGGGCGATGAGTCGGTCGGCGACCTTCAGCGGGTCGTGCCGCACGACGTCGGTCTCGGACATGAAGTTGCCGTGCAGAGCCCGCATGCCTAGGGCGCGGATGCGGTCGAGGTCGGCTTCGACCAGATGAGACCCCACGGACTGGTACTTTTCGAGCGCCGACTGGCTCGGCGTGCCGGTGTTCACCAGCACGTAATCGAACACCTTCGCCTCCACGTTCTGCAGGATCACGGCCGCGTGCTCGGAGGCGGAGAAGTCGTCGCTCTCGCCCGGCTGAGTCATCACGTTGCAGATGTAGACCTTCGGGGCACGCGCCTCGCGCAGCGCCTCGGCGATGCCCGGCACGAGCAGGTTCGGAATCACGCTGGTGTAGACGCTGCCCGGCCCGATGCAGATGAGATCGGCGGTCTTGATCGCCTCGATGGCAGCCTTGTACCCCTCGACCTCCTCGGGGTCGAGGTGCAGCTTGCGAATGCGCCGACCGGCCTGCACGATGGCGGTCTCGCCGCACACCTCTCGGCCATCGTCCAGTTCGGCGCGAAGGCGAACGTGCTGCAGGGTCGCGGGAACGACGCGTCCGCGGATGGCGAGAACGTCCGAGGCGATCTGGACCGCGCGCTCGAAGTCGCCCTTCGCTTGGTCCACCATCGCCGCAATCAGCAGGTTTCCGATGGCGTGGCCGCTGAGGGAGCCCGAGTCGTCCTTGAAGCGGTGCTGGAACAGGTCCGTCATCGCCTTTTCCGCGTCGGAGAGGGCGACCAGACAGTTCCGGATGTCTCCCGGTGGGATCATCCCTTTGTCCTGGATGAGGCGTCCGGAGGAGCCGCCGTCGTCGGTCACGGTGACGATCGCCGTGATGTTCGAGGAGTGCTGCTTCAGGCCGCGCAGAAGGGTGCTGAGTCCCGTGCCGCCGCCGAGGGCGACGATTCGCGGGCCGTAGGCGAGTTGCTGACGCCGCAGGTAGACGTCGACTTTGTTGCCGACCACGAGCCCCGGGTTTAGGGTGTCGACGACGTGGCTGATCACGGCGCGGATGCCGCGGAACGTGAGGTACGTGCCCAGCACCAGGAAGATGAGGCCGAGCCAGTGCATCGCCTGGTCGAGGTTCTCCCCCTCGTAAAGCCGCTTGACCCCCTGACGCGTGGTGCCGTAGGCCCACGTGAGCATCGGGACGATGAGCGCCTTGAAGCTGAGGCCGGCCCCGATGAGGAAGGCCAGCGCTCCGAGGAGGAACATCCCCACCGCCTTCTGCAGTCCGGCCGTCGGCGCGAGCAGGCGGCGTAGGCGGTAACTCCTAATCATCCTTGTCGTCCGGCAGGAAGACCCCTAGTACGCCGTTGATGAACGAGATCAACAGGCTCGCCACAAAGGCGGCGAGGAAGGCCTTGATGCCGGTATCGGTGATCTTGAAGCCGAGATTCAGCGAGGCGGCGACCCACAGGACGATCGCGTTCACCACCAGGGAGAAGAGGCCGAGCGTGATGCAGCTCAGCGGCAGAGTGAGCAGCTTGAGGATGCGACCGAGGGTCGCGTTCAGCAGCGACAGCACCAGCACGCCCACGAGGAGCTTCATCACCCCGCTCGCGTCCTGGGCATCCACGCGGAACCCGAGGTTCAGCGCCTGGGAGACGAGCGACGCGGCGTAAACCGAGAACGCCAGCAACACCCATCTCAAGATCAACTTGGTCATAAACCCTTTCTCGCCCGGCGAATCATTATGGTCTATCTATTCCAGGGACGAAGCGCTCTCCGACATTCGTTCCTAGCGCAAAACCTAGACACGTAGACGCCTCTGCGCTTAGGATTCCCGGCCGATGTTAAACGAAACGCGCAGCTGGGGGAGACGCCCACTTGCGAACGGAGGGTCTGCCGCACCGCGAGAGCGACGCTCCCCGTAGTCGTCTGTCGGGAGAGCCGGTAACCTCTTGGCGTGACTCCCCACACCCCCATGCTCCAGCAGTACTTCGCCATCAAGGCGGAGCACCCGGGGGTGCTGCTGGCGATGCGGGTGGGCGACTTCTACGAGTTCTACGGCCCGGACGCGGAGGCCGCCGCCGCAGCCGTGGAGATCACTCTCACCGGGCGCGAGGACGGTGCGAACGGACGCATCCCGATGGCGGGCGTGCCGTTCCACTCGGTGGAGAAGTACCTCGCCCGCCTCCTGCAGAAGGGGCTCAAGGTCGCCTTGTGCGATCAGCTCGAAGACCCTAAGGCCGCCAAGGGGCTGGTGAAGCGGGGCGTCACGCGCGTTCTCACCCCTGGCACGCTTGTCGAGGACTCGATGCTGAGCGCGGGGCAGAACAACTTCCTCGCCGCCATCTGCGTGCAGGACGGCCGCGCCGGACTGGCGATCCTCGACTCGTCGACCGGCGAGTTCGCGGTGACCGAGGTCATGGGGGAGGCGGCGCAGGAACTGCTGCTCCAAGAGCTCTCCCGCGTCCGTCCGACGGAGCTGCTCGTCGGACCCGCCGCCGAGGCGTACGGAGAGCTCGCTTCGGGTGCCCTGGGCACGGCCGTGACGGATCACCCGACCCTCTCCATCGACCGCGCGACGCGAAGGCTCTTGGAGCAGTTCCGAGTCGCGAACCTGAACGGATTCGGCTGCGATGACAAGCCGTCGGCGGTCGTCGCCGCCTCGATGGTCTTGGCGTACGCCGAGAAGAACCGTCTTGCGCTGAGCCACGTCGACGGCCTTTCCACCTACTCCGTCGAGGGGTTCATGCGGCTCGATCCGGCGACCCGCCGTAGCCTGGAACTCACCCAGAATATGGCGGAAGGTGGCCGACGATTCACGCTTCTTAGCGTCCTCGACGAGACCGTCACCGCCATGGGCGCGCGCCTGATGCGTCGCTGGGTGGAGCAGCCCTTGCTCGACCTCGCCGCGATCCGGGCTCGTCAGGAGGCGGTCGAGCGGCTCGCGAACCAGGCGCTGGTGCGCGGAGACCTGCGAGACGGCCTGCGCCGGCTGAGCGACCTCGAGCGTCTCGTCTCACGCTGCGCCGCCGGCCTCGCAGGGCCGCGCGACCTTGCCGCCCTGCGGAACTCCCTCGTCGCCCTCCCGGCGCTCGCCGACCCGCTCCGAATCGTCGGACTTGGCAGGATCCAGGAACTGCGCGAGCAGATCAGCGACCATCACGAGCTCGCCCGGGTGCTCGATCAGGCGCTCGTCGCAGACCCTCCTCACACGCTGCGCGACGGAGGGGTTATCCGGGAGGGGCACGATCTCGAGCTGGACAAGCTGCGCGATCTGTCCAAGAATGGTAAGTCGTACATCGCCTCTTTGGAGCAGGCGGAGCGCGAGAAGACCGGCATCAACACCCTCAAGGTCGGCTTCAACTCGGTCTTCGGCTACTACCTCGAGGTCTCTAAAGCTCACTCTGCCCGGGTGCCCGCCGAGTACATCCGGAAGCAGACCACCGCCAACGCCGAGCGGTATATCACCGCCGAGCTCAAGGAGCACGAGTCGCTCGTACTCGGTGCGCAGGAGAAGGCGACCTCCCTCGAGTCGGACCTGTTCAATCGGCTTCGGCAGCGCGTAGCGGAGCACTCGCGCGCCCTGTTGCAGACAGCCCGTGCCTTGGCCGAGGTGGACGTGCTGGCCGGACTCGCCGAGGTAGCGTCTCGCCGTGGGTACGTGAAGCCCGAGATCGTCGAAGCGGACGTGCTCGAGGTGGAATCCGGCCGTCACCCGGTGGTCGAGGCGACCGCCAGTGGGTTCGTCCCCAACGACACGGCGCTCGGCGTCCGCGAGGGAGAGACCTCGACCGCGTCCCGGTGCCTGATCCTCACCGGCCCGAACATGGCCGGCAAGTCCACCTACCTTCGGCAGAACGCGCTCATCGTGCTCATGGCCCAACTCGGAGCGTTCGTGCCCGCACGGCGGGTTCGCATGGGGCTGTGCGACCGCATCTTCGCCCGCATCGGTGCCAAGGACGAGCTTGCCCTTGGCCAGAGCACGTTCATGGTGGAGATGGTGGAGTCGGCGAACATCCTGAACCACGCCACCGACCGCTCGCTCGTGATCCTGGACGAAGTCGGCCGCGGCACCTCGACCTACGACGGTCTCGCCATCGCCTGGGCGATGATCGAGCACCTGGTGGAGATTGGCGCCAAGACGCTCTTCGCCACGCACTACCACCAGCTCAACGCTCTCGCCGATCAGATGCCGACGGTGGCGAACTACCGGGTGGCGGTGGAGGAGTTCGGCGACGACATCGTCTGGACCCACCGCGTCCTTCCGGGAGGCACCGACCGGAGCTACGGCATCCACGTGGCCCGCATGGCCGGCGTGCCAACTGTTGTTCTCCGGCGCGCGGGCGAGATCCTCGCCGAGCTGGAGGAGAAGTCGCAAGCCCCCAAGGCGGTCCCGCCCTCCACCCAGCGACTTCAGCTCTCCCTGTTCGAGCTCGAAGAGCCGCCGGTCGTCCGCGAGCTCCAGCAGCTGGACGTCAACCGTCTCACCCCCCTCGAAGCGCTCCGAGTCCTCGACGAGTGGAAGCGGAAGTTCGCGAAGTAGCGATCATCCGACCCCTGTCATCCCGAGCGAAGCCGAGGGATGACAGGGGGCCCTCTCCGAAACACCGAATGGCCGTGACGCATTACGGAGTCAAAGAGGATCTCTGGAGCTTGTGCCCGCTCCCTCGAAGCACCCTGCATCAATCCCGGGCACCCGTCCGTGACGCCCAGTCGGTGGGCTCCAAGTAGGTGAGGGTGATGTCCTCCGATTGGTCGGTTCCTCCGCCGCGAATCCAGCTGAAGAGGTGGTCGTGGTCGCCAGTACGGGTCGCGTCCGCGAGTGACCGAAATCGTGCCGAGAGCTCCTCGTAAATCACGCGGTCTCCCACAAGCAGCATGGTCTCCGAGTGGTACTGGATGGTGCATCGCGACAGGCCCCGCCCCGGGTAGCGGTCGCTCGCAGAGATCTCCCGAACCGACTTGCGGCTCAGCCGGCCGTGACCTGCCCTTTGGCGAAGCTCGCGCCATGCAGAGGCCGGGAGTTGCAGGGAGTGGTGGAGGAGGACCACGTCGCGGGCCGTCCACTGCCGGCGCTCGATGGACTCTTCCATTCCAAACGGCGCGTCTCCACCCCGAACGGGCAGCCACACGACTGCGTTCGGATGATCCGCCGCAAAGGCGCAGGCGTCCGCCATCAGACGCATTCCTTCCTTTCCCGCGCACACCGTCGCGTCGCCCTCCCCGTGGCTGAGTCCCACGAGTTGGGCTGGGACTGCTCTCGGCCGCACGACGGCGACTTCCCGATCGGCCCACCGAAGGTCGCGGCGGACGAAGTGGAAGTCTCGGTAG
>Ga0164290_1001277_pt1 | contig 41881 bp, 36 predicted proteins | sample Micstemetagenome_FD_108782 | JGI IMG/M metagenome (GOLD analysis project Ga0164290, IMG submission 108782) | Contaminated culture microbial community from soil near Moab, Utah, USA - Microcoleus steenstrupii SON62 (Illumina Assembly) | ecosystem: Environmental > Terrestrial > Soil > Soil crust...
CGCCGTTCTGCGTCTTACCGATCGATTCCTTCTTCCACTGCGTGTACGAACCCTTGCCAGGAGTGCGAATCGGCTTTGCCGGCTGAGCACCTTCTGGCTCCGCCTCGTCGCCCGTCTTTGCTTCAGCCGAATGCAACGGGATATACGGTTCACCGGCCATCTGCTTGCCGGCATCGAGCGTTTTCACGGTCGTCTGCATCTGCATGCTCTGCAGAAACGCCTTATGAACGTCCCCGCGCCGCTGCTCCATCCGCTCGAGCCAAATCCGGTACGTGTACTGCAACTGCCCGAGCTGCGGGATGTTCTCGTACTCCTTGCTCGGCGCAAGCGCCACATACAAAGCCATCCGCCGCAGAATGGCCGACACGCGCTGCTGCGTAATGCCGTATTTCACGGCCACCTCCTCCTGCGTCAGCCCATCCCGACGCACCTCCCAAAACATCGCCAGATTCCGCGCCTTACGGCAGTCCTTACGCGAAAAAGGTTCTTTCGACATGGCAAGAGTCCTCCGAAGTAAACAGTAGGCATTAAACGGTAAACAGCTCTCAGCAGTCAGTTGTCAGGGTTCAGGATTCAGGGTTCAGGCGATGCAACCGGTTCTGCATCGATGCGCTGGCGGACCTTTCGCCCAGGACCACCCAGCGCGATCGCCCACCGCAACTGTTGACCGAAAACTCCTTGACAACTTCACTGCAACTCTTTACTATCATATTAACTAACAAGTACTTTAACAAGAGTTTCATTCCACTACGCAATGCCACACCGGCCCCAATCGCCGAGCCCCTCGGGGACTCTCGTCCCCGCTCGCCGCCTGAAGTAGTGATGTTTGGGCAGCGGCAAACTGGCCACTCGCTGACTGACGCTTCGCGATGCATTACAATCAGCCCGCGATCTTCGCTCGGTCCCAGATGTGGGTTCTCTCCGCTACTAACTCTCCGTTAGAGGATGGGTCATGCACGTGAAACGTTGGTCGGTATCTGATTGGCTGGCAGTCGCCGCGTTGGCAATGGCGAGCGTGGCAATCGCTCCGCTATCGGCTCAGGAAGGGCAGGCCGAAGGTGCGAAGGTCCGCTTTGAACGGCAGCAGCTCGACCCCAAGTTCCGTAGCGAAGGGGTTGCGATGGGGGACTTCAACAAGGACGGCAAGCAGGACTTGGCGGCTGGCTTCGTCTGGTATGAAGCGCCCGAGTGGAAGATGCACACCATCCTCGACAAGGCGCCGGAGTACGAGCCGAAGGGGTACAGCAATTCGTTCTGCACCTGGGCCGACGATCTGAACGGCGACGGCTGGACCGACATCCTGGTGGTCGACTTCCCCGGCACGCAGACCTGGTGGTTTGAGAACCCCAAGGGGGCCGATAAACCGTGGGAACGCCGCGTCGTCACGCCGATTACCAACAACGAAAGCCCTGACTACCTCGACATCGACGGCGACGGCAAGAAGGACCTGCTCTGCGCCTTTGCAGCCGACGGGAAGCCCGACGGCGCCGAGCGTCAGATGGGCTACTTCACGCGCGACCCGTCCGATCCGAACAAGGAGTGGAAGGTCCACCCGATCTCAGCCAAGGGCGCCCCTGGCACGGCCCGATACGCTCATGGCCTCGGCTATGGCGACATCAATGGCGACAAGAAGCCTGACGTGCTCTGCGCGGAAGGGTGGTGGGAGAACCCTGGCAACACCGAAGCGACGGAGTGGAAGTTCAACAAGGCCCCGTGGGGTGGCCAGGCCGCTCAGATGTATGCCTACGACTTCGATGACGACGGCGACAGCGATGTGATCACCAGCAGCCCGCACGCCTTCGGCTTGTGGTGGCACGAACAGGTCGGCCCGAACGAGTGGAAGCAGCACGAGATCGACAAGTCGTTCTCGCAGATCCACGGCGTCTGCCATCAGGACATGAACGGCGACAAGCTGCCCGACATCGTCTGCGGCAAGCGCTGGTGGGCCCACGCGGCCGGCGATCCGGGAGTGAACGATCCGGCGGTGTTTTTCTGGTTCGAGCTGAAGCGGGAAAACGGCCGGCCGACCTGGATCGCTCACCAGTTCGATCACAACAGTGGCCCGGGCACGCAGTTCGAGGTGAACGACATCAACGGCGACGGCCTGCTCGACATCCTGACGTCGAACAAGAAGGGCGTGCACGTGTTCACGCAAAGGCGAGAGAAGTGAAGAGTTAACAGTTTTCAGTAATCAGTTGTCAGTTAGCCGGAGCGTAACACGCTCCGGAGAATGGCAAGTTGACACGAGGCTCCGCCTCTTTTCCCTGCGCCTGGATCTGGAATGCGATAGTGCTGGATTCGCGATGATGGCCCTGCGTCGGCGAATGATACAGCCGCGCAGCGGCGGCATTCACTAGCCGGGGGCGTAAGCCCCCGGATCTTGTCGCGTTGATGACCCGAGCCCCGAAGGGGCGACATTCCTGAGGTGCGAACGATGGCCGGCACCTACAGCAAGCTTCTATTTCATATCGTGTTCAGCACGAAGGACCGCCGGCCTTTCATTCGTCCCGAGATTGAGGAGGAACTCTATGCCTACTTCGGCGGCGTGATAAAGAATCAGAATGGCGTGCTGCTCGACGGGGGCGGCATGCCCGATCATGTGCATCTGCTCGTCAAACTTACGCCGAGCCACCGCATCTCGGATCTGATGCGTGATTTAAAGGCAAATTCATCCGGCTGGTTAGGCGATCGCATTCCCGGTTTCACGTGGCAGGACGGCTACCGCGGCGTTTTCCGTGAGTGAGTCCCAATACAATGCGGTCGCCGACTACATCCGTGGCCAGAAGGAGCATCATCGGCAGCGTGATTTTGAGACCGAATTAGAGGCGATATTCGCGCGGCACGGCGTGGAGTTTGATCGCGCGTTGTTGTGGAAGTAAAGGAATGTCGCCCCTTCGGGGCTCAACATCCCCGTCGTTCCATTCCGGGGGCTCACGCCCCCGGCTAGTGAATGTCGCCGCTGCGCGGCTTGATTAGACGGAGCGTAACACGCTCCGGAGAAATTGCGAGTTGAGCCGAGACCCACACAGCGTCTCTTGAGGCGTTTTCGCGATGGACGGTCAATTCGCAGTTCTCCGGAGGGTGGTTACCCTCCGGCTAATTTTGATCGGCGCTTCGGGCTGCCGATTTTCTTTCTCGCCGCCGTGAAGATGGCGTCGAACATCGGTTCCGTAAGCAGGCCGGTGAAGGTGTTGCGTTGGCTGGGGTGGTAGCTGGCGATGAGGGTGCGGCCGGCGGTGAGGGGGAATTCGGTGTTGTGCTTGAACGGCGGCACGCGGCCTTCGAGCATGTTCATCGCACGGAGTTGATCCACCGTCGCCTTCCAGGCAATGCCGCCGAGCGCGACGAACACTTTTGGCTGCACCAGTTCGATCGTGCGGCGGAGGAAGGGTTCGCAGGCGGCGAGTTCTTCGCGCGTCGGTTTGTTGTCGGGTGGGGCACAGTGGCCGACGGCGGTGATGACGCAGTCGTTCAGCTTCAAGCCATCGTCGATGGAGACGCTCGTTGGCTGATTGCAGAAGCCGGCGCGGTGAAGGGCCCGGTAGAGCCAGTCGCCGCTGGCGTCGCCGGTGAAGATGCGCCCCGTGCGGTTGCCGCCGTGCGCCGCGGGGGCCAGGCCAATCACGAGCAGCGAGGCTGGCACATCCCCGAGGTGCGGGACGGGCCGGCCCCAGTAGGTCCATTCGCGGAACGAGCGGCGTTTGTCGGCGGCGATCTTCAGGCAGTGTTCGCGGAGTCGCGGGCAGCGGTTGCAGTTGACGATTTCGCGAGTCAGGTCAGTCCATTGCTTCATGCGGCCATTTTAGCGAGTCGCAACGCCTGGGGCCGCGATTTTGCGCGCTGCTGCGAGCTGCGTGCGTTCAGGCGAAGCAGTTCCCAATAACTGGGTGATCTTGTCGCGGCGGAAGTCGAAAATGGCTTCAAGCATTCGGCGGACGAAGAGCCAATGGGCAAAGCGGCCGATCGGACCGAGCGGGATGCGGTAATCCACGCGGTCGGTCATGAGCGTGCCACCGCCCTCCTCCACAAACTCGTGCGTGTGATGCCAGAGCGCGTAGGGGCCGCGCAATTGGCGGTCGATGAAGCGAACCGGGCGATCGAACGCTTCGATGACCGTGCGCCAGCGGATCGGCACGCCGAAGAGTCGCAGCCGATAGTCGATCAGCGTGCCGGCTTCGATCTGAATCCGGCCCGGCGTCACGATGTGGAAGTTAAGCCAATCAGGCGTGATCGCTTCCAGGTTGTGCGCGTCGGCGAAGAACTCAAAGATCTCGCGCCGCGGACGGGCGAAGCGTTGCTGCCGCTCCAGGCGATACGTTTTGCTGAACATGCTATGCGGCGGCCTCTTCGCGGCGGGTCGGCCGATTCTGGTACTGCTGGCCGTGCAGGATGTCTTCTAGCGCCGGCTGAAGCTCGGGGAACCGGAACTGATAACCCGCCTTCTCGAGCGCTCTCGGCACCACTCGTTGCGACGCGAGCAGCACACCGGCGAACTCGCCGAGCATCGTTCGTAGTACTAACCCCGGAACCGGAGGCAGAAAAGTGGGCCGGTGCACAGCTCGGCCCAGCGCCTTGGTAAAGTCGCGATTGGTGACCGGCTGCGGGGCGGTGGCATTCACGGGACCCTGCAGCCGATCGTTATCGGCGGCGAAGAGCATCAGGCCGATGAGGTCGTCGAGGTGAATCCAGGGCATCCACTGCTTGCCGCTGCCGAGCGGGCTGCCGGCGCCGAGATAAAACGGCGGCAGCATCTTGGCGAGGGCTCCGCCATCGCGGCCTAGCACGATGCCGATCCGGGGGTTCACGACGCGAATGCCTGCCCGCTCTGCCGGAAGGGACTCACGCTCCCAGGCCGCACAGATGTCGGCGAGGAAGTCTCCGCCGAGCGAAGCGTTTTCGTCGAGGATGGCGTCGCCACCATCGCCGTAGTATCCAACCGCCGAGGCACTGATAAGCACCTTGGGTTTCGAGGAGAGCTTGGTTAGTGTCTCCACAAGGTTTCGAGTGCCAAGCTCGCGGCTCGCACGGAGGCGGCGCTTCTTTTCGGCGGTCCACCGCCCCTCAGCAACGGGCTCGCCAGCGAGATGGAACACGACGTCCATCCCCTCAAAGGCTTCAGCGGGAGCAGGCTGCTTCTCGGCGTCCCAGCGGTGCACGTTGATCAGGCTTGAAGCGATGCCGAGCGAGTTGCCGAGCGATTCGCGGGCTTTTTCAGGGTTGCGCGTGAGGACCGTCGGCTGATCAAGGTATCCCAGCAGCCGACGACCGACAAAACCGGTAGCACCCGTAACGACTGCACGCATAGCTGTTCTCCGCCTTCGCCTGGCCGCACGCCTACTCGCCGGCCGATCGGCAGACGATGTCCCACCTGCCTTAACGATTCAACCGCAGGCACTATTGCGGCTATCACGCCAATGGCAAGCGTTTGCAGCGAGGTGCAAGGAGTACCCGAGGCACAGGAGTCTCGCCTGTGCGGTTGAACACGCCGCGATCGAGGGCGCACAAGCGAGACCCCGGTATCACCTAAGGTCTTGTCGAAGCGGCAAAAGCGAAGATAATGGCCGAAGCAGCCGCCGAGTCGCGTCGCGTGACCGTCTGGCCGCAAACCCATGCGAGAGTGGCGAAATTGGCAGACGCGCCAGACTTAGGATCTGGTCCCGCAAGGGGTGCAGGTTCAATTCCTGTCTCTCGCACTTTCTCTGAAGCCCCGCCGACATTCAGGCGGGGCTTTTTCGTGTTGCCGCCGATTCCAGCGTCCCCGGATGCGGTGTGCAGCAAATCGGAAAACTTTGATGCTTTGCGGTCGTAAGCGGTTCGCTAGCTAACGACCTCCGCGTTACACTGCTCCGCATGCCAACGGACAAGATCAATAACGCGATTCGGGAGTGTCTCGACCACTGCCACGAGGTACCTCATCCCCATCTCATTGCGGCCAGCTTTCTGGCCGGGCTGCGGCGGCGACCGGATTGGACACAGGACGAAGTCGATCAGGTTAGCGCTGCGGTCGCGATGCTCCTGCCAAAGCAAGTCGACGGCCCCTAACCGCCGCACCTTAGTGACGGACTAAATGCCCGAGCGGTATGCTCGACAGGGCTGACTACATCGGCGCACAAAAAAGCCCCGGGCCAGGTGATCTGATCCGGGGCTGTCTGGTTGTTGTCGCGGAGGCTCTGCAGCACCCCGCGAATTGTGGCTTTGCTCTCGGTGGTCGTTAGAAGTTGCTGCCACTGGTTGCCGAGCGGACGTTCGAGATGGCTGAGCTCGTGGCGCCACTGCCAAAGAACATGCTGAAGACGATGATCGCCAGCAGTGCCAGGCAGAACCAACGCGCTGGGCCTTCGGTCGTGAAACCGACGCCGAGGAGCCCGAGCGCAAAGAGCGTGGTGCCGAACACGAACAGCCCTTCGCGATACGGCTTGGCCAGTTGGTTCTCGGCTTGCGTCTCGCGAGCGTCGCGCTGCATCTCACCCCAGCGATCTCGCTGACGTTCTTCGTCGCGCGAACGCTGCCGCTCGAGGCCGCGAATCTCCTGGCGCACTTCGTTCAGGCGGTCCTGATCGTTGGCGTCGAAATTCTCTTGGTTCTGCAGATCGCGTTCTTCTTGGCGCAGTTCGTTGATTTCTTCTTCGTACTCGCCCTGCCATTCGTTCATTTCCTCCTGCACACGCAGGTTGGCGGCGGCAGCGTTGCGATCGCCGACGGTATCCCAGCCGCGGGCCAGCAGCATGATGATCAGGCCGGCCAGCAACAGGATTTGACCGAACGGACGAAGCCGTTCAAGCACGTCCATGTTGTAGCGGTCGGCCCAGTAATCGCCGGATGTTGTTGGCTGATAGCCGCGCGGACCGGCGACACGCGGGTCGCTGTAATCACCCATCCGCGGCCGACGCGTTTCGGTCGCCGTGTGGCCGGTGGCTGCAGAGTGGGTCGTGGCTGCGGCGGGGCCGGAGGTGGTCGTCGTGGTGGTGGTCGGTGGGACCGGGTTCTGGGGTGAGTACGGATCGTTGGTTGACATGCTGCAATACTCCTAAAAGGTGCCAGGCAAAGTAGCGCCAGTAGCACGCTGCAAGCGGCATGCCGGTTTGCCGCAGCGATTGCAGCAACTACCTCTGCAGGAGCACTTTATGTATCGCATCACTAGTTGATAGCGGTTGGCCGACGGCATGCCGGTCGCGATAAACGCGATCTAGGAGCGTCCACCGAGCCGCCGCCGCTCTTCCGCCACATACGCCAGCAACTCGCGGGCAAACGTCGATTCCAGCTGCAGTTGACGCTCGTCCAGGTCGACTCCCAACCACTGCAGCCGCAAAGCGTCCCCCTCGGGGGCGAATAGCGGACAGATCCCGCCGAAGAAAAAACCGAGCGATTCGAGCCGCTCGCAGAGCGCGGGCGTGCCCGGGTCGCTGAGCGGCAAGTCGAGAAAGACTGCCTCAACGCCCAGTTGCTGCGCCCCTTCGAGGGCATCGCTCACCGCCCCGGCCGAATCGCGACCAACGCTCAGTACTCGCAGATACGCGCGACCCAGATCGGCGCGCACTTCGGTTTTCAGGCTTCCGCTGTGCCGACTGCTTTGCTCATCGCTTTCGCGCAGCTTCAGCGGCACGACCAGCTGTTCGTAGATGCGTAAGCACCAGAGCCGATGTCGCGGCGGCAGGTGCACAAGCGTTTCCTCCGCGACATCCAGGTGCTTGAAATACACCACTTCGCTCATTCGTTGTGTGAGCGACTGGCTCAAATTGTGAAAACTCTTGGGGGACCACCCGAGGCTAATGGCACACGGCTTCTCGCCAAAACGCTCGACAACCCGCTGCGAAAACGGGTGGTTGGTCACCACATTGCCGAACAAGCCGCGCAGTCGAAGCTCTTCGGCCTGTTCTTCGAGCAGCGTGCGCATCGACTCCATGAGCTGATGATGCCGATGCTCGGGCAGCACCAGTGCCTCGCCCGTTTCCGCAATGCGGCCATGATCGGGACGCTCGAGCGCGTAGTGTCCGACAACGGTGCCATCTGGCCCCAGCGCCACGACCGAGACGAGTTCGCCGGTCGCATTCAGCTCGCGAATGGCCTGTTCGTCGTACAGTTCGGGATGCACATAGCTATCGCCATAGATCTGGCGAACGCACGCGACGATGCCCCGGGCGTCGACCTCTTCGAAGCGGCGAACTCGATAGCCGGATGGAGTCGTGGCAGGGAGAACAGAGTGGTTAGCAGCCGTTTGCATAAACATGTGCCTGCGCGATCCAGGATTGAGCGAACTGCGTAACGAACTTCGAACGCCCGCTGCGCAGGCATTTTGCTCCGCAACTATAGCCCGCAGGATTGCCAGAACCCCGCAGTTTGCTGGTAAACCGACACGCGGGCCGAATTGGCGTTTCCGCCGCGCGCCGGTGCGGCTAAAGTTCGCCTGGAGACTTAGCGGCCGTGTAATCGTCAGAATCGATACCGGCCGCTTACCGCACGGAGGACATGAGCATGATCGGCCTGCATCCGACACGGGCAATCGCCGCCGCCCTACTGATCGCCCTACCCTTGGCGTTCGCTGACGTTCGCACGGCTGAGGCGCGCAGCGAGGAAGCAACCATCCAGGCTTCATCCGACGTGCTTACTCAGTTCCTGGCTCTGCGAGTGAAGGAAATCCCCGAGTCGCTGCTTTCCGAAGCGCAAGCCGTGGCGATCATCCCGAATCTGATCAAGGTCGGCTTCGTTGTCGGCGGGCAGCACGGCAAAGGCATCGTCGTTGTGAAGGATCCGAAAACAGGCGGCTGGACGGCTCCGTCGTTCATCAGCCTGACCGGCGGCAGCATCGGCTGGCAGATTGGAGCCCAGTCGAGCGATATCGTCCTCGTGTTTAAGACCCAGCGGAGCGTCGAGGGTTTGCTCGAGGGCAAGTTCACGCTCGGCGCCGATGCAGCCGTGGCCGCAGGTCCGGTCGGCCGGCAGGCGAAGGCGGCCACCGACGCCCAGTTGAAAGCCGAAATCTATTCGTATGCTCGCGCCCGCGGCCTGTTTGCCGGCGTCGCCATTGATGGCTCGGTGCTGGCTATCGAACACGCCTCGAATGCGGCTTACTACGGCGGCACGGGCGTCGCTGGAGTGGCACAGCCGATTCCGAACTCCGCAGTGCGGCTGGTCCAATACATCGCTCAGGCAACCGCATCGGCCGATGCTGGTGGCCAGGTGCCGCAGCCGAGCAATGCGGATCAGCAGCCGATGCTCACACCCAGCGGCCCCGAACTGAATTCGCCGACGCCAGCTACACCGATTCCGAGCAACTCAATTCCAAGCAACCCGATCCCCGGTACCGCGGCACCACAGCCGGGCTTCTCTCCGGGTGCGCTTCCGGCAGTACCTGCGCCGGCTCCGCTGCGCGAATTGCGTTCGCAAACCCCCAGCCCCGACTCGATGCGGGCGCAAGTGGCCGATTCGGCAGCAGCGCTGAATCCGCTACTCGATCCGACCTGGCAGCAATACCTGGCCCTGCCAGGCGAAGTCTATCAGCGCGGGCAGCATCCTTCGGCCACATCGATTCGCGGCTCGATCGAGCGGTTCGAAGCCATCGCCGCCGACGGCCGCTATCGCCAACTGAGTTCGCGGCCCGAGTTCCTCGCCACACGCGATGCGTTGCGAGCGTACTACGATTCGCTGTCGGCCAGCAGCTCGCCACGATTGGCCTTGCCGCCGCCACCGTCAGCGCCGCGCTAACCGTAGGTCAGGCACCCTGTGCCTGACGGAACCGACGTTACGATCGAGACCGGTTGGACATGGCCGACCGCATTTCGTCAGGGACAGCGTCCCTGACCTACGCCAACTCCACGCCGCGCTCAATTGCCGCAAGGATCGTTCGCAGCGCCGTCGCACATTGGCTGCTGGGCATGCTTGGCAGATCCTGCCGGTCGGCGAGCACCTGGCGCGGCGCCAGCGGTAGATGAACGAACGCCGATTTGGTCTTCAGCTTCTGCCGCTCGGCGAAGTAGTGCGAAAGATAGAGAACTGCATTGCACAGGTACGTTCCGGCGTGGTACGAAACCTGGCAAGGCACTCCCGCCTCGCGAATTTCACCAGCCCATCGCTGCAATGGCAGCGTGCTTCGATAGGCGGCTGGGCCGTCGGTGACGAGCGGCTGAAACTGATCAGGCGTCTGTCCCGCGTTGCCCCCCACGTTCACGCCAATCTGCTCGAGATGCACCCGACCGATGCCCGGGGCCTGCCCCAGGTGAAGCGAAACGTCGTAGTTGGCCGCCAGATCTTCGGCGAGTCGCGAGCGAGCCTTATCGAAGTCCACCGGATAACGCCGCGTGACGATCTTCGGGCTCGATGGCAGTTCGCGCGTCAACTCAACCAGAGCCAGCCAACTGGCGTTCTCACTCCAGCGGTCGTACGGCTCAAAGGCGGTGATCAGGACGGTCGGCATGGGGATACTATAGCCTAGGTTTCCAGCCGACGCCGCAGTAGGTTAGGCTTCTGGGCGTGCCCTAGTTCATTTCTTCACGGGTGCGTTCTCAAGCCGTTCCCGCCGACTCGGAGCCTACCGATGCCTCACCGCTTCCTGCTGGCCGCCGCTCTGGCCCTGCTCTTCGTCTCGCCCCTCTGCGCCGGCAAATTCAACAAGTCACTGAGCATCGGCGATGCCGCGCCCGATTGGAAGGGTTTGCCAGGGGTCGATGGCAAGGAGTACTCGCTTGCTGATTTCCGGGACAAGGATTGCCTGGTGGTCGTCTTTACCTGCAACACTTGTCCTTACGCTCAGGACTATGAGCAGCGATTGATCGAACTCACCAAGAAGTTTGCGGCCGACGGCAAGGCGGTCGTTGTCGCCATCAACGCGAACAAGGTGAAAGGAGATCTATTCCCCGATATGCAGGAGCGGGCTAAGGAGAAGGGCTTCAATTTCCCCTATCTGCACGATGAGTCGCAGCAGGTCGCCAAAGCTTATGGAGCGACCTACACGCCTGAGTTCGTCGTCCTCGACAAGAACCGCAAGGTGGTCTACCTCGGCGCGATGGACGACAGCACCGACTCTACCAAAGTGACGCAGGATTACGTCGAAGACGCGGTCGAAGCTGCACTTCGTGGCGAAAAGGCCGAGACCACCGAGACTCCGGCGGTCGGCTGTGCAGTGCGATACGCGCGACCGAAGCGAACCCGCACTAAGCCATAAGGCCCCCTCCGCGAACGGTTTGCGGGATTTTCGTTGCGACGAATAGGCGGCTGCTGTTGCTTGAATTCTAACAGTTGCGTTAGTATTACGGTCGATACAAACAATAACGATTGACGCTGGTCAATTCCTTCCGTAGGGTGGTCTAGCTTTCAATTAGGCTGCGGCCATAGGTTTTCGATGTCCCACCGGCTCCAACTTGCATCCCATTCCGCAGCCCGCCGCTGCCGTGGGACGCAGTTCGCGCTGGGTTTGCTCATCTGGCTGCTGAGTGCCGGCCTGCTCTTTCAGAGTCCTGCCGCCACGGCGATGGCTTTCAGCGTGGCGCGGACTGTTCCGGCTTCGAGCCAACCGTGGGAAGAAGAACGGCCTGCGGAAACATCTGAAGTTCACTCGGTGCAATGCACCGTCTCGCAGGGGCGACGAACCGCGCGTGTGCTTACGACCGCGCCTGGTACGGTCCGCATGCCCCTTCTCAATGCCTCGGGCTGCATAGCCGCACGTCATCACGATGGCGGGCGAATGCTCGTGTGCGATGTCCGTTTGGGTGCTGGCCAGCCGCTGCGCCTATAAGCGGCGGTTCGCTGTGCTCAGCCTTCCGGTCTGTTGACTGTGCCAACGTAATCTTGCTGCGCGAGTTCGACAGCGCGGCTCCAGTGTAAATAACCCGTTCGTGATTGCCGATCCTGCCGCAATAGGTGGCTCGCTATCGCGCGCAAGGTCCAGTAACAACTCTCTCTAGGAACTTCAACACCATGGAAAAGATACTTAACGGCGTACACCGCTTCCGCAACGAAATCTATCCACAGCAGCGCGAACGGTTCATTCAGCTCTCGCAGAAGAAGCAGAAGCCTACTGCGCTGTTCATCACCTGTGCCGACTCGCGCGTCGACCCGAACCTGATCACCGGCACCGAGCCAGGCGACTTGTTCATCGTCCGCAATGCCGGCAACCTGGTCCCGCCCTACGGGGCACAGAGCGGCGGCGAGATCGCCACCGTCGAATATGCCCTCGCTGTGCTGGGTATTAAGAACATCATTGTCTGCGGCCATTCGCAGTGCGGGGCAATGCAGGCGATCGTGGAAGGCACGAATCTCGACGAACTGCCAGGCGTTCGCGGCTGGTTTGCTCATGCCGAGTCGACTCGCCAGATTGTCCAGCACAAGTACAAGCACTTGCCGCCGGAAGAATTGCTCGTTGCTGCCGTGGAGGAGAACGTCCTGGTGCAGCTCAACAATCTGAGCACCCATCCAACCGTCGCCGCCCGGCTGTCGATGGGTGAGCTCAAAGTCTTTGGTTGGTACTATGACATCGGCAGCGGCAAGATCCGCCAGTACCAGCAATCGTCGGGCGTGTTCAAAGATCTCGATGGCGATCCAGTCGCCGCTTCCCCGTTACCGGTCCGCACAAGTTCGACTGTGTGACGTCCTGTGGGCGAGACTAACCCTGCCGCACACAGATAGGAGTTTCAGAGATGGCGGAGAGTGTCAATACAAAGGGAACAGCCAATGAGGGTCAGCCAGCCGCTGAAGCCTCCAAGGGTTCGCTCGGCCGAGACGTGTTCGCGTCGATCGTCGTCTTCCTGGTCGCGTTACCGCTGTGCATGGGCATTGCGGTGGCTTCCGGAGCACCGGTGTCGTCCGGCCTGATTACGGGCATGGTCGGTGGAGCACTCGTTGGACCGATTTCAGGATCGCCGCTACAGGTGAGCGGGCCGGCCGCCGGTCTGACCGTTCCGGTTGGTGAAGCGATTCGCGAGCACGGTTTGCCCTCGCTGGGGTTGATCGTGCTGATGGCCGGCGCCATGCAGTTGATTGCGGGCGTTTGTCGGCTGGGGCAGTGGTTCCGCGCGGTTTCGCCAGCGGTGATTCACGGGATGCTGGCGGGCATCGGGGTGCTGATCTTCGCCAGCCAGTTCCACGTGATGGTCGATGATAAGCCGCGCTCTGGTGGCATGGCTAACCTCGTCACCATTCCTGAAGCGATCGCCAAGGGGCTTCCAATCCCTGAGATGGGAAGCAAGGAAACGCGGCAGGTCCGGCGCGACTTTCTGCAGGAGTTCGGCCAACTGCATGAGTTGCAGGTTGAGCTTGAAGCTCGCGTCGAAAACGTCGTTTCCATTCGCGGAAGCGAGGAGGCGCACGCGGCCCAATCGGTATTCCTGCACGATCATGTGAACGATCAGCAGAAGATCATCGACCGGACCAAGGAGCTGCTAACGAAGGCCAAGTCGATTGATTTGAAGAGCACCAATAGCGGCGATTTGCAGGCCTCGATTCAGACGGCAATCGATCGCCAGCAGGCAGCCCTCGCCGATATGGACGCTGGACGCTACAAGAAGGCAGAGGCTTCTCAGAAAGCGGCGGCCGACTCGCTCGTCGATGTTCTAGCCAACCTGAAAAACCATCAGTGGGCCGCCAAGATCGGCCTGCTAACGATCGGCATTATCGTCGTCTGGCAACTCCTGATCCCGAAGAAGTATCAACTAATTCCGGGACCGCTCGTTGCAATCGTGGTTGTCACGGGGCTATCCGCGGCATTGACTCTGCCGGTGCTGTTTGTCGAGCTTCCCGAGAAGTTCACCGACGGCGTGAACTTCGTCTCGCTCTCCACGTTTGAAGATGTTTCGTTTTGGGCCTTGTTGCAGACAGCCGCGATTGTCGCGATTATCGCCAGTGCCGAGACGCTGCTCTGTGCTACGGCCGTCGATCAGATGCACACGGGGCCGCGGACGAAGTACGACCGGGAACTAGCCGCTCAAGGCGTGGGCAACATGCTTTGCGGTTTGGTCGGCGCTTTGCCGATTACCGGCGTGATCGTGCGTAGCGCAACCAACGTTCAGGCGGGAGCCACTTCGCGCTGGTCGACCACCTTGCATGGTCTGTGGCTGATCATCTTCGTACTTGCCCTTGGCGGGGTCCTGCGGCTGATTCCGCTGTCGGCGCTGGCCGGCATTTTGGTCTACACCGGCTATAAGCTGATCAACCCGAAGCAGTTTCTGCACTTGTGGAAAGTCGGCAAGTTCGAGGCCCTGATCTTCGTGATCGTGGTGGCAACCATCGTGATCGAGGATCTGCTCATCGGCGTGCTGGTGGGCATCGGTCTGTCGACGATCAAGCTGCTGTGGGTGTTCTCGCACCTGAAGGCGCAGCTCGACATTACGCAGGAGGGCCGACGGGCTCAGCTCTCGCTCGAAGGAGCTGCGACTTTCCTGCGGCTGCCGTACCTGGCCGGCAAGCTGGAAGATGTTCCTGCCGGTGCTCGGCTGCATGTCGACCTCGAGCGGCTGGACTACATCGACCATGCCTGCATGAACCTGCTGATGAACTGGGCGAAGCAGCATGAGTCGAGCGGCGGCCAGCTGATCATCGACTGGGGCTCGCTGCACGCTAGGTTCTCGCGCGCCAGTCGCAAAAATGGCGATAGTGAGACGCCGCGGATGGATGGATCTAGTACGGAAAAGCTTTCGCCGGTAGCCAGCAAGCGCCGCGAAGAATCGGCCGTGCACTAAGTGGTAGCGACCGGAACTAGATTCCGAGAAACTCCTCCAGGGCGTCGCGCATCACCGCGGCGTCCGGGTCGACTCCGGTCCAAATCTTGAAGCTGATGACGGCCTGGTTGACCAGCATCCCCAGGCCGTCGATCGTTTTGCAGCCGCGGTCTGCGGCCGTGCGAATCAGCCACGTTTCTGGCGGATTGAAGATCACGTCGGCCACGACCAACTCCGGCCGCAGCGAAGTCACAGCGACGCTCACGCGCGCCTGAGCGTCGCCGAGACCGATCGACGTGGCGTTCACCAGCACGTCCGCATCGGCAGGCACTTCGTATTCGCCGCTCAGCGGCTCGTAGCGCGCTGCGATTTTTACTCGTTCGATGAGCAGTTCGACCAGCTGCTGGCCGCGGTCGGCATCGCGATTAACGACGATGATCTCCCCCACGCCGCTCAATCCAAGTTCCACCGCAATCGCGCGAGCCGCTCCGCCGGCGCCCACGAGCACGATTCGCTTCCCCGCTGGGTCGATCACGGGCCGTAGCGACTGCACGAAGCCTTTTCCGTCCGTATTTTCGCCGAGCAATCGATTGTCCTGGCGGTTCACACAGTTGACTGCGCCCATCAGCTCGGCTGCGGGGCTTAGGCCATCGAGGTGCTGCAGAACGGCCACTTTATGGGGAATGGTGAAGTTTCCGCCGCGAAAACCCATCGCCCGAATACCACGAACCGCGTCCTGCAGATGGTGCGGAGCCACTTCCAGCGTCAAATAGCGCCAGTCGAGGCCTGCGGCGGCGAAGGCCTTTTCCATCATGTACTGCGTCGGATTGCCGGCGACCGGCTGACCCATGCAAGTGACAATTTCCTGAAGCGGAGGAGCGGACACGAGGATTGTCCTTGGAGAGGGTCGGTGAAGTGCGAGGTGAAGGAACCGAGGCCTATCTTAGGCGATCAGCGCCTTCATTTCACGCACTGCCCGCTCGAGACCCACCAGTACCGCCCGACTGATGATGCTGTGGCCGATATTCAGCTCCAGCATGCTCGGAATCGCCGCAACCGGCAGCACATTGATGTAGTTCAGCCCATGCCCCGCATGCAGCCGCATGCCCAAATCGACGATCTGCTTACCCGCCGACCGCAGCGCTTCGAGCTGCCGCTGCTGCTCTTGGCCTTTCGCCAAGGCATATTGGCCCGTGTGGAGTTCGACCGCATCCGCCCCGAGTTGCTTCGCCAGTTCAATCTGCCGTGGATCGGGATCGAGAAAGAGGCTGACGCTTATTCCCGCATCGCGCAAGCGATCGGCGGCCCGCGCGACGGCATCGCGGTGCGTGACGACGTCCAGCCCACCTTCGGTCGTCACTTCCTCCCGTCGCTCGGGGACCAGGGTCGCCTGCTGCGGCCTGGTCTGGCAGGCAATAGCGACAATCTCCTCGGCGACGGACAGTTCCAGATTGAGCTTCGTTGTCACCGTCTCGCGCAGCACGCGCAAATCGCGATCCTGAATGTGCCGGCGATCTTCGCGCAGATGAATCGTGATCGCGTCCGCTCCAGCAAGCTCAGCAAGTGCCGCGGCGGTCACCGGATCGGGTTCATAGGTCTTTCGCGCCTGACGAATCGTGGCAACGTGATCGATATTAACGCCGAGTTCGGGCATTGTTCGCTTTTTTCAAACCTTTGTGTTACCAAGTTCCAGATGCAGCCATGCCAGGAGCGCGATACAGCAAGGCAAACCGATGGCGAATAGCAGCATGACCGAGACGTCGCGTGCTTGGTTCGCGTCGAGGAACAGCATACTGCACAGGGAGAAAGCGATAAACGGCGCGGCGATTGGCATAAAATGACTGATGCGCAGCTTGCAAGCCTCTGAAAAACCGCTGGCTGCGCCCGCTAGACCGAAAACCGTTGGGATGGCCGCCGTTCCGAAGGCACGCAGCGACGCGGCTGAGATACATGCCCACGTGACGACCAACAGTAATGTCCTCATTGTGAACTGAGGTGCTTGCATACCAGCCTCTGCTAGACCAGCAAGCCATTGATCACCTTGCCGTGCACATCGGTGAGCCGAAAATCGCGCCCCTGGAAGCGGAACGTCAGCCGCTGGTGGTCGATCCCCAGGCAGTGCAGGGCCGTCGCCTGAAAGTCGTGCACGTGAACCGGATCGCGGACGATGTTGTAGCAGTAATCGTCCGTCTCGCCATAGGTGATGCCCGGTTTGATGCCGCCGCCGGCCATCCACAAGGTGAAGCAGCGGCCGTGGTGGTCGCGGCCGTAGTTCGTCGCCGTTAGCGCCCCTTGGCTGTAGACGGTGCGGCCGAACTCGCCGCCCCAAATCACGAGCGTTTCGTCGAGCAGTCCGCGATCCTTCAAGTCCTTGACCAGTGCCGCGGACGGGCGATCGACATCGGCGCACTGACCCTTGATCTGTCCCGGCAAACTGCCGTGCTGATCCCAGCCGCGATGCATGAGCTGAATAAATCGCACGCCGCGCTCGGCCATCCGCCGGGCGAGCAGACAGTTGCGGGCAAATCCGCCGTCAACGCCGTCGTCTTTGATGCCATACAGATCGAGCGTTTCCTTCGATTCGCCTGAAAGATCGGTCAACTCGGGCACTGACGTTTGCATTCGGTACGCCATTTCATATTGTTCGATTCGGGCGGCAATTTCCGGATCGCCAAACGACTGCTGGGCAATGCGGTTCAGGCCACTAACCCCATCGAGCATGTTGCGACGCGTTTCCGCATCGATGCCCGCCGGATTGGAGAGGTACAGCACCGGGTCCTGCCCGCTACGAAAACGCACCCCTTGATGCTCTGACGGAATGAACCCGCTCCCCCACAGTCGCGAGAAGATCGGCTGATCGGTTTTGTTGCCGCTGCCTTGCGAAATCATGACGATAAAGGCCGGCAGGTTGTCGTTCTCGCTCCCCAGCCCGTAGCTCAGCCACGCGCCCATGCTCGGCCTGCCGGGCTGCTGCGAGCCGGTCTGCAAAAAGGTGATCGCCGGATCGTGATTGATCGCTTCGGTGTTTAGCGTTTTCACGATCGCGATGTCGTCGACGATCGAGGCCGTGTGCGGCAGCAGTTCGCTCACCCACGCGCCGCTCTGACCGTGCTGTTCAAACTTGAAAGCCGACGCTGCGCAGGGAAACGACTTCTGCCCCGCCGTCATGCCGGTGATGCGCTGCCCCATGCGAATCGAGGCGGGCAGCTCGGTGCCGTGATAGTCCTTCAGCTTCGGCTTGTAGTCGAACAAGTCGATGTGCGACGGCCCGCCCGACATCACCAGATAAATGATCCGCTTCGCCTTCGGGGCGAAGTGCGGCTGAGCGAGCACACCCGGCTGAGGCTTTCCTCGCGGCGCGGCTGCCGACTCAGCAGCAAATAGCCGCGGATTGAGCAGCGAGGCCAGCGCCGCACTGCCGATGCCGGTCGCCGTGCGACCGAGCAGTTGTCGGCGGGTGAGCATCAACTGATGTTCGCGCAGAAAATCCATCGACCTTATCCCTTCGTTACGGCTTCGTCCGTGTTGAGGAGTGCGTTGGCGATGACGGTCCAAGTCGCAAGTTCACTGGCGTCCAATTGACCGTTCGCGGGCGATTCTCCGACTTGCAAAAGCTTTTTGGCGGCAGCGGCGTCGGTGCGGAACTTCCTCAGTTGAGCGTCGTATAGCGACTGTAGCACTCTCCGTTCGTCAGCACTCGGGTCTCGCGTCAGCACGCTGCGGAATGCAAACGTAAGCCGCTGGTCGACCGAATCGCCTCCCTCCTGCACGATCCGCTCGGCAAACTTGCGGGCTGCTTCCACGTAGGTAGGGTCGTTCATCAAGACTAGAGCCTGCAGCGGCGTGTTGGTTCGCGCTCGGCGGACGGTGCAGATCTCGCGATCCGGGGCGTCGAGCGTCACCAGGCTCGGCGGCGGCGCCGTTCGCTTCCAGAAGGTGTACATCGTGCGGCGATAAAGATCGACGCCGTGATCCTGCGAGTACTTCTGCGCCGTCCAGTTGTCACCGTCCGCACGCGAGGCCAGTTCCTCCCAGATTCCCGGCGGCTGATAAGGCGAAACACTCTTACCGCCGATCCGTCGATCTAAAAGACCGCTGTGGAACAGTGCTTGGTCGCGAATGAACTCGGCAGGCAAGCGAAAGCGCGGCCCGCGTGCGAGCAGCCGATTCTCCGGGTCGCGCTCGGCCGATTGCTGAGGTACTACAGCCGCCTGGCGATACGCGGCCGAACCAGCCAACTTCCGCACAAGCCGCTTCACGTCCCAGCCGTCGCGATGCGGCTCATCGGTCCCGACAAAATCGACTGCCAGCCAATCGAGCAGTTCCGGGTGGCTCGGCGCTTCTCCCTGCGAACCAAAATCGTCGGCTGTCTTTACGATGCCGGTGCCGAAAAACATATGCCAGTAGCGATTCACCGTGACGCGCGCCATCAGCGGATGCTGCGGATCGGTCAGCCAGCGGGCCAGTGTGAGCCGATTTTGAGGCTGATCGGCTGGGAGCGAACCGAGAGCGGCCGGCACACCAGCAGTCACTTTTTCACCCTGCTTATCATACGCCCCGCGCAGCAGGACGAAGGTTTCCCGCATCTGCGGCCGATCCTCCATGACCATGACCGAGCCCACTTGCTTCTCGATTGCATCCCGCTCGGCTCGCAAGCGCGCGATCCGGTTTCGCAGCTCGCGGTATTCCCTTGAGACCTGCTCGCGGTAGTGCTTTCGCACTTGCTCGACTTGCTCCGCACTGCGCTCGCCGGAAGGAATCTCGAGAATCGCCAGAATCTCCGCTGGTGGATGCGCGGCTAGCGGGTTCTCGGCAGACGTCGTGCTTAGGCGAAATCGGCCGAGTTGATGCTGCCCAAATTTGGATTCGAATTTGAGAGTGATCATCCAGCGGGACGGTAGTTTTGACTGCCACTCCCTTTCCATTGCGAATGCGGCCCAGTGCGGCTTGCCAACCTCCGGATGAATCGCCCAGCCAGATTGCGGATCGTTGTCGATGGCATTGCCAATGGGAAAGTCCTTCTGACTGAAGTCGGCCGAAGCGTCCACAATTTTCCGAGGCGGCGTAAGTCCGACGATCGAGTCCACTGCAACGCTAAAATCGGTCAGCACAATATTGCCATTCACCGATCGTCCTGGACCCTGATTCGTAAGGGAATCGTCTGGCAAAGCTTCTATGCGGAAGCCGGTTGTGGTTCCCGGGGGCGTTTCGAGCTTCAGCTGGTATGTCTCGCGAGCCGGGTTGTCTCCCGTCGCCAACCACGACCGGTCGTCTAGCTTCTGCAGTTTCGCTCCTCCCAACGAACGTGCGTTCGTCAGCTCAGCAACGGTCCACACGTCCTTTTGTTCGACGGCTTGTTGTTCCCAGCGCTGTTGCTCGGGATCAACCGAGACACTCGTTGCCGAAAGCTGCGCTTCCGCGGAAGCAATCTCGGCACCTAATCGCTCAAGTTGTAGCTTTTGGCCGGCAGTCGGCGCCTTGAGAAGTGGCGCTGCATTCCCCTTCGAGCCGTCCAACCCGTTCTCCGGCACGTTATTGAAGAACGCGTAGAGCTGATAGAACTCCTTCTGCGAGAGCGGGTCGTACTTATGGTCGTGGCACTGAGCGCACGCCACCGTCAGCCCGAGGAACACCGTGCTCGTTGTGTTCACCCGATCGACGATGTATGCCGTCAGATATTCCTGCGCAATCGCGCCTCCCTCGAAGTTGATCATGTGGTTGCGGTTGAAACCGCTAGCGATCTTCTGCCGCAACGTCTCGTCCGGCGTCGCCGCATCTGGCAGCAAGTCACCGGCAAGCTGCTCGACGGTGAACCGGTCGTAAGGCAGGCCCCGATTGAACGAATCGATCACGTACTCGCGCCAGTGAGTCATGTCGCGGCCCGAATCGATGTGATAGCCGTGCGTGTCGGCGTAGCGGGCGGCGTCGAGCCAGTCGAGCGCCAGTCGCTCACCGAAGTTGGGCGATGCCAGCAAGCGATCCATCACACGCTCGTACGCATCTGGGCGTTGGTCGGCCAAGAAAGCGTCGACCTCAGCAAGCGTGGGGGGCAAACCGGTCAGATCGAGCGTCAGGCGGCGAAGCAGCGCCGGCTTGTCCGCTTCGGCCGAAGGAACGAGCCCTTCGCTTTCGAGGCGGGCGAGGATGAATTGGTCTGACGGTTCGCGCGCCCAGTTCGCCCTGCCTGTCTCGGGCAGGCTCGGACGAACAGGTGGGCGAAACGACCAGTGCTGATCGTACTGGGCCCCTTGCTCAATCCATTGTGTCAGCGTTTCGATCTCGGTGGCGGACAGCGACTTTTTGCTGTCTGGCGGGGGCATTCGCTCAGTGGCATCGGCGGCCAGGATGCGCCGGATGAGTTCGCTCTCCCCAGGCTTACCTGGCACGATGGCCAGCAAATCCGATTCGGCCTTCTGCAAAGCGGCCGCGCGGTCGTCCAGCCGCAGTCCAGCCTGTCGTTGTGCCGCGTCCGGCCCGTGGCAGGCGAAGCACTTGTCGGAAAGGATCGGCCGAACATGGCGGTTGTAGTCGAGCTTTGGTGCCGCCTGCACTCCCCGCGTGCCGACGATGCTGGCACTCATCAGGCAAGCGAGCAGTGCCCAGAGCTTAAGCTGCATTCCGCAATTGCTGCGCATCGTTACGAATCTCCCTCCGGACGGCCAAGCTACGGTCGGTGCTTGCTTGCACGACCCGTCCTCAATATACCCGCTCGTCCTGTCGAAGCGACCATTTCGCTCACCGACCAAGGACTTGCGTTGAGCGAGCCGATCGTGCGAACTGCCTCTGAGCTATCCCGATCGAGTTTGAGAATAAATTCACGAGCCATCCAGAGCGAGCTGCGGACAAGTGTCGCGCATCCACATTTTCGGAAATGGCATTACTTTTGCCGCGAAACTCGGGCGAATCAACACGCCGGCGTTGATTCTCGTATTGCCGATTCATGAGGTGCGAAATACGTTAGTAAAGGAGAGGTAGGAGTTCGCAAGGCAAGGAAAACAGCCACGCGAGGCAATGGTCCCGCGCTGCTCCTCGCCTTTCCTCTCGCCTCTCACCCGAGTGCTCTTTCGCAAGTTTTTGGCTGACGTCTGCGAAAACTACCGCAGCGTGGGCGCTGTTTTCGGGTGCGAAAGAGCCTTCTTTCCTCGCGCGAGCGGCGTTCTCTGCGGCTGCCAGTGCTCGCCTGCCGTCATCGTTCCCGCCGAGCGAATCTGCCGCTGGTCCTGAACCTTGGGCCGAGGCAAGTTCTCGTTCGTACTAAGCCCTAAGGGCCTGCGCGGGAAGTCGCACTTGCAAAGATCGCCCGGCAATCCGTTGTTTACCAGCAAGAAGAACTGCGGCGCTACCTTCGAACGTAGCGCCACAACCCATACGCGGCCGCTGCCGAGGTGCGCGAAAACACTCGGCCGCGCCGCGAGCCCCTCGAAAGGGACGGTCCATGACAAGCGGTCGCCACATCATCTCGCTCGTTGCCCAGCGACAAGACCTCGAACAGTTTCACAAGAAAAACTGGGTTGGAACGTTCGAGGACTACCTCGACCTGGTCCGCTCCAACCCGCTCGTCACGCGCAATGCCTTTGAGCGCGTCTACGACATGATCATGTCGTATGGCACCGACGTGACCGAAGAAAGCCGCGGTGAGCGAAAGGTGCATTACCGCTTCTTCGACGATCCCGACAATGACGGCCGCGATGCGGTGTTCGGTCTCGAGGAATCGCTCGAGCAGTTCGTCAACGCGATGAAATCGGCCGCCAAGGGCTACGGCATCGAAAAGCGTGTGTTACTGCTCCATGGCCCAGTCGGTAGCAGCAAAAGCACGATCGCCCGGCTGCTGAAACGAGGTCTGGAACGCTACTCCGGCACCGACGCTGGGGCGCTCTACACGCTCGGCTGGACCGGTGATGAAGAGGGAGAGGTGCATTGGTGCCCGATGCACGAAGAGCCACTGCACATCATTCCCGAGCGCTTCCGCGACGACGTGCTGCAGAACCTGAATGCTGAGAAGAGCGACGGCGATTACCGAGTTCGCATTGTCGGCGATCTCTGCCCCTACTGCCGCTTCATGTACACCGAGCGGCTAAAGAAATACAACGGTGACTGGACGAAAGTCGTCCAGGATGTTCGCGTGAAGCGCATTGTGCTCTCCGAACAGGACCGCACCGGCATCGGCACCTTCCAGCCGAAGGACGAAAAGAACCAGGACAGCACGGAGCTGACCGGCGACATCAACTATCGCAAGATCGCCGAATACGGCAGCGACAGCGATCCGCGGGCGTTCAACTTCGACGGCGAATTCAATGTGGCCAACCGCGGCATCATCGAGTTCATCGAAGTGCTCAAGCTCGACGTCGCGTTCCTCTACGACCTGCTCGGCGCCAGCCAGGAGCACAAGGTCAAGCCGAAAAAATTCGCACAGACCGATATCGACGAAGTCATCATCGGCCACACGAACGAGCCGGAATATCGCCGGCTGCAGAACAACGAGTTCATGGAGGCGCTGCGGGACCGTACGGTGAAGATCGATATTCCGTACGTCACCAAGCTATCGGACGAGATCAAGATTTACGAGAAGGACTACAACTCGCGCAAGGTGAAGGGCAAACACATTGCCCCGCACACGATCGAGATGGCCGCCATGTGGGCGGTGCTCACTCGCCTGGAGCCGCCAAACAACGCCAGCTTGACGCTGCTGCAGAAGCTGAAGCTGTACAACGGCAAAACGCTGCCCGGCTTCACGGAAGAAAACATCAAGGAAATGCGCGAAGAAGCCACCAGCGAAGGATTGCACGGCATTTCGCCCCGCTATGTGCAGGACAAGCTCTCGAATGCTCTGGTTTCGCACCTCGATTCAGCATCGATCAACCCGTTCATGGTGCTGAATGAGCTGGAAGCTGGGCTGAAGCACCACTCGCTTATCACTGCCGACGATATTCGCGCCCGCTACCGCGAATTGCTCGGCGTAGTGAAGGAGGAGTACGAGAACATCGTGAAGAACGAAGTTCAGCGCGCGATTGCAGCCGACGAAGATGCCCTCAAGCGTCTCTGCGGCAACTACATCGACAACATCAAGGCCTACACGCAGCGGGAAAAGGTCCGCAACAAGTTCACCGGCCAGTATGACGAACCGGATGAACGGCTGATGCGGTCAATCGAGGAGAAGATCGACATTCCGGAAAGTCGGAAGGACGATTTCCGCCGCGAGATCATGAACTACATCGGCGCCCTGATGATCGATGGCAAGACGTTCGACTACAAGACGAACGAACGGCTTTACCGGGCTCTGCAACTAAAGCTGTTCGAGGACCAGAAGGACACGATCAAGCTCACGAGCCTGGTCTCGCAGGTCGTCGACCAGGATACTCAGAAAAAAATCGACGTGGTCAAAGGCCGCCTGATCCGCGACTTCGGCTACGACGAAGAAAGCGCCACCGACGTGCTGAACTACGTGGCGAGCATCTTCGCGCGAGGAGATGTGAAGAGGAAGTGACGAATGACAAACTTCAAATGTCGAAGGAATGACGAAAGCCAAAGCCCGAAAGGTTCCGTTTCGACATTTGACTTTCGTGCTTTGAATTTCCCTCGACATTTGTTTTTCGACATTTCGCTGCACCGAAGTTCCGCTTGGAACACAAAGGTGAGAGGCATTCCGCGATGGTCATGAAAATCGACCGCGATTCGTCGCGGTTTAAAGAGATCGTCCGCGGCAAGATTCGCGAGAATCTGCGGAAGTACGTCACCCACGGCGAGATGATCGGCCGCAAGGGTGGCGATCTTGTCAGCATTCCGCTGCCGCAGCTCGACGTGCCCCACTTCCGCTACGGCCAGAACGGCCGCGGCGGCGTCGGCCAGGGTGAGGGGGAAGCAGGTCAGCCAATCGCTCCCGGAGAAGGAGAACAGGACGGGCAGGGTCAGGCGGGCAGCGAAGCCGGCCAGCATGTGCTCGAGGTCGATATCTCACTCGAAGAACTCGCCGCGATCCTGGGAGACGAACTAAAACTTCCCAAGATCGAGCCGAAGGGTAAGGCGAACATCACTCAGGACAAGGTCCGCTACACGAGCGTCAAACGCGTCGGCCCGGAATCGCTTCGCCACTTCCGCCGCACCTACGTGCAGGCCCTGCGCCGCCAGATCAGCGAAGGAACCTATCGCCCGATCGAACCGAAGGTCGTCCCCTACAAGGATGACCGCCGCTACCGATCGTGGGAGAGTGTGCCGGAACCGGTCGCCAACGCGGTCATCCTGTACGTGATGGACGTCTCCGGCAGCATGACGGACGAGCAGAAAGAAATCGTCCGCACCGAAGCCTTCTGGATCGATACCTGGCTCCGCAGTCAATACGACGGCTTGGAGCGGCGGTACATCATCCACGATGCAGCCGCCAAGGAAGTCGACGAGCACACCTTTTACCACACCCGCGAAAGCGGTGGCACGCGGATCAGCTCCGCTTACAAGGTGCTGCAGGAGGTACTGAAGAACAAGTTCGACCCTGCCGAGTGGAACATCTACTGCTTTCAATTCTCCGATGGCGACAACTGGGGCGAGGATAACCGCTCGGCGCTCACGATGCTCCGCGAGCAGATCATGCCGCAGTGCAACCTGTTCTGCTACGGCCAGGTCCGCAGCCCGTACGGCAGCGGCGAGTACCTCCGCGTGCTCGAAGAAGCCTTCGGCCACGACCACGACACGCTGGTGCTTTCGGAGATCGAAAACAAAGACGGCATTTACGAGTCGATCAAGACGTTTCTGGGGAAGGGAAAATGACGAATGACGAACTTCAAATGTCGAAGGAATGACGAAAGCCAAAACCCGAAGAACGAAGCAGCATTCAAGCGAGAATCCCCTGTTTCAGTTTTCGTGCTTTGGCTTTCCCTCGACATTTGAATTTCGGCATTCGAGCTTCATGCTCCCAATCCGAAATCATCCATCCAAAATCCCAAATCGCCCATGACCGCTCTGCATCGCTTCCGCGAACTCACGCCTGAACTGGTGAAGATCCAGGAGCAGATGGAGGGGCATGCGCGCAGCTACGGGCTCGACTTCTTCCCCACGATCTTTGAAGTGGTCGATGCCGATCAGCTGAACGCCGTGGCGGCGTATGGCGGCTTTCCCACGCGCTATCCGCACTGGCGGTTCGGCATGGAGTACGAGCAGCTCCGCAAGGGCTACTCATACGGCTTGCAAAAGATTTATGAGCTGGTGATCAACAACGATCCGTGCTACGCCTACCTGCTCGGCAGCAACGGCATTACCGATCACAAGCTGGTGATGGCCCACGTGTATGGGCACTGCGACTTCTTCAAGAACAATTACTGGTTCAGCAAGACGAATCGTCGCATGATCGACGAGATGGCCAACCACGGCAATCGCATCCGCGATTACATGGACCGCTTCGGCGTGGAAGAGGTCGAGAACTTCATCGACGCTTGCCTCAGCATCGAGGACCTGATCGACATTCACCTGCCGTTCATCAAACGGCGAGACGATCCGCCCAAGTACGTCTTCAACGGCGCCACGGAGGCAGAGGCCCAGCCGCTCGCCGCGACCCGCTTCCAAAGCAAGTCGTACCTCGACTCGTTCGTGAATCCGAAGGGGGCGATGGCGGAAGAACTAGAGCAGAAGCGGCAGGACATGCAGAAGAAGGACAATTTTCCTTCGGAGCCGATGCGCGACGTGATGCTCTTCGTCCTGGAGAACGCGCCGCTAAAGGCCTGGCAGCTTGATGTGCTGTCGATTATTCGTGACGAGGCGTATTACTTCGCCCCGCAGGGCCAGACCAAGATCATGAACGAAGGCTGGGCCACCTACTGGCACAGCACGATCATGACCCGCCACGGCATCGAGCCGAACGACCTGGTCTGCTACGCCGATCACTGCGCCGGCACGCTGGCTGGCTCGCGCACGCGACTCAATCCCTACAAGCTAGGTGTCGAGCTCTACCGCGACATCGAAGATCGCTGGAATCGCGGTCGCTACGGCGAGGACTACGACAACTGCGACGACTTCCGCGAAAAGCGCGACTGGGACAAGCAAACCGGCCTCGGACGGGAAAAGATCTTCGAAGTCCGGCGCGTGCACAACGACCTGACGTTCATCGACGAGTACCTGACGCTCGATTTCTGCCGGCAGTACAAGCTGTTTTCCTTCGGCTACAACGAAGATTCCGGCTACTACGAGATCGAAAGCCGCAAGTTCGAGCAGGTGAAGCAGAGGCTGCTCTTCAACCTGACGAACATGGGCCGGCCGATCATCTATGTGCGCGACGGCAACTACAAGAATCGCGGCGAGTTGTTCCTCGAGCATCGCTTCGGCGGCGTCGAGCTGCAGAAGAACTATGCCGAGGATACGCTTGCCAACCTCCATAAACTTTGGAAGAGGCCGGTCCACATCGAAACCGTTCTCGAAGAGTCGACCGTGACCTATTCGTTTGACGGCTACGAACACACCACCAGCGAAGAATCGCACAAGTAACGAAAAGCATGTCTCACGCCTTGCTCATTACGTCCGAACTCGACCGCATCGCGGCCCAGGGCCGCGGCCGGCTGGAGGTCGATCTGGGCAAGGGGCATCTCGAATCGATGGTGGTTGCCGTCGACGCAATCGGGTGCGCGTTCGAATCGTTCGCTCTAACCACTGAGCAGCTTGCCGGCGCCTCGATGGCGCAGGTGAAGAAGATTAGCGAGGAGCTATCGGGCAGGCTCAATTATCTGCTCGAACCGATCAGCCCGATCGAAGCCGACTTCGAAAGCTGCACGCTGCAGCTCCGTAGCAATCCGCCCCGACAGGGCGAACAGGGGACGGTGTACTACGAATTGCTCGTCAAACGCGGCGGCAGCCTTTCGCTTCAGCGTTATCAGGCGAAGCCAGGGCAGATGCGGTTGCCGATCGCCTCGCAAGTGACGCGCGAGGTGTTCCAGCGACTAGCCGAAGATTTTGTCGCCGTGCTGCATTAGAAGCGGCTCAATCCACGGCAAAATCGAATACGTTTTTGCCACCCGCCGTCACTTCGGCCTCCAGGGTGCTGGACGTGTTGTACTTCTCCGAGATCCGCTCCTGACTGGCCATCGCCGTTTTGCCGGCGGCGTATTCTTCCGGCGTGACGGATGTGCCGCTGGGTGAGCTGATCGTCACTCGATACTTTCCCGCTGTGATCCCATGCTCAGCAGGAATATCGTAACGGCCGTCCTTGATGAGCGCCCCGCCGGCTGCAGTCGAGTTGGCGGGATCGACGAACGAGATCACGCCTTGATCCAGCGGCTCACCGTTGAGCTTTACGGTGCCGCTCACCCGCTGCGGACCGTCAGCGTTTCGGCCACAGCCGACCGCGAAAAGAGAACAGGCCAGGACCAGCGCCGAGCGCACGAAGAGACCGCCGTGCATGCTAATTCCTTTGGTGTTTAGAAATCGCCAATCACTTCGGCGCCTTGAGTGGTGCCCAATTCGTTCCACAGCGTTGCAGAAACGCTGTTGGGAACGAAGCGCACACTGCCGTCGCACATGGCAGCGTTAACCCCTGCCGGATGTCGGCTGCGGGCCGCGAACAGGTAGGCTCCGTTCAAGAAAGCGCAAGGCGGATTTGGCGGGTTCGGGTCGCACCAGTCAGCGTTGCTCCAGGAACGATCCGGATTGGTATCGTTGGGACGCAGCGAAGTTTCGAACCCTGCAGCGGGTCCCCACCAGGTGGCGCCACGCAGATCCTTTCGCTGCCCGATCGTCGCTTCGGACAGCATCAGCGTTGAACTGGTGCCATCGGTGATATCCGATAGCTTTCGCGGCACGCCGTTGGTGAATGGAGCACCTCGATAGGTGAACCCGCCGTAGGTGGTTACCTGCCACTGCAGGTTTTCGACAATCGCCGTATTGCCATAGTTCACCACGTAGCTGTGGTACGACACCGATCCGTCGGCATTGAGTGGCCAGCCGCTCTTGTTCGGTGTGGAACTTGGGCACTGCCAACCTTTGACGGTCTTGCCAGTCGCGCCTTGAATGTTGTCCTTATGGTAGTAGTTCCGCCCGTTCGGCACGCCGTAGTCGTAGTAGGTTTCGCGGAGATTGCCGAGTTCCATGAACGGCATGATGGGCACCTGCCAGGTGCCTTGTCCCCAGTAAGGCGTCACTCCGGGTACAGCTGGCGGCAGGGTGAGGAGCGTGTCGTGATAGTTATGCATCGCCAGGGCGACTTGTCGCTCGTTATTGCTGCACTGCGTTCTTCGGGCCGCTTCGCGAGCGGCCTGCACTGCGGGCAGCAGGAGGGCCACCAGCACACCGATGATCGCGATGACAACCAGCAACTCCACCAGGGTGAACGCGCGGCGTCGAAAAGTGCTAGGACACAATTCGTACTGACGAGCTTGCGACATATAGAGACTCTATGAAGATAGATCAAAAGAACGCCTCAGAGCCTAACACGGCCAGATGAGGGTCGACACTGTCAGTGATAAATTGCGATTTTCCTGTTCTGGCAGCAGTAGCCAGCTCTGGTGGTTAGAATCAACCGCATGGCGAAACTATTCGACCAGGTTCTGGTCATCGACATCGAATCTACCTGCTGGCAAGGGCCGCCCCCCTACGGCCAGATTAGCGAAATCATCGAGATTGGTCTTTGCACGGTGGATATGGCCCGCCTCGAGCGAATCGAAAAACGGTGCATCCTGGTCAAGCCGGTCCGCTCGCAAGTGAGTGAATTCTGTACAAAGCTCACATCGCTCCGTTATGACGATCTGCAAACCGCCGGCACACTCGCCGATGCTGTGAGCATCCTGAAACGCGAGTATCGTTCGATTGATCGTCTGTGGGGAAGTTGGGGCGACTACGACCGGCGGCAGTTCGAGCGCGTCTGCAAGGAGCTGACGGTTCCTTATCCCTTCGGCCGCAGTCACCTCAATATCAAAACGCTCTACGCCTTGGCCCACGGCGACAATAAGGAGATGGGACTGGACGAAGCATTCGAACGGGCAGGCCGACCGCTCGAAGGCCGGCACCATCGAGGAGTCGACGATGCGTGGAACATCGCCGGACTTTTCTGCGACCTGATGCGACGGATGCGCACGCCGGTTGGTTAGTGCACTTTCCTTGTAGCTGAATTCGCCGGAGTTTAGGTGCCCTGTGAGTGGAGACTGGGTATGTCTGAATTCTGGCGAATTCAGCTACAGTTGAAGCAGGCCGTTAATTAGCGTGCGCAGTTCGGGACGAGTCCAATCTTGCGCTCCCGTAGCCTTGCCCATCAGTCTTCCATCACGGCCGACGAGCCAGATCGTCGGCAGAACCTGCACTTCGTAGCGATGGATCGCCAGCCCATCTTCATCGCAAAAAACGCGATGGCCAGCCGCCACTCGCTCAGCAGCTTCCTGTGCCTGGGATGCATCATCAGCGTCGATGCAGACGCTCAGTACGCGTAGGCCTTGCGATTCGTACTGCAGTTCCAGCTCACGGAGCTTCGACATCCTGGCGAGACAATGTTCGCAGCCCAGGCCCCAAAAGTTGAGCAGTACCACGTGCCCGCGAAGATCATCCAGAGAAACCGCTTTGCCCTCCGCATCGCTCAGCTTCAGCTGCGGCGCAGATCTGTCGCCGACGCTAGTGAAACCGGCTGCTTCGAGCGGAGTCAGCTCCCGTGGCTCTTGCTGCGATGTCGTCGACTGCGAGGGGCGAGACAGCGTCAGCACATGCTCGACGAGTGCATCAATCTCCGCGGGTGGCAGAGTCTGCCCGACTGCCGGCATCGCGGTGCCCGGAATGCCTTTTTCGAGCACCGTGCGGATGGAGTCGGCCGTAGCTTCGAAGCGCCATGGCCGCGCGGCGAAGTCGCGCGGAGGGGGCCGCATTCCGGTCGCCGCTTCGCCGTCGCCGTGTCCTTCCGACCCGTGACACCGAGCGCAGTGCACCTGGTAGAGCAATTCGCCCGGCGGTACTTCCCCTGCCGGCCAATCGCCAAGCGAGGACTTGGTGGTCGACGAAAACCCGCCGGCCCAGCGGCCAGCGGTCAGCGCCAGGCCAAAGCCGATTGCTAAAGTCAATACCAACAATACTTGCGCGACGTAACGCTTCACCGAGACCCGTCCTGTGCCATTGCCTTCGTCGCCGGCGCGCGTTTCAGTCGTGCGACGGCAATCGATTTTCCTTGTGAACTCAATTCTACCCAGCCGACGTAAACCTCGCCCGAAGAATGGACCGCGACAGAGGGACGGCTTTGGAATGTGCCACTCACCGGAGCAACGGGCTGCGGATCGCTTAGCCGATGACCGTCCCGGCTGAATGTCGCTAAGCGAACCGCTCGCGAAGTTTCGCCGGCAGCCGGAGCGGTGCCGTGACCGTGTCCATCCCGCGAGGTGGCCTCCGCGGAAGCGGCGACGGTTGCTTCGCTTTTCACCGCCGCCCCGCTACCCTCATCCCAGGCCAGGTACAATGTCCCGCCAGACGATGCCAATGCAGGGTGACCTTGCGAATAGGCTGCCGCAGGATCGACCTCCTGCTTTTCCAGTTGCTCGATCGAGGAATCGCCGTGGGCAAGATAGACGCGCGGCTGGCCACTGTGCGCATCCATCCAAGCGATCTGCAATTGCCCCTTCTGCACGGCCAGCGATGGGCCGTCGTGCGGGCACCCATCGAACATCCAGGTGGGAGAGACGACTGGCTTGGGGGCGTCGAACTCCGATCCGCCCGGCCGCAATCGGGCGATCCACATGTCGCGGAAACCGTCCTGCTGGTTGCGAAATGCCAGATACAATGTGCCATCATCTCCGAACGTCACGCTCGTCGGGCAGCACGGACAGACCCCCTTGCCAGAATCCGGCGCGTAGGCGATCGCATCACCATTGAACTTGCCATCAGCGCCACTGACAGCCGCGGCTGGCAGTTGCACCTTGCGTCGGTTGTCGAGCCAACTCGCCGCCAGGCGGCCGTCGGCACTTGCAGCGAGTGACGTGTACGTGGGGCGTGCTCCATCGCTTGTGCTGGCAACAACGGGTGGGGCAAACGTCTTTCCGCCGTCAGCAGATCGTGCGATGAAATACTTCACGGCCGAATTCTCATCAACCGCCTCGACCCACCCGAGCAAAAGCTCGCTACCGCGACTGACGAGCCGCGGCATCATGCGCACCTCTCTCGTGATCGTCTTGCCGCGTGATTGAGAAGTGACGCGGTGTACCGCGCTTTCTGCCACCACGCGCGGTGCACCGAAGCTTTCGCCCAGGTCCGTAGCACTAGCGAGAAACACCTGCCACTTCTCGGGCTCAACTCGCGAAGCCCAAGCCACATGCACGGCGCCGTCGTCCGTGACAGCGATGGTGGCGGTTTCCATATTCTCCTTCACGTCCGCGGCGGTCAGCGGGAAACGATGAACCACCGCCGCGGTGCCGGCTTCGTGGTGTTCGTCACGATTCGCACGTTCGCGCGATTGCTCGGAGCGGGCCGAACTAGTCGCGGAACCCGTTCCCTCAGTAGACTTCACCGGTTCCGCACCACCGCGGGACATCGCGTAGCCGACAAGAAATCCGCCGGCCAGGACGACGATCGTCAGCAACCAAATCGATCGGTTCATAGGATGCTTGGGCCCGTAAATGAAAGTGTGAGCGGCATTGGCAGGATTCAGCGACGGGGCTGCTTTAATTTGTGTGGAATCGTCAGGTTCAATTCCGGCTCTACGCCGGACCAGGTCTTCTGCAACGGTGTCGCTTCGATTTGTCCGAATTCTTTCGGCACTTGTACGGGCGAACCGACCGATTGCAGCGTGAAACGGTACTGTCCTGGAGCCAGTTCGAGTGGACCGCGGGCTTCGTTTAGGAGCAACTGGAAACGTCCATCGGCCGCCGTGTCGGCGAACCCAATCGGCTTCCACACTCCTTCCTCGGCTTGGTAGACCACGACCTGCATGTCGGCGAGTGGTTCGCCTCCGGCTTGTAGCATTCCGCTGGTTCCGCCGACGACGGGCGCCGGGCCGCAACCGACAACAGGAAGCAGCAACACTAGGGATAGGACAGATTCGATTCGTAAATTCACGGCAAACTCCGGATTGCGAAGCACCGGTTTCCGATCGCTGCTTAGAAATCGGAGACCACTTCGCCTCCCGAGGCGCTGTGCAAACTGCGATGAACGATCGTGTCGATTGAATTCGGCAGAAACCGGCAGGAACCGTCCCCCATCAGGGCCTGTGCTCCGCCCGAGTGAAAGCTGCGCGGTGCGAAGAAGCCCGTGAAGTGAATCACCACGTCTGGAATGCGGCTGTTTGGGGGCGAGTAGCCGTTTGTCAGAGTGCTCATGGCGCCGGAATGAGCCCAGGAGGTGCCTCGGCCGCGCAGCGCCGCGCTGGACGCTCCACGCCAGCTTGTTTTCTGCGGCCAGACCGAGGCCAGATCGGGATTCTCGATCGAGCCGCTCGGCCCGTTCGACCAACCGCTTCCGCTACCCGCCATGCCGGGAAACGATTGCAACGAAGCGCTCACGCCGGAGGAGCCATTCAACGTCGCCTGGTACGGGGCTTTCGGCAACTGACCAGCCGGCAGCGAAAAGTCTGGGCCGACGCTGCGAACGGTCTCGCTCATGAACACGGTATTCGAAGTGCCATCGGTCGCATCGGCGAAGCGCACTCCAGAGTTCTCGTACACCAGGCCGTCGGTTCGCCATCGCAGGTCGTAATTGGTACCTGTGCCGCTGCCGAAGCTGACCATGTAGTTGATGCCTGAGTAGTTTGTGCCTCCTGCGCCCTGATTCAGCGTCGGAGCAGGATCGCTGGGGCACAGAGCCACTGGAATCGGCACTGCAAACGCTTCGGCGAACAGTGGATTCGGCGTGAGCGAGTTGAACGGACCAGTGAACGCGGGCTGAGCGAAGTCGAGCTTACCTTGCAGATTCGCCTGCTCGACAAACGGCAGGAGCCGGGCCTGCGGCGAAAAGCCTTGGGCGTTCGGCTGATAGTTCTGGGCGTTCGTCATCGGGAACGCCTGCATCGCGTCGTGGTAATTGTGCAGTGCGAGGCCCCACTGCCGCAGATGGTTCAAGCACTTCGCCCGTCGACCGGCTTCTCGGGCCGCTTGCACGGCGGGGAGCAACAGCGCGACCAGGACGCCGATAATTGCAATCACAACGAGCAGTTCGACGAGCGTGAAGCCGGACGAATGCCCCGATTTCCGATGCTTAGCAAACATGGCAGGACTCCGTTCTGGAGCTAGGAAATAGGCGGTTCTAGGCTGCTCGCCGTATACAGCAGTCGCAGATACTGCGAGCAGTGGCCAAAACACGAGCTCGCGCTTTCGCAAGCGCAGCGGTCGACGCAAAGAATCGACCTTAGAGGAAGGTGAGGCTGCTAACGCATGATTAGCGGCGTGCAATCGGCGCAGCGTAAAGTTGGATGCGCTGTCTACCGATTGGCGTTGCCGCACCGTAAGCGCAGCCTCGAACGCCTAATTAGAGAATCGCCCTTGGCGGCCGCTCACCGGGACGGCTCGAGAGTAGCTCCGCACGCTCAGAGCAGAGTGTCAGCCAGGCTTGGGCACACGGGCGGACATCAACTTCACTGGCCTCGATCGTCGTGAGGGCCTGGCTGAGGATCGCCCACAACTCGCCTTGCCCATGGCAGCGGCGAGCGTCTTCCAGGCGAACCCAATGAGTCGATCGCTCTGGCTGGACTTCGGACTGGCTGCTGCAACACCTTTTCTGTGTGACGGGCCCCGACGTTGTGCTACAGCAGGCGGATTGAGATTTGCGGGACGAGCAGCATGCACGAGCCGACGAACTGGACTCGGCTAAATGCTTCTCGCGCGCCGCCGCGGCCACGACATGCCCCGGCGCCTTCACATCATGCTTCTTTGCCCAAGCGAGCTTCTGAGCGTTTGTGTTGCAGCAGCACGAGTTCCAGCAGTCCGCCGCGTTGCGACAGCCGCACGCCTTGTGCATGCACGGGAACGGAACACTGGTGTCCTTGTTCGCCCAGGATGGCAGCGGAATGCCAGTTGTCCCTACAGCGAAAACAAGCAGCATCAAACTGGCCACCAGACGGCGGCAGATTGAGCGGTTTCGCCGAAGAAACTTAAGGGGGGACATCATCAGCGGTGTGCGGACGCCGGTTCCAACAGGCGCAATGAGGCGGGTAACACCGTTCTGTTCTAGTTTGCCGGCAGTGGTCCGTCAACTTCCCGGCCGGAACCACGCCAGAGGTAGCTGAATTCGCCAGCATTCAGAGGCGTTCGAGTGGATACTCTCATTGAGGGGCGTCTGAATTCTGGCGAATTCAGCTACGAAGGCGCTTTGCCATCCTGCTGCGAAGCGCGAAGCAGCTTACTTCCGTACGAACTTCTGCACTCGCTTGCCGTTTACCTCGGCCACGTACAAAGTCCCCTGAGAATCAACCGCCATCAGGTGTGGCAGTTTCAGGACGTCGGCATTGCCCCAACCCGTGGCGATTTCACCATCCTTGAGCTTCAGGTGGAAGATCTTGTGAATGTCCCCCTCGGAAGCAAGCAGTTCGTCGCCGACGACGATCAGCCCGAACGGATTGCCAAAACCGGACCAGTTTGCCAGGTGCTTGCCGTCGCTATCGAATACCTGCACTCGCTTGTTGCCGCGGTCGGCTACGTAGATCCGGTCCTCTTCATCGATCGCCAGGCCGTGAGCCGTGGCAAACTGGCCATCTGCCTTTCCTTTGCTGCCCCACTGCTTCAGAAACTTGCCGTCCGGCGACAGCTTGACGATTCGGCCGTTGCCGCTGTCAGCGACATAGAAGTTTCCGCCGCGGTCGAACACCACATCGTCCGGAGCCCGAAAACCTTCGTCGCCGGCCACTCCTTTACCCTCGACGCCGAGTGTTTTCAACAGCTTGCCGTCGCGGCTGAACATCCGCAGCACGTGGTTGCCGTTGTCAGTCGTCCAGAGGTTGCCGCTACGATCGAAACGCAACCCATGCGGCACCTTGAACAGTCCCGCGCCGAAGCCGCGCATGTACTTGCCCGATTGATCAAAGACCAACACCTGCGGCTCGCCTCGCTGCAGCACGTAGACGTGGTCGTCGCCGTCGACCGCGACGGCAGACACCGCATCGAGCTTGATCTCCGACGGCAGTTCCACGAAGCCGGCCGACTCGTACTGGCCGTCCGCCGCCAGCACCGGCGCAACGCTCCAGACGATCAGCAAAGCAGCAAACCAAGCCAGCAAGCGCATGAAAGGCTCTCCGAAAGGTCGCCGACGAGGATAGGTCTCGTTCAAGGCGATGAATCGGAAAGCAGTATAGTTCGCCGGCCTAGCGCAGGGGTGCGCTGATGGTCGAAAACTCCGAGATCCGGATCTCGGGCACGTTCGGATTGAACGGCGGAAGCTTCAATCGCTTGCGAGGGCGGCCAGCCTGGCTGGGATCGGGCGGAGCGTCGAGCCCAGCGGCAAACAGAGCCAGTTCCTGGGCGTCAAACTCCTTCGGGGGTGTTTGCCGAGTTGAGAAGGCGTAGAGCAAGTCTTCCAGCACAACTCTCGCCGTAAAGGCGGCGGGCACCGCGATGAAGAACACGACCCACGCTCCGAGCAGCGCGCCGGAGACGCCAAGCTCCCGAAACAGCGAGACGAACGCCGCCAGCAATCCCATGATCTGCAGCAAGGCGATCAAGTCGATGGCGAACTTTGCCCGCCGGGTACGCTTGGGAGCCTTCCACGGGGTTTCCATGCCGCGCAGCGTTAGCCAGACGAACAGCAGCAGAATCATTACCAAAGTCGGTAGCTTTTCGAACATCGGCGAATCACCTTCCCTCCCCAATGATTCGTTACTGAACGGCCTCGTATTGCCTGGAATGCGACTCGTTTTGTGGTTTGCGCAAGCCAGCATCGGCACAACGCTTGCTGCGTCTCGCTAGTGCTTCCCTATCCGAATTCCTGACACAAGGGATCGACACCATGGCCAAATACGGCAAAGCGGCGGGTCGCGAAGTGAAAAAGGCGGTCAGCAAGACAAAGAAGGGCACGCAGCGAAGCGGCAAGAAAGGAAAAGCCAAGAGTAAGAAACAGGCTATCGCCATCGGCCTGAGCAAGGCGCGCAAGAAGGGGGCGAAGGTGCCAAAGAAGAAGAAAGCGGCGACTAAGAAAAAAAGCAGCCGGAAGAAGTCTACTTAGTTGTACGCTTCGGTACGTGGAAGATACTCGCTTGGCGATGCCAAGCGAGTTCTCTTTAATACAGAGTTACTCGGCGGAACTCCAAATCAAGCCAACGCGGCGACGTCACTTCATCGAAACCGTCACCGTCTTCGTTTCCAGGTACGCCTTCAGGCCCTCCTCGCCGAGTTCCCGTCCCTGGCCGCTCATTTTGAAGCCGCCGAAGGGGGCGGCGGCGTCGAAGACGTCGTAGCAATTCACCCACACGGTACCGGCCCGAAGCGACTTGGCCAGCGAGTGAGCTTTGCCGATGTCGCGTGTCCACACCGCGGCAGCCAGGCCGTAGCTCGTGTTGTTTGCCCGCTGGGCGATTTCGCGGAGGTCTTTGAATTTCAGCACCGACATGACTGGCCCAAAGATTTCTTCCTGGGCAATCGCCATGTTGTCCTGCACGTCGGTGAACAGCGTCGGCTGCACGTAGAAGCCGCGATCGCCGTGGCGCTGGCCGCCGCTTAGAAGCTTGGCCCCCTGCTGCTTGCCGAGGTCGATGTAGCGAAGAATCTTGTCGAACTGGGCCTGATCAACCTGCGGACCTTGCTCGGTCGCCGGATCGAGCGGGTCACCCAATTTCCGGCTGCGGTTGCACGACGCTATTTTGTCTACGAACTCGTCGTGCACGCTCTCTTCGACGAACACGCGGCTGCCGGCGCAGCAGCACTGGCCCTGGTTGAAGTACAGGCCGAAGTGCGCACCTTGCGCTGCTGCATCGAGATCGGCATCGGCAAAGATAATGTTCGGGCTCTTTCCGCCCAGTTCCAGCGTGATTCGCTTCAGCGTGCCCGCCGCTTCGCGCATGATCAGTTGCCCGGTCGTCCCCTCGCCCGTGAAGGCGATTTTGTCGACACCCGGATGCTTGACCAGCGCAGCACCGGCCGTTGGCCCATAACCGGGGACTACATTGATCACGCCGTCTGGAAATCCTGCTTTTTGAGCCAACTCCGCCATCCGCAGGCAGGTGAGCGGAGTTTGCTCGGCCGGCTTCATGACGATCGTGCAGCCAGTTGCAAGCGCCGGTCCCCACTTCCACGACACCATTAGCATCGGGAAGTTCCAGGGAATGATCTGCCCCACAACGCCGACCGGCTCCTTGCGCGTGTAGGTGAAGTAATCACCGCGGACTGGAATGGTCTGACCGTGAATCTTGTCGGCGAAGCCCGCGTAATAGCGCAAGCAGTCGATCACTAGTGGCAGGTCAGCATTGCGCGAGTCGCGAATTGGCTTTCCGTTGTCGAGTGATTCCAGTGCGGCGAGTTCATCGATCTCCTCCTCGATCAGGTCGGCAAGCCGATACATCAGTCGCCCGCGATCGCGAGCGTCCATTCGCGACCACTCACTGTCGTCGAACGCCCGGCGGGCAGCTTTCACGGCCAGATCGATATCGGCTGCATCCCCCTCGGCCACTTCGGCAATGGTCTCTTCCGTGGCGGGATTCACCGTGGCGAAGGTTTTGCCACTTCGGGCCGGAAGCCACTGCCCATCGATGAACAGCTGCGTGTGACGAATCTCAGGCAATTGGCGAGGAGAAGATTCCACAATCGTGGCCATGATTCTGTGCTCCACCGAAGAGAGAGAGGAGTGCGAGCTACCGGCAGCGAAGCTCGCGACGGAGAGGCGACCTGATCCAAGTGCGGCGCAGCAGGCGCCAGCACAACATCCATTTTAGGACTGCGAGCAGCGAGGGGAAAGCTGCGAAAGAGAATGCGCCAACGCGGCACAGACGTCTCGCCTGTGCAAATGCACGGTCGAACTCGCTAATGAACAGGCGAGACGCCTGTTCCACAACAGCGATCTACTTCATCAGCCCCGCCGCGTTGCCTTCCGCACGCCGACATAGGCCATATGAGATTTCAGGCAGACTTCTCTGAACGATTCGGGCCGCGACACGCCGTCGAGCCGAAAGGTTTCGACGTTGCCCAGGCGGAACACCAGATCGCCCGCGTAGTACCAGTCCTGCCCGGGCCGAACGACCACATCGATTGCGTCGAAGCGATCGAGCTCAACCGACTTTTCAATCGCAGCCCGCAAACCTTTTTCGACGAGCACCCGCCGGTTCGTCACGCGGTAGCGGGTGCCGACGCCCGGCGCAATTCGCATGAAGAAGAGCACGAGGGCGATGGGGATCGAGAGCAATGCGATCAAATTGCCAAGCCGGAAGAAGTAGACATCCGGGAAGCGGATGGCATAAAGCGAGCCGAGCATTCGGCCGAGAGCGAACTTGGCATTCGACGGCCAAACGGTCATGACCGTCACTTCCCTGACTTCGGCAGGGGTGACACCGGCAATGGCTTGGGGCTTGGTCACGATGGCGGCTGTGCTCACGGCCAAAGACTCGGCTTGGGTTGCGAGGAGATCGCGCGAAACCAAGAGCCTAACACGATTTGCACGAGTAGCAAGTCCCCCGTATCGTAGTGGGACCGTGCCCATAAATCCTTGAACTTTCCCGCGAAAGAGAACCAGTGCGATCAACCTGTTGCCTGCTGCTGGCCGTCTCGTCGTTGTTATGCCCAACTTGGGCAGCGGCGGCCGATTACGAAGTGACCGCTCCGCCAGCCGAGCTGAAGTTGCCGGATTTCTATCAGAAGCATGTAAGCGCAGGGGGCTATCCGATCGTTTCCTCGAATAAGGTGAGCGACTATGCGCTGAAAGAGGCCGCCTGGATTGTCGATCTGATGATCGCCAAGCGGCCCGATATCCGCAAGGCAATGGTCGATAGTGGGTCGCGGCTGGTGGTGATGGCGCACGACGAATACACGACCGACGTGCCCGAGCACTCTCAGCTTAAGCCCAAGGAGTATTGGGACGCGCGAGCCCGAGGCTTGGGCGGATCAGAAACCGATCCAGTCTGCTCATGCGGGGAGGAGAACCTGCTTGCCTTTGAAGGCGATCCCTACTCGACCGAAAACATCTTGATCCACGAGTTCGCCCACAACATTCACTTGCGGGGCGTCCTGCGCGTCGATCCGTCGTTCGACGATCGGCTGAAGAAAGCTTACGACTCGGCTATGGAAGCGTCCTTGTGGAAGAACAAGTACGCGGCGACCAATAGCCGCGAGTACTGGGCCGAAGGCGTGCAGTCGTGGTTCAACAACAATCGCGAGCCAGACCACGATCACAACCATGTGAACACTCGTGAGGAACTCCGCGAGTACGATCCTGCACTCGCCGGGCTCTGCGAAGAGATTTTCGGTGAGACAGAGCTGGTTTACACGAAGCCGACGGCGCGACTGGAAGGGCATTTGGCGGGGTATGATCCCGCGAAGGCACCCAAGTTCCAGTGGCCCGAACGCCTGGTCCGATCGCGGGATGAGATTCGCGCGAAGGCGATCAATCGCGGAAAGACTGCTTCCGGGGAACCCACGGACAAAAAGAGTGAATAGCCGGCGCGGCCGTTATGCCCCGTAGCTGAAGTCGCCAAGACTTCATACAAACCAGGCGTCCATGTGTGAGGCGTCTGAATTCTGGCGAATTCAGCTACCTTTGAGTTTGCTCCCAAGCTAGGAGATCAGGCGACGGAGGTTTTCTTCGCCCCGAGCGTCGCCGCTTCCATGATCTTGTGCTCTGTCGCTTCCGCTCGGCTGAACTCGGCCGTCAGCCGGCCCTCGCTCAGCACGAGAATGCGATCCGAAACGGTAAGCAGCTCGGGCAGCTCGCTCGAAGTGATGATGATGCCGATGCCGTCGCGACACAGCTGATCGATCAAGCGATAGAGCTCGGCCTTGGCGCCGACGTCGACTCCGCGAGTAGGATCGTCGAGGAGCAGTACCGTCGGCTTGGTGAGGAGCCAGCGGCCGATGATGCACTTCTGTTGGTTGCCGCCGCTGAGACTGGTGATGGCGGCCGAGAGCCCGGCCGTCTTCACGTTGAGCTTGCTCGCCACGTCGCCGGCGGCCTTCCACTCCCGGGAGCGGCTGATGAGCCCGGCCGAGCGGAGTTCTTTGAGCGTGCAGACCGAGATGTTCTCGCCGACATTCATGGCTGTGAACAAACCAAGCCGCTTCCGGTCTTCTGTCACGAGCGCAACGCCTGCCTTGCACGCTTCGCGAGGATGCTGAAAGCGTACCGGGCGTCCGAGTAACTCGATCCGTCCTTGCGGCTGCTCACTTGCGGCGCCGAAAACGCATTCGAGCAGTTCCGTCCGCCCTGCGCCCATCAAACCGGCAATGCCGAGCACTTCGCCCCGACGCAGCTCGAAGCTGACGTCCTTCAGCCGCCAGCCGCGGGCATGTCCTCGCCATGGGAGCGAGAGATTGCTTACCCGCAGCAACGTTTCGCCCATTTTGCGATGGCCGCCAAATTCCATCGCTTCCAGTTCGCGGCCGACCATCAGCCGAGTGATCTCGCCAGCCGAAGTGTCCTTCGTGTTCAGCGTTTTCACCATTCGGCCGTCGCGCAGCACCGTGATGCGGTCAGAAAGATGAAACACTTCGTCCATCTTGTGCGAGATGTAGAGGATCGTCACGCCGCGCTTCCGCAGGCGAGCGATCACTCGGTACAGCCGGCTGACCTCCGCCTCGGTCAAAGCGCTCGTCGGCTCGTCCATGATCAGGATTTCGCTTTGCAGCGAGAGCGCCTTGGCGATCTCGATCAGCTGCTGATCGCCGACGCGCAGGCTGCCCGCCGGTGCGCGCGGACTGATGTCGCACTCCAGCTCTTGCAATAGCTGTCTTGCGGCCGCTTCCATCGAGCGGTCGTCTCGCAGACCGAGCCAGCCCCGCATTTCGCGGCCGAGAAAGATGTTCGCCGCCGCGGAAAGCTGCTCCACCAGGTTGAGTTCCTGATGGATGATGCTCACGCCGGCTGCTTCCGCATCGCGGGTGCCGCGAAACGCGACCTGACTGCCGCGGATCAGCAATTGGCCGGAGTAATCGGGAATCACCCCCGACAGAATCTTCATCAGGGTGCTTTTACCCGCACCATTCTCGCCACAGATCGCATGCAACTCGCCGGGCTTCACAGCCAATGAGATGCCTTCGAGCGCTACCACACCCGGGAAGCGCTTCGTCACGTCGCGGATTTCGATGATCGGCGTTTCGGTCGCTGCGGCGGGTTGCGACATGCGGCTCACTCCAGCGACTTGCGAGTCCGAACGACTTCCGCAATCTTCCAGCCGACAAGAA
>Ga0164290_1001278_pt1 | contig 41876 bp, 40 predicted proteins | sample Micstemetagenome_FD_108782 | JGI IMG/M metagenome (GOLD analysis project Ga0164290, IMG submission 108782) | Contaminated culture microbial community from soil near Moab, Utah, USA - Microcoleus steenstrupii SON62 (Illumina Assembly) | ecosystem: Environmental > Terrestrial > Soil > Soil crust...
CCCGCCCACGACAAGGCAGTAAGGACCTGATCGGGGTCAGCCTGGCGAAGCCGGCTGCCACCAGTGCGGGGGACACGCGCGGGCGGAACCATGGTGTTGACTGGGCTCGAACGCTCCAGCGTAGGCTCCGGTCTGTACTGCTGATCGTAGAGGGAATAGTAACCAGTATTGCTAGTGGATCGCGTGTAAAGAATTAGACAGTGAAATCGGTCCAGACGAGGCCGTAGGCGGCACAGGACTGGACAATGACGTTGATGAGCGCGACGAGATAGGCCAGGTGGGCTTCGAGGTGACGCACACGGCGTTGGGTCATGCGCTTGGCGTGCAGCAAGCGGGTCAGCAGGCTGTACGTAGTCTCGATGGTCATGCGCTCGTTCCACGTGCCGCGCCGGCATAACGTGATGGTGGTGGGTGGGGCCTCCTTCTGCACAAAGCCGCTGTCGGCGAGGGTGAGCGTTTCGCCGTCGTACAGCGTAGCCACCTGACGGAAATGTTGGTCGTGCGTGTTGGCCGTGCCCCAGGTCCAATTCACCACCTCGCCACGAGTATTCAGCAACGGGACGAGCTTGACCCCGACAATCCAGCGATGGTTGGATTTGCCTTTCTTGCCGAGCTGCTGCTTTGAACGGCCCTCACGCTTGGGGTGAATGAGCTCGATGCCGAAGCTGTCAAGCACGGTGAAGAAGGTCGGGTCGTCGAGGAAGTAGTCGGCCAGTCGCTGTAGTGGGCAAGCAGTCGATGGGTACGGGTACGGTCGGGCAAGGCCGGGAAGAAGTGGCGGAAGTTCCGAGACAACCAGCGGTAGAAGGCAGAAAAGCCGTTGCCTTTGAGTGCATACAGCAGGCCGATGGTCACAACCTCGCTCGGGAAAAGGTTGACATTCGGATGGGGCTTGACCTCCTTGAGCCGGTCGGCTACGATACAGAACAGATGGATGATGATGTCGTCCATCGACATGGCGCTGTCCTTTCTTGGCTTTGGCTTCAGCAACCATCCAAGATACGGCAGCGCCGTGCGCTTTTCAACTAGCAACAAAGGTTAATAGGTACATACGCTCGGATCCCCGCATCTTCCAGGGCACGAATAATCTCCACCGTACCGTATGTTGTATCACCCGTCGCGCTGTACGGCCGCAACTTCCAGCGAAAACAGGCTCGCCACAGCATATCCAGAAAGACCATGTTCTCGCGCACATCTGCAGCCGTCACCAGCGCACCCGCGACGATGCGGGCTTTGCCGCCATCGACCAGATAGTGGTCAATTGCGGCAGTTCGAGCGCTATCGACGGGTGCGGGCGGAGACAGGTTCATTGGCGGAGCGGCGGCAACACTTTACTGAAGGGACGGCGGCTCTGCAGGCCATGCTCCTGGGCGCCTAATCTCCTGTCGCTGTTACGCAAAGCACGAGTACCCTACCCCAAGAGACTTCTGCGTCCTCACTTCTGACACAACCATAAGCAGGGCTGCCGGGACTGGACCGATCAGGATGCGGATGGCGAGGAGCGCGGTCTCAGGTTGCTGCGCGGGCGCGAGGCTCTGGTTGAAGCCCTGGAGCTCGAGCGCCTACCGCACAGCGTTGGGATATCCTAGCGTACCGCGTCTGCAAGAGGTGCACCATTGAGGGTAATTGCTGTGCTGGTGACCGAAGAGAACTGTCGCACAGTCGATTCTATCTGGGCAACGACCCGCGGCTCGTCACAAACGCCTCCGAGCCGCAGCGTCCCGCTCAGTGCGACCTCCGCCCTTCCGTTGACAATCGCCACCCGTTCGACGCGGATATCCGACTGGTAGAGCGCGTTGTACAGCCCGCTCTCGCCGAACGTTTGGCTCTTGAGCGCGAACAGCTCCGTCAGTGCAGCGCGCAGCGGCGCGGGCGTAGGCGCGATACGGCGCAACACTGGCACGACCTCGTCACCACAGCCCACAGCCCCGCCTCCCGTGCTGATCAGGTAGATGTTCACAGTGTCGACGAGCCCTGAGCCCGGTGTGGGCAGCGGAACCTCGGCGCCTAGGCGGCCGAGCAGCACCTTGTACTGGTCGATGTTGGCGGGATGCCACTCGAGGCGAGCCCGCTCGAACCACTGAGCCTGCACCCGGGTGCCGTCGGGAGCGACATACTCGACCAGGCCGGTGATCGGGTAGCCGAAGAGGGCCAGGCTTTCCGGGTAATTCTTGCCCGCCCTCCCGTCGAACTCGAGACCGTTTCGCTGCCAGTAGTTGGCGAAGCCTAGGCCGGCCTGCTGGTTGCAGACATTGTGCCCGGTCTCGCGGAACCACAGGCAGCCGGACCGTGGGCCGGCCTCCGGCGGGGCGTTCATGCCAAAAATCTGGGCGCCAAGCCGGCCGAGGAGCACGTCGTATGGCCGGGCATTCTCTGGGTGCAACTCAAAGCGCTGGCGCTCGAAATACTGAACCTGCAGCCCGTTCTCGCTGAACTGCTCGCTGAGCGGGAAGCCAAAGACGGCCAGGCCGCCGTTCTGGCGCCAGTACTCTAGAAAGCGCCCGCCCACGCTGAACCCCGTTTCGGGGAAGAAGCGGCTGTCGTTCTGCGCCATGGCCGGGGCGTGCGCGAAGACGCCAAGCAGCAACGCGATGAGCCCACATAGGATTGACCGTCGCATCATCACCTCCGTGTTGTACCGCCTCGTCGCGATCCACTCACACCGCCACTATGGGCGCATGGAGAAAACGAAGCGTGCAGCGCTTTCTTGTGCATGTCGCCGATCGGGCCATAATGCTTGACGGGTTGATAGCTCATACAGCCCCTACTGCGAAAGCGACACACGCCGGGGGGGGGTCGCTGCCACCCTGGCTCTCCCGACATTTCGCTGATCGGTTTGAGGCGATGGCTTTAGAACAGCAATAGTTTTCGCTAGTTTACACGGCTTTGGCTTGGGCTCAGCAAAAGCTCGGGAGAGCCAAGCCAGGAAACAGTACACGGCCTCGAAGTTGCTACACCTCAGGAGACAAGGACAGGAAACAGTACACGCTCGTCAACGTCATTGTCCCAGTCCTGTGCCACCTACGGCCTCGCCTTAACCGGATTTCACCGTCTAATCCGGCGTGGCCGGCCTCCTGGCCCGGGAACCAGGCCTGGAGCACGGCAGGCACCTCGTCAAGCCAGGGCATCAGCACCGAGCCGCCAGTCTGAAGCAGCACGACCGTGTTCGGGTTGGCCGCCGCCACTGGGCGCACCAGCTCGTCCTGGCGGCCAGGCAGCGTATCGATCTTACACCTAACTTTGCTCTGAAAATCTCGGGTCGGGAGCGAGCCTGCTCCCCGGCCCGTGGGGCGCGGCGCGGTACGGTTCTTGTGGATATCGTACCTCTGGATTGGTAGCCCGCGCGCAGGGAAACAGCGAGGCCCAGTGCGATAGAGCGGTTCTAACCGACCATATCGCGTCAACCCGTTGATAAACCCCTCGCTGGGCTGCTTTTTAGCTGTGGGCTGCCTACAACATGGAATGAGGTGTCGCATCTAAACGCGGTCGTGCCTTAACTCACAGGTCGGCTGCAGGCGACAGGGGGGACATCAGTGAGGCGCCTGCGTTGTTGAAGTGGACAAGCCCCTCGCACTCCTTGCACTGCCTACCGCTCCAGCCGCCTGCCTATAGAGTGAGCACTGTGGCGCCCACTTCCGATCAAGGCGTAAAGAGCGACTGCGTGCGCTCGTCGGCGGCGCGGATCACCTCATCGAGGCTGGCCTGGCCATAGTAGGCCCGGCTCAGCTCCTCGGTGGTCAGCTCCTCGATCTCCGCCCAGCCGGCGATAATCGGCACGGTGCGGATCCAGGGGATGACATCGAGGAAGACTCGCGAGTTGGCGGGCTTCTGACCGGGGTCGAGGTAGGTAGGCGACTCTGCGACCGCCCGCAGCGACGGCACAGTGCGACCCGAGGCCGCGATGATATGCTGGCCCTCGGCTGCGTTCGCAAACTCGATAAAGGTCCAGATCGCGTCCTTGTTCTCGCTCACCACCGGCATGCAATAGGCATCAGCGTGGAGGATGCCGGCCTGTTGTGCCCCGCGGGGCAGTGGTGCTACATCCCAGTCGAACCCTTCGATGGTGCGGTAGGTCGGCACGCCGCGCCGACTGTTGAGGAACATTCCCAGACGCCCATTCAGGAAGCGGCTCTCGCTGTCCTCGGCCGCCTCGGCGACCGCATCGGGCACAACCTTGTGGCGCAGCTGGAGATCGATAAACCACTGCAGCGCCGTGCGCGCCTCCGGCGTATCGAGGGTCAGCCGGGTGGGCGCCTCCAGATTATCCACCAACTCCCCGCCGTTCTGCCAGATGAAGGGTGCGACGCGGAAGATCGAGACCTCCGTGCCGAAACCGTATTGATCGGTCTGCCCGTCGCTATCCGTGTCGCGCGTGAGAGTCTGGGCGGCGGCAAGGAAGTCGTCCCATGTCCAGTCTCGCGCCGGGTCAGCGAGGCCGGCGGCGCGAAAGAGATCACGGTTGTAGTAGACCACCAGGCTGGAGAGGTTCTGGGGGATGCACATTAGCTGCTCCTTCCAGACAAAGGGCTGGATCGCCTCCTGGTAGAAGTCGGCCTGGTTGAGCAGCGTGCTGCGCTCCAGGTAGGGGCCGAGGGGCTCGAGGGCGCCCCTGGCGGCGTAGGCAGCGTAGCGCCGGTAGTTCAGCAGCACCACGTCGGCGGGGGTGCCGGCGGCGAAATCGACCCCCAGGCGCTGGCGATAGTCACTCTGGCCCGGGATGTGGATCAGCGTCACATCGATTGTCGGGTGGCGCTCCTCGAAGGCGACCACGAGCTGCTCGTAGGCGGCTTTCTCGGCAGCATCGCCGAAGATCATAAACGAGACGGCCCCCGCTGGCTCCGGGGCCGCTGTGGAGCTGCCCCCGGTTATGGCGCTCTGGCCGGCGCAACCAACCAGACCGACCGCGATCAGCACGAGGCCCAGCGCCGCGCGGACAAGGGCAGTAGAGCATAACATTTGCCGACTCCTTTCGCTACTGACGCTGGTGGCCCTCGGCGGGCTAACGGTCACAATCATCACCTGGCCGGCACCGCTTGTCGGTCGCTGCCGCTGGACCAGCGCTAGTTTCCCTGCACCCCGGCGATGCGCTCGCCCGCCCAGAAGGCACGTTGGACGAGGACAAAGAGAACGATCACGGGCAACATCATAATCACGACTCCCGCCATCAGCAGCGGCCAGTTGGTCACGTCGAGCTGCTGGAGCACTCGCAGTCCGACGGTTACCGTATAGCGCGTCTCTGCTTTGAGATAGAGTAGCGGGCTGATGAAGTCGCTCCAGTAGTGGACGAAGGTCAGCACGCTGACGGTGACGGTCGCCGGGCGGGCAAGAGGCATGGCGATACGCGACCAGATCGCCAGGGGGCCGAGACCGTCGAGGCGCGCGGCCTCGATCAGCGCCGGCGGCATCCGGCGGAAGCTCCAGTAGTAGATCAGCACAAAGAAAGGGCTGGTGCCCATCCAGGCCGGCGCGAGCAACGCTATGAAGGTGTCGATCAGCCGGAGCTCGCTCAGCACCAGGAAGCGAGTGAGCCATAGTGCGGGCAAGGGTACCATGCGCAGGATGATCACCAACCCGAGCAGCAGGTAGCGCCAGCGCGCCGGCAGCTGCGCCATCGCAAAGGCTGCCCAGGAAGCGACGACGAGCGTCAGTGGAACCGCGATCACCGCGACGAGGAGCGAGTTGGCGAGGTAGCGCCCCATTGGCAGGAGGTCGAAGACGTGGGCATAGTTTGACCAGCTGACCGTGCCTGGCCACCACTCGAACGTGCGTGGCGGGGGCGACCCCGGGCGTCGGAGCGACGCGATCAGCACCAGCACACTGGGAAGGGCGAAGCACAGCGCGACGCTCGCAGCGACGAGGTGGAACCCAAGCTGTCCCAGCCTCCTGCGCCGCGCGGGTTGCACACCACCCACGCGGTGGGGCATCGCGGCGCTGGTCAACGGCCTGCGCTTAGACCGCTTCATCGTACCCCCAGCCGCTGAACAGACGGTAGGTCAGCGCGATCAGCAGGCCGACGCCTAGCAAGACCAGCAGTGTCATCGCGGCGCCCTCGCCGAAGCGCAACCGCTCGAAGGCAGTCTGATAGATCAGCAGCGGCACCAGCAGCGTCGCGTAGTAGGGGCCGCCGCCGGTCATCACCAGGGCCGGGGTGAAGCTGCTCTGCACGCTGACGATAAGATCGCGAATGACGATCAGCAGCAGCCACGGGGCCAGCAGCGGCAGCACGATCGAGCGGAAGACGGCAAGGCGCCCCGCGCCGTCGAGACTGGCGGTTTCATAATACTCGTCAGGGATCTCTTGGAGGCCGGCGAGCAGCACCACGAAGCCCTCGCCAAGTTGAAAGATGGCGGCAAGTGCTACCGCCGGCAAAGCGGTGCGCGGATCGATCAGCCACGCTGGGGTGGGCAGCCCGAAGCTGGCGAGCAGCAGGTTCAGCGGGCCATAGAGCGGGTTGAGGATCCAGAGCCAGATCAGGGCGTAGGCTACGCCGGGCACCACTGTGGGGAGGTAGATGGCGGCGCGGTAGAGCCCGACCGCGCGGCGGGGGCGGGCGAGGAGCAGGGCCAGGCCGAGGGTGAGCAGGGTACGCAGGGGGACGGTCAGCACCACGAAGAGAAGCGAGTTGCCGACGGCGATGTGGAACAGCGTGTTGTCGGCCAGAGCCTGGAAGTTCGCCCAGCCAGCCCAGGTTGGCGCAGCGAGGCCGTCATAGCGGGTGAAGGCGAGGCCAAGCGAGAGCACGGCGGGTACGATGACTAGAACGGTCACGCCGAGGACGAAGGGCAGCAGCAGCAGGAGCAGCGATCGCTGGTAGCGTCGGTGAGTCATTGGGCACAGTGGGACCTGTTTGGCGGACGCGAGGGGCTATGGTACCACACAATGACGCGTCCTTCGGCCGGACCGTCCGACCGCATGTAGGGACATTCAGCAAGGTGTTGTTCCGCGTCCTTCGCCTGAGCTACCTGGTGATTCCTGAGCGCCTGGTCCACCCTTCCGCAGCAGGCCTGATAGCGGCCGGGGCCGGCACGCCAACGCTAATCCAGGCGGCAGTCTACGAGTTCTTGGTGAGCGGGGCCTTCGTGCGCCACCTACCGCGGATGCGCAAACTCTACGCTGAGCGGCGTGATCTGCTGGTCGCGGTCGCTGCGCGCCAGCTCGATGGCTTGCTGGCGATCGAGCGAACCGAAATGCTCGACCAGATCGGCACCCCGAGCAGCCTGCGATAGACCTATGGATATCTCCGCCAATGGCTCGGTGCCCCGAAGCAGAGCGACAAAGGACACCTGTGAACGTGCTCACCCCCCGGCGGCTGCTCGCCGCCGCCCTGCTTAGCGCTAGCCTCGCCGGCTGTGGCCGCTTCCAGACCGCTAGCCCCAATGGCCAGATCGCCACTTCGGTCATCGTCGAGATCCCGGCCGCCACCACACCCCCCACAGTGATGCCGGCCGCGACTGCCACTGCCGCCCCTGCGGCGCCTACCGCTGCGCCGGGCCAGGGCGAGGACACGCTGCCAGCACTGAGCGACCCGGCCTGGCACGAGCTTGCCCGCACCGACCTCGACGGCGATAGCGCCGAGGAGCGGGCACTCTCACTCTACAACCAGCAGGTCGAGCCCCGTCAGGGCTTTGCCGACGAATATCTGGCCGGCCGGGCCATGATGGCCGACGTGCTGGTGTTCATCGAGGCTGACGGGACGATCGCGCCGTCCCTCGCGGTACCGCTTGTCGTTACGCAGGTTGCGGAACTGGCGTGGCCGGTAGACCTTGGCGGCCAGGAACTGCTCGCCGGTGTTAGGGTGGGCCCGGCAGCGGTAGACGTTCGCCTCTTTCCCGCCTTTGACGAGCGCCAGCACATCGCTGATCCACTCCTCTTCGTAGAACGATGCGAGCGATGCCCGCAGCCACACCTCCTCGAACCTGGCCGGGGCGTAGGTCATTGCCCAGCTGGCAGCCTCAGCACTCGGGCCGGCCAGCCCCGCGTCCTCAAGCGCCCGCTCGGGGCGAGCGTCGTGCTTGCGCTTGACACCCTTGCGGCCGGTTGGCGCGCGGTTGAACTTGGCCTCGTAGAACTCAAGGTCGTCGAGATACTTCTCGTCGTCGCTCATGGGGAGGAACCTCCGCAGTGGAAGACAATCGGGTGTGCGTGAGGCGCCTGCGGAGGGCATACGAATGCCGCAGGCGTAATGCCCACTTCGTCGGTACGCTCACGACAGTGGCGGATATAGATCCTCGAGGCACGGCCAGCTCTGGTGGGTCCGCTGTGTCCCGGTTGAACATCTCGCAGCGGTTCTGTGCCGCCCACTCCACCGCTGTGCGTTTGAACAACCCGGTGCTCATCAAAGGATGGCAAACTCTTCACCCCCGTAACGGGTCACAATGTCCGTTTCCCGAACTGTTGCCCGTAGTAGGATGGCGAGCCGGCGCAGTACCTCATCGCCGGCCAGGTGGCCGAAGCAGTCATTGTACGCCTTGAAGTAGCAACGCCCTGGCTTGAATATCCCAAATGTCCTGCGCTAGCTTGTTGAGCGGGCTGTGTTTGCGCTACTGCGTCTTGACAAGTAGCCATCGGGCACGTATGCTTTTTACATACCGTCCGGACGGTTTTTATTGTATCGGGAGGCAAATGCGAACACAACGGAATCCAGATCAAACCCGTGCGCGGCTGCTCCACGCGGCGGTGGAGGCGATGCAACAGAGTGGGCCGGCGAGCCTGACCCTTGACCAAGTAGCCCGCCAGGCCGGTGTGAGCAAGGGCGGGCTCCTGCACCACTTCCCCTCCAAGGAGGCGCTCTTCGAGGCTTTGGTGCGCCGCCTGTTCGACGAGTTCGCCGCCGCGGTAACGGCCCGCCTCGCCCGGGAGCCGCCCGGTCCTGGCCGCCTGCTCCGCGCCTACATCCACGCCAACCTCGACGACTCCCAGGAGCTGTCGCTGGAGTTCGCCGCTCCGCTGCTCGCCGCGATGGTTGACCAACCGGCCCTCGCCGCGCTGATCCGCGACGATGCCCGGGCCTGGCAGGCCCGTCTCGCCGACGACGGTCTTTCGCAGGCCCGGGCGACCGTGATCCGGATGGCCGCCGACGCCTACTGGGCCGACCGGCTCCTCGGCGTCGCACCCCAAGGAGACGCGCTCGCGGCGATCAGGGACGAATTAGTCGCGCTTACGCGCGAGGAGAGCAGATGAGCACAGCATTGTTGCTGGCGATCGGAGGCATCGCCCTGCTCGACAGCTTGAACCCCTCGCTGTTTGTCGCCCAGTTCTACCTGCTCACCACCGCGCGGCCCGTACCGCGCATCCTCAGCTACATCGCCGGGGTGCTCGCCGCGAACTTCATCGGCGGCCTGATCTTCCTCGCCGGCGCGCAGGCGCTGGTCGTGCGCTTCATCGCGGGGCTCAGCCCATCGTGGCTGTACGCTGGAGGGCTAGCGCTCGGTAGTGCGCTGCTCGTCTTCGGGCTCTGGCTGCCGCTTACTCCTCCGGCGAGTGAGCAGGCGCGCCAGCCCCGCTCGCTGCACCCCGTCCACACCTTCCTCCTCGGCGCGGCGGTGATGGTCAACGAGCTCACCACCGCGTTACCCTACTTCGTGGCGATCGAGCGCATCGCCAGCTCCGGTGTATCAAGCGGGGCGGCGGTAGCGCTGCTCGCGCTCTACAATCTGGTCTTCGCCCTGCCGCTGTTCGGCTTTCTTGGGCTCTTCGTGAGCTACGGCGCTCGCTTCGCTGCCCAGACCGAGCGCATCAGCGCCGCGATTGCGCGTTGGGCACCGCGGGTGATCAAAGTCGGCTCGCTCGCGCTTGGCGCGTTCCTCGCACTGGACGCAACTATGTTCTTTGTTCGCGGCGATGCCCTCTTCACCTGAAGTGGTTCGGCGAGGGCGAAGTAGGCCGACTCCGCCGCGTTCTCGGATGAACTCAGCCTCAGAGTCAGCCGCGGTCGCGGGCGTACAGCGCGGCCTGGGTGCGGTCGCGGACACCGAGCTGCCCCAGCAGGCTACAGATGTGGGCCTTGACTGTTGCCGGTCGAAGGCTTTTCCTGACCCGGCTTCAGCCCGGCAGCGCTGGCCGGCGGCTGCTGGTGGCGATGCTTCTCGACGCGGGCAGCCTGTTCGAGGAAAGCGGCTGGCGCGGCTTCGCCCTGCCGCTGCTGCTCCGGTCGATGAGCACGTGTTTGATCACGAACCTGGACAAAGGTCAGGGCTACCGCTGGCGGGGCAGGGTGTTGGGCTACGCAGCGCCGCCCAGGTTTGTGGGCCAATCACGCTGTCGACGGTGAGGCCGCTCCGTTGCTGAAAGGCGCGCACGGCACTCGCCGTCAGCGGCCCGTAGATGCCATCCACCTCACCTGCGTTGTAGCCTAGTCGGTTCAGGTGTTGCTGCGCCTCCCGGACCGCATCGCTTTGTATGCGAGGTTCACGAAGCGACAGTGTCGGGCTGCGCTCCGCAAGCGGTGATGCAGGGGTTGGCCCACTCGGCGCCGGTCGCCATGCTGCTGCCTCGCCCAGTCCATAGCTCGCGAGCACACTGCCGTCGCGCAGGCTCACCGCCACAATCTCGCCCCCGGTGGTGCGCGTCAGCAGCGACTCGCCGTCGCCCGCCACGTCGCAGAGCAGGTGGGGCGTCACAAGGCGTGTGGAGCCATCGCGCCCCACGAGATACGTCCCGCTTCCGCCGAGCAAACCCGCTGGGGCGACCGCCACCAACAGACCGCTGTTGTCGGGAAGCCAGACGAGCGGTGGGAAGCGCCAGCCCGGGTCAGTCCACCAGAAGGCTCCCTCCGCGAAGGCCGGGTCGCGCGCGAAGGCCAGGGCTGCCAGGTCACGCTGAACACGTCCATCCCAGTTGACGACGCGCAGGCGCAGGTTCGCCGCATCGCCCTCCGCCGCGAGCCACGTCAGTACACTGCCGTCCCGGCTCCAGTTCGCATTGGTGCCGCGCTGGGCCGGCGGCGACACGGCGGCACTTGCGCCAATCGTCGCGGCCAGCCGGCTGCCCGCGATCACCTGGCGACCATCAGGCGACCAGGCCGGCGGGCCAGTTTGGCTCCAGTGTGCAGCGCCGTACTCCACCGGCTCGTCGCCGTCAGGCTTCGCGACCATGAGCAGATCCGCGTCCTGGCCCGAGCCAGCAAGATACGCGAGGCGCGCCCCGTCCGGCGACCAGTGCATATCCCGGCCCGGGATCGGCGCATGGGCGATCTCAAAGTTGGCACCGACCGTGCGCACGCCGTCGGCCAACGCCAGGCGATGTCCGTCTGGTGACCAGCGCAGCGTGTGGGCACTACAGCTCTGCGCCTCCTCGAGCGCCGCACGCTCCATCGTCGCGAGCTCAACCTGATCCGTCCCGCGCTGAAGCACAACACTGCCATCGGCTCGGAGCAGTGTGACGCCCGCAGTGCCGAGCGGCGCCGGACTCGTCGGAGCTGAAGCGGGCGTGGTCGTGTGGTTAGAGGTGACGGCGCTGGTACTTGCGAGCGGAGTCGAAGCCGTGCTGCTCGTCGCATTAGCCACGGGCGTGGCATCGGGACGCGATTGCCCCTCAGGCCCCTGGGGCGGCGCTACGCTACTGCAGGATGCGAGCAGGAGCACTAGCGACAAAGCTCGTAAGACGTACGACAGGCGCTGAGCCGAGCGGTGATACAGGCTGCTCATCGGTCTCTCCCTCCCCGCCTGGTCCAAAGCGTTCTGTCTTCACCCGAGCAGGATCGTAGCCAAGGCCTACTGCTATGGATGCCACGGGCTCGACGAACGGCAGCGGGCCTGACACAAAAGCTAGTGGCTGGCTGGCGGCGGGCCAGGCGATTCTTTCGAGCATGGCGCGGTCAACCTGCCGGCTAAACCCATTCCACCCGGGGCTGGGCGCGGGTCAGAGTCTGCACGAGCTGAAAAGGCGTGTCAAGCCCCGCCTCCACCGACGAGTGCTAGTGATTGGCGACCATGTTATGTGGTGCATGGCCTCTTCGTAAGCGACACGCGAGCTGTGACGGGCTAGCTCGCGGGGACCTCGACGATCTTGAACTGTGCGCCAGCCGGGTCGGCCAGGGTGGCCGTGCGGCCGAAGGGCGTGGGCTCGATCGGGCTCAGGGCCTTGCCGCCGTTGGCGGTGACCGCGGCCACCGCGGCGTCGGCGTCGGCCACGCCGAAGTAGGTGAGCCACTGGGGCGGGAAGGCGCCCCACGCCGGGTCAGTCTGCATCACAAGGGGGCCACGCTCATCGCCGGGACATGCACCTTCACGCCGAGCTCCGCCGCCCGGGCCACGTCGGCCTCGATGTCGTTCGTGGCGAAGTACAGGCTCCAGGTGGCGGGCACCGGCGGGGCGCCGGGCATCGGGCCGCCCAGGCCCGCGGCGGTCCGCCCGCCAGCCCGCGCGTTGGTGTAGCCACCGTACTCGGGGACGCCGATGTCGTACTCCCAGCCGAACACGGCGTGGTAGAAGTCGCGTGCCGCGTCAAGCTCGGGGGTGGTCAGGTCGACCCAGGTCGGCGTGCCGGCCGGCTTGGGCTGGGTGTGTGTCGTCACGGTTCCTCCTCTGTTTACTTGAAACACGAGCGCTCCAGTAATGGCTCGATGGGAGCGGGCTCGCCCGGTCGCCCAGGGCAACGGCGATGTCGGCGCGGAGCACAAAGGCGCGAAAGCGCGTCGCCGCTGGCTCGACGTCCAGCTGCGTGAGCGCCTGGTCCAGGTGCGCGGCAGCGATGGCCGGCTCGTCGCGGGAGTAGGTGTCGAGGCGCGCGGCGCTGATTGCCTTCGAGAGCGGCGTGTGGCGCTTGGGCTTGGGCGTATCGTGCGCGTCGGTTGCGATTACAATCAGGCGGTTGCCGTTGGGGTCGATCAGGTTGAAGCGGAGGTTTTTGCTGACCGTGTTCAGCGTGCCGATGCGGGGGATGCCGCTTCGTGGGCGGCGGCCGAGGTGCTGCTTCAGTCGGCCGACGAAGGTGTCGTACAGGCGCTGGATTTCGCCGGAGAGGACCAGGCAGGTGTTCCCCGACTCCGTCCCGGCCGCCGTTGCCTGCGAGCCGTAGAAGTCAATCTGGATCTGCTCGAAGCGGACGCTGCCGTAGACGTAGGGCGCGTGCTGCTCATAGAGGGTCGCGAAGCCCAGGGCGTTGTAGAACGCCAGGGTCGCCTTCAGGTCGTGGCAGGGGAACACGGGGACCACGGTTTGGGCCGCCATCGCGCCTCCTATTCATCCTTCGGTTCGCTCTGCGTCACCACCGTCATCGGAGCACGTTCGTGTGCTCTTCCGTTCTCTGGTGACGTCGTCCGGCGTACTTGGGCTGCCCGTGACCGCTTGCCTTTCGCGCAGTGCGAGGGCGCCGTCAAGGCTCTCGGTAGCCACCCACCGGCTGCCGGTCTCGGGGACCGAGACGCGGACGTTGAGCCGGTCGGCAAGCCCCTGGAAGTAGCGCACGGGGTAGTTGCCCAGATGGTGAAAGCCGAGCACCAGCACCCGCACGTTGTGGGCCTCCCACTCCCACAGGATATAGAGGGCGCCGAGGCCGCCCGCGATCCCGAAAACCAGGGCCTCGCTCAGGGGGTCGCCAGTGTCAGGACGACGTAGCCCGGCGGCGGCGAGCACGTTGGCCGCCGCCGCTGCCTCCGGGTGAACGCCGCCAAAAACGGTGTAGGTGGGGAGAATGCTCAGGTCGGGCCTCCGATATGGATGCGCCGGACGAGGTTACTCGATCTCGCTCAGCGACCTACCGCATTGATTTGGAACGTTGAAACACCTGATCGGTGCCGCCGAGGTCACACGTGCTGGTCGACAAGCACAGGATTACCATCCGGGTCCACCGCCACGAAGCTGGCAGGTCCGGTTGTGCTTTCGTCCGCCTCTTGCAGCAGCACTATGCCTTGCGCCTTAAGCCGGCGCTGGAGCTCGCGGATATCGGTGAACGAGGCGAGCTTCTGGGCGTCTTGGTCCCACCCAGGGTTGAAGGTGAGCATATTCTTCTCGAACATCCCCTGAAACAGCCCGATGATGTGGTCGCCGTTCTTCAAAATCAGCCAGTTCTGGGCTGCGTCCCCGCCGAAGACTTGGAAGCCGAACGCCTCGTAGAACCTTCGCGAGGCCTCAAGGTCTTTGACCGTCAGGCTGATCGAAAACGCGCCGAGTTCCATGGGTGCGCCCTCCTTGCGTGACACAGCTGTTTCAGGAAGCTGCTGGAGTCTAGCACGGACATGCGCATCTGTCTACGCTGCGCTGGCAGCCCTGGCGCGTCGCCCGGGCATCGAGAGAGTAGTGCTGTGCGCGGCTTTTCCGCACTGAAGGTTCTCCACAGCGAGACTGTGCAGCGCCAAGATCCGGCGGGCGGTGGGCGGCGAACAGTTCAGCACCGAGCGGGCGGTGGGCGGGCGCAGCTACACCAGCTGGTACGAGCCGCTGCGTGACGAGACGGGGGCGCTGGCAGGCACGGTCGCACTCTCGCTCGACGTGACTGATCGGGTGCGTACCGAGGCGGAGCGGCTGTGGCTGCAAGCGGAGGTCATCCGGGTGCAGGAGTCAGCGCTGCGCGAGCTTTCCACGCCGCTGATCCCGATTTCGGACACCACCGTCGTGATGCCCCTGAGTGGGGCGCTGGACTCGCGCCGGGCGCAGGGGGTGCTGGAGACGCTGCTCGAAGGAGTGGCTGCGCGGCACGCCCGGGTGGACAGCCCGCAGAATCAGCTCCGGCTCGCCGCGCTGCGCGACGGGCCGCTCTGGGCGGGCGAGCAGCAGGCGATTGGGCGCATAAGACCAGTGCCGTAGCGTCGAGCAGGCGCCAGCCTGAGAAGCGAACGCAAGGCTTGACAGGCCGCCCCCGCAGAACTGGACGTCGCCCGCCAGCCTGGCGTCGGCACTGGGACGCTTTACCTGCACTGGAAGACTAAGGAAACCCTGTTTGAAACGGTGCTGCTGCGCGAGCTCGTGACGTTGTGGGGCGAGCTCGCCTGGTGGCTCGACGAAGACCCAGCCAACGCGCTGCTCCATCGGTGCCTGGGCCATCTGCTGCGCCTGGTCAAGCAGCGCCCGCTCGCCCAGGCCCTCTTCACCCGCGACAGCTCGCTCCTCGGCAAGCTCGCCCAGCGCAGCGTTGTGTTGCAGGCCCAGCCACTCGCAAGCGGGCTTCAGCTCATCTCCGCCCTGCGCGAGCTCGGCCTGATGCGTGGAGACGTCGCACCTGAAGTTCAGGCCTACTGTTTCAGCGCGACCTGGGCCGGCTTCTCGCTGATCGACCCGCTCCTCGCCGGCGACGACCGCGTCGACCTCGACATCCAGGTCGCAGCCCTGACCCACGTGGTGCGCGCTACCTTTGAGCCCGCGAGGCCACCGGGCGATGAGGCGCTCAGGAAGCACATCGTGCCTGCGTTGCGGGCCTTCCTCAGCCAGGCCCAGGCCGCCTTCGAGCAGCACATTCAGGCACGCTCGCTCCCCGCGCGCTAGGGCGTATTTGCAAAGTCAGGCTTTACAAGTAGAGGAGGATGGCACCGATAGTAACCATGCCCGGGTAGTTGGCAGCACGCTTCTCGTAGCGCGTGGCGATGCGCCGAAACTGCTTGAGCCGGTTGATCAGGTGCTCGACCCTCGCTCGCAGCTTGTAGAGTTGCTTGTCGAACGGCCCGCGCCTGTACTAGAGGTATTTACCCTCGGCGACCATCGCGGCCGCCAGCCCGAGCCGCCCGACCTCGGCCGGCACCGCCGGCTTCACGTCGACGGCCTTCCCGAGCAGCTGCACCGCCACCCCGAAGCGGATCTCCCCACTGTACAGGAAGGAGAACGGCTGATGGATGCGCCGGATCGTGAAAAAGGGCTTGCTCCGCCACCATAAGCGTCGTCGCGGTCGCCAGCGGCTCGCCTGTGCCACCGTTCCGATTCCAGCGCGGAAACGCGCCGCTCGACACCTGGACGCGGATGCGGTGACCGCGTTTAAAGCGATAGGCCGTCGGCCACAGCCAAATCACGACACGACGACACCCGTCCTCAGCTGGCCCGAGCTGATCGAGGAACAAGCGCTGGAGTCCATCGCACACGTTCATGGAACGGCCCTGCGGATGGACGTCGCAGATGCGCACGAAGACATCCAGGCGCTCCTGGCTGGAGGCCACCCACAGCTCGGCACTCACCGAGCCAATCACCTCGATATCTCGCTCCAGAGGCGCGCTGGTGTACGCCAGCACATCCGCGCGCCGCTCAACGGCGCGATTATCCTGCGCTCCAGGGCCATGCCCCAACCCCAGCCCAACGCCGCCGATGCTTGGCGTCGGGTCGTGAGGATCGTACCAGTATCGGTCGGGGGGTGAGGCATCCGGCAGCTCCGGCCCACATCCGCCGTTGGTATGCAGATGCTAGCGCTGGGGCGGCGTTTCCGGCGGCCACGCCGGCAGATCGCGCCACTCATTGGCGCCGAGGACGAAGACGCGCACTGGGGCAGCCCGGAGCAAGCGCCCGTCGTCAAGGAGATGCGCACGCAGCCAGATTATCCCCTCGCGGGCGCCGGCCAGCGATGCCGCTCCATCGAAATGCGTCCACGGGCCGATGGTCAGGTAGGGCTGATGGCCAGCTTCTCGAAGCGCGGCGTAGTCGCGCATGAGCTGCGGCAGGAAGAAATCGTACCAGCCGCTGATCAGATGGTTGGGCGCGGCGACCTCCCCCACCGTGTGGCTGTGGTCGCCCGACAACCACCACGGATCGTCCGCTGCCTCGTGTGCTAGCCAGTCCCGCCAGAACGCATACCGCTTGCCGGTGGCGACCCGGTCGAGCTCAACGAGCGGCAGATGTCGGACGAGCTTTTGGCGGCGCGCCGTGCTGCTGATAGCGTTGCGCAGGAGGGTCAGCACTGAGCGTTCCTGCGAGTCGACCATCAGCATCCACCAGACAAACAGATCCAGCGCGAAGGCCCCGCCGGGGTACACCAGATCGCGCAGATTCGACCCGATCAGCTGCGTTGACATGGCTTTGAGCAGCGGTTGCGCATCACGGGCGATCGCCCACTGTGTATACCCGAGATAGCTTGCCCCGGTGGTCCCTAACACGCCATTGAACCACGGCTGCCGTTTCAGCCACGCCACCACGGCGCGACCATCCTCGCGCTCCTTGAGGAACGGCGTAAGCTCCCCGCTCGAACCATCCACGCCGCGCCCGCTGACCACCAGGACATGAAAACCGCGCTCCGCAATCATCTCGCTCGTCCAGCCCGCTTTGGTGCGGTCCGTATAGGTTGAGCGTACGAGCACGGTTGGGCGCGCCCCAAGATTGCGCGGCGAGTAATGATCGGCGCGAAGGACGACTCCATCGGGAAGCTCGATAGCCAGGTTCCTCTCTACCGCGACGTCATGCGTTTCGGCTGGAGGAAGCTTAGACACCCAGGCCATCAGACGGCTGAGGATACTCATATGGCTCTCACTACATAGGAACGACAGCTCCGTATGCACCCCGGTTATGCCTGAGCCGCCGGCAGCAGGATGGCTGAAGGGCGCGCCGGATCGTGGTAGACCTGCTGCTGGGCGACGCGCATGGCTGTCCCGGTTGCAAGCGGCTCCCCCGTTCCGAGATTGCGGGCGAATCGGGGGAACGCGCCGCTCGACACCTGCACCCGGATGCGATGCCCGCGCGTGAAACGGTAGGCCGTCGGCCATAGGTCAATACACACGCGGCGACATCCACCCGTATCCGGCGCGGGCGAATTGGGGAACAAGCGCTGGAGGCCGTCGCACACGTTCATCGACCGGCCGTCCGCATACACGTCACAGAGGCGGACGAAGAGATCGGTATGCTCAAGGCTCGATGCCAGAAAGACCTCGGCGCTCACCGGCCCAATGATCTCGAGGTCGCGCTCCAGCGGCGCGCTGGTAAAGACCAGCACATCGGGGCGCGCCTCGAGGCGATGGTTGTCCTGCGTGCCCGCTCCCCGCCCGAGCGTCGCGTTGATCGCGCCCCCGACACTCGGCGTCGGGTTCAGCGGGTCATACTGGAAGCGGCTGGGCTGCGAATTGGGAGGGGCGGCCGTTACGAGCGCCGCATCGGGGTGGAGATGCCAGCGCTGCATCTGGATTTGTGTGGGAGGCCAGCTCGGCAGATCGCGCCACTCATCCGCGCCCATTACGTAGATGCGCACCGGCGCCGCCCGCAGGGCTTCCCTCCCTCCAAGCAGATGGGCGCGCAGCCAAATGAGCGACTCGCGCAGGCCGGCTTCGGCGAGCGCGTTGCTGCTGTGTGACCAGGGGCCGATGGTGAGATAAGGTGCGTGTCCCGCCTGGCGCAACACCGCATAGTCGCGCAGCAGCTGCGGGAGAAACAGGTCATACCAGCCGCTGATGAGATGGTTTGGGGCGCTGGCGTCGGCGACGCGCAGGCTATGGTCTTCGCTTGCCCACCAGGGATCGGCGGGCTCGGTATGCTCCAGCCAATCGCGCCAGAACGGCACGGGTTTCCCGACCAGCACCGTGTCTGCTTCTCGCAGGGGCAGGCGGCTCGTCGCCTCGCGCAACCGGCGGTTTGCCGTGACCATTGTGTTCAGGTACTGCGGCAGCGAGGCACTGAAGCTATGCGTGATCTGTATCCACTGCAGCCACAGCGCGAGATTGAACGACTCGCCCGGATACATCCCGCTGCGGAACTCTGAGCTGGTGACGTGCGTACACAGAGCTTTCAACATCGGCCCGGCTTCGGAGGCGATTGCCCACTGGGTGAAGCCCATGTAGCTCGGGCCGGCCATGCCCAGCCTGCCGTCGAACCAGTCCTCAGCTTGCAGCCAGGTAAGCGTGGCCAGCCCATCCTCGCGCTCGCCACGAAACGGGTTGCGAGTCCCGCCCGAGTCATCGGTCCCCCGGCAGCTCTGGATGACAACCTGGAAGCCCCGCTCAGCGAACAGCTGTCCCCAGATCACGCCCAGCCGGGAGCGGCCGTAGGGGGTGCGGATGAGCACGGTGGGCGCGGTAGGCGCGCCGAGCGGGTAATAGCGGTCGGCCCGCAGCGTCACCCCGTCGGCCATCGGCACAGCCAGCCCTTTATCAATTGCAATAGCATAGGTCTCGGCCGGCGGGAGCTTATACAGTCTGGCCAGGAAGCGGCTGAGGAGCGTCATCGTCGATGCCTTTCGCCCTAGCGCCGCAACGCGAGTTGTGTGCGGTCGTGCTGGAGGTAGTGGTCGAGCAGTGCGACCGTATTGCCGACTCCGTCCTCGGCCTGTATCCGCGCGCCGAGGGCCGCGGCGCGCCTGGCCATCCCGCGATCTTCCGTGGCTGCATTGATCTCCGCCGCGAGCCGCGTCGGGCTGAGCTGGCGCAGCGGGATGGGCCGCGGCCCCAAGCCGCGGTCGAACATCACCCTCCCCCAGAAGGGCTGGTCGCCGAGCGTCGGGCAGATCACCGCGAGCTTACCGGCCTGCAGCCCGGCCGCAGTGGTTCCCGCACCGTCGTGGTGCACCACCGCCGCCATCGAAGCGCCCGAGCGGCGGGAGGCCCAGCGTGCGGGTGCGGAAGCGGTTGGTCATGCGGCTGTACATCGCGTCGGAAAGGTGTTCCCGCTCCGGGCCAGCAGGGAGCGCGTCAAGTCCAGCATGGCGTCGCCCATAAACGCGTGCTGGAGGCCCAGCGCCTCGATCGCCGGGCGGTAGCTGGCCGAGGTGCAGATCGCCACGGTGTGACCGCGTGCCCGCAGCCCCCAACCCAGCGCGAGGAACGGCTGCACATTGCCGTGCGTGCCAAAGGTGCTGATCAGGATGTTCATCGACGCACTCCCCCTATGAGCGGGCATTGCGGTTCGCTGCCACGCCCAGCATCCGCATCTGTATCTGCTGTGCGAAGGCCGCCTGGGCCTGCGCCAGCGTGGCCCGGAGTCTCGGCGCGACATCGCTCCGCAAGACCTCGTCCTGCGGCAGCGTATCCGGCTCGAAGGTGCAGCGAATAGTGTGCGTGAGGGCGGCGACCTGGGCCTCAACAGAGACGCGGTCGCTGCTGGGCAGCAGTGGGTCGACCAGCGAGAACCCGGCCCAGATCGCGCTAAAGGCGTGGGCCTGAACCTCGAGCGAGATGTCGCTCCGCACCAGGCCCAGCTCGCGTAGCAGCGCCATCAGCTGGGCCGCGCTCGTCAGCTGCTGGCTCTGTTGCACAACGCTGCTCTGCGCCAGTTTGCCGAGCAGCGTTGAATTACGGGTGAACAGCGCGCTGGCGAGCGGGCGCTGCTTGACGGCGCGCAGCAGACTGCTCAGAAATCGGTGCAGCAAGGCTTCCGTGTAGTCGGCGTCCAGGCGCTGGCCCAGCCCGGCCCAGATCGCCAGCAGCTCGCGCAGCAGGACGGTCTCAAATAGCGCCTCTTTAGTCTTCCAGTGCAGATAGATCGTCCCTGTGCCGACGCCGGCCTGCCCGGCGACATCTTCCATGGTGATGCGGCCATAGCCGTAGCGCAGCAGCAGCTCCCCCGCCGCTGCCAGGATCTGCTCCGCCCGCGCTTGCCGTGCTGTCGCCTCCCCCGGCTGTAGCTCAGAACTCATTCGACCCTATTTGAACAAATATCAAAATTATTCACGATTTAAATATTGTACAATAGCGACCCCTGTGTGTCAACAATATGCTGTGTTGTGAGCGGGCCCGCTTCGAACTCCACCCCGAGAACACTCCGCTCTACGACATGCTCCTTGGTCGGCTTGGCGCATAGCTGCTGGCCAGTGTCGGCCCCGCCCCGGCGGCTGATCTCCCCGCGCGGCCAGAGAGGAGAGCGGGCTGCCTATCTGCGCGTCGACACCATCGAGCAGGTGTTGCGCCGGGCCGGAAACGCAGCCGTTGGACCGGAAGGCTACGCCGTTGCCCACCGGGTGGCCGAAGAAAATCTGCGCCTGGGGCGACTCCAGAGTCGCAGAACGCGCATTGCCTCCAGTAGTGGCTAAAATTTGAACACTAGCTGTCGGCTTCTCCTCGCTCTAGAGGCGGGCGCTCTTCCGATTTGAAAACCTTTTCCTGCGCCACCAGTTCCGCAAGGCCAAGAACAGCCGCACTGCAAGTCAATGGCTGCAACACCGGCGACGCTGAGCCGGCCAGCTCGCAGCGACGGACCAATGAGCGGGAGGTGTGGTTTCCTGTACTGGCGGTGCCTGCGGAAGTTTTAGCTCGTCCCTCCCGCTCTACGGCAGCTGATGAAACCCCGCCTCGGGCCGGCCGCCTCTAGAGACTCTCCGTGAGAGTTGTTTGTGGCACGCTATTTACGGTCGGGGGTACCTGCGTGAGCAGAGTCTCGGTTTCCGTCATTCGGCGCGCTACCGGCCGTACTCCACCGACGGCGCCGAGGAGTACCGAGCGTACGGCTCCGACGATAGGGTTACGGACTGCGATGTTGCGAAAGATCAGCTCGTTCGAGACCTGGACGGCCCGCGACGCGGCACGCTGCTCGCGCTCATAGCGTTCGCGGAGAACCACCGCGCCAGCCTCGCCTCGGGCAACTCGGGCAAGCCAGAGCCCCAGGCGCCACGCGCCGAGCATCCCGACCATCATCCCAGCACCTGCAGATGGCCCCATCGTGTGCGCTGCATCACCCGCCAACAACCAGCGGCCACGGCCGTACGTTTCGGACTGGCCCTGCCCGAGGCGGAAGGCGCTCGCCCAGAGAAAGTGCTGGATGTTGGCCGAGGGCAGGTGCCGCAGCAACAAGTCCGCCGCCGCCTGTTCGCTGATCATTATCTGTCGGTCCTCCCCCCGGTTGATCCGGTAGATAAACCGCCAGCGCCCTGGTGCGAAGGCGAAGAAGCCGTAGGGGCGCGCAGGGTCGAGGACGATTCGGGAAACCTCGGGCAACAGGTCACAGGTCAGCGCGAAGTCAGCCACGGCTGAGTCGGTGCCGTAATCCCGCCAGCGCTGGCTGACCTCGAGGAGTCGACGGACAGTGCTGCGGGCGCCGTCGCAGCCCACCGCCCACGGTGCGGTTAGCTCGACCTTGCCATCGGGACCCTCCGCCTGTACCAGGGCCTGGCCGCTCGCGGTCATCGCGCCAACCACCCGCACCCCCCGGCGGATCTCGACGAATCCGGTCGCCCGGGCTGCCGTCTCAAGCGTCACCTCGGTGTCGTGCTGCGGGAGCTGGAGGGTGTAGGGGTGTGGATGGGCGAGCTCGTCGAAATGGAGGCTAAGCAGATGGCCCTGCGGCCCCCAGAACTCGTGGGCAATGCGGCGGATACCCTGCTCGGCAAACGCCGATGTCAGGCCGAGCCAGTCGAGGAAGTCCAGGCCACGTGGCATCCATGTGATCGCCCGGGACTCATCGCGCGGGGTTGGCTCCTCGCGCGCCTCGAGGACAATCGACGGAACCTCGTGTCGTGCGAGCACAAGTGCGAGGGCGAGCCCAACAGGGCCGCCGCCGACAATGAGCAGTGGGGTCATCAGGCACCTCCATCGCCGATCAGCCCTGGCGACCGGCGTTGCTACGCGGTACACGTTCAGGCAGAAGCCTGGCCGCGGGCGCGGCTTACCCACTACGATGATGAGCCGAGCGAGCTGGCCTCTCCGCCCAAAGCCTCGCCACGAGGCTCGCGGCGACGAGGAGCACGAGCACGCCGGGAATGCGCTGTGGCGTGCCGAGCCAGGGTATGGTGTACACCAAGGTGGTCGCAGTGAGCGCCCACCCGAGGGTTAGGCTCACGGCTGTCCGCCCCGCGTGACTCAGCCGAGCGAGGGCCAGGGCAGCCCAGACGACCAACCCGGGGCCTACCAGGAGCCCCAGGTAGGCCCCGGTGATGACGTACCCAACGTGATTGCCGATGGCATCACCGAGCCGGAAGCCGACATAGAGACCTACCAGGGCCCCGATCAGCGCCGCGACGGCGGTGAGGGCCAGGCCGAGCTGTGTTCGTCTGTTCATCGCCATCCCTCCCGCGGCGCCAGGCTTCCGGCGCTCCTGCCTACGGCTGGTTGGCCCGCCAGGCGGCGAAGTAGGTGATCGCCTCGGCGACGAAGCCCCCGTGGCGCGGCCGCCAGCCGAGCACCCTGCGGGCGCGCTCGCTCGAGACGCGCTGGTCGAGGGCCAGGGCCTCGGCCAGCGGGCCGAGCTGTGCTACGGCCTCGGCCAGCGGGGTTGTGAGCAGCGCCCCCCGGTAGCCGGCGGCAGTGCCGGCAGCCCCCGCGAGCTGCCCCAGGCTCGCCGTCGTCCCGTCGCTCAGGTTGAACACCTCGCCCCCGAGATCGGCCTCGGCGGCGCGCACGTACGCCTCGGCGAGGTCGTCGACGTGGACCATCGCCCAGCGGTTCGCCCCATCGCCCGGTATGTGCAGCTCGCCCGCCGTCGCCCCCGTGAACCACATCCCCGTCAGCCCGCCGCGCCCGCCGTAAACCACACCAGGCCGCAGCACCACGCCGCGCACGCGCGGTGCCTCGAGCACCAGTCGCTCGACCCCGGGGCGCCAGGCCACCGCGCGGGGCGGGCGGAGCGGGCGGGCCTCGTCGGCAGCGGCGGAGCCGGTGTCGCCGTAGACCCAGACCCCGCTGGTGTAGAGCAGTCGCTTTGGCTCCTGCGCCTCCACCGCCACGCCCAGCAGCGCGCGCGCCGTCTGCTCGTCGCGAACTGCCGTATCCGCGGCGTAGTCCACCGCCAGGTGGGCGATCACGTCGGCCCGCGCTGCGGCCTCGTGGTAGCGCTCCGGCGTCTCCAGGCTGCCCAGCACTGGCGCCACTTCGTGGCGCATCAGCGTCTCGGCGCTCGCGGCGGAGCGAGCTAGCCCGCTCACGCGGTGGCCCGCCCGCCGGAATGCCTGCGCCACCGCCAGCCCAAGATAGCCGCTCGCCCCGGTCAGAAAGATCTCCATCGTCATGCTCCTGGTTGTGTGCCTCATCTGGCGCCCTCTGGCGCAGATGGCGTCAGGCGCAGTCTAGCCGGGGAGCCACCCTCAGCCCCTAGAACCCCGTCCAGTCCCTGCCCCTATCGATCGGGAGGGGCCGGGCCGCAACGCCTGTGGTACGATGCGGGCATCCCGGGAGCACACCTGCTCCCTACCGACAGAGGAGCCATCACCGCGATGCGACGTCTGCCCGTGCTGCTGCTTGGGGCCGCCCTCGGCGGCGCGTGGGCCGCGGCCAGCGCCCGGCGCACCGTGCGCGCGGCCCGGGTCTCCCGCCGGCAGCTCGCCGCCCTCACCGACGCGGTCGCGTCGCTCGCCCGGGCCACCGCCCCCGACGACTTCCTGGCCGGCGTGCTACGCGCCATCGCCGAGCAGCTCGAGGCCCGCTGGGTCCTGCTCTTCCTCCACGACCAGGCTCAGGACCAGCTGGCGGTGCACCTGGTGCTCAAAGACGGTCAGCTCCTCCCGCGCGAGCAGGCCACGCCCAACCTCGTCCGGCCCGTCCCCGCCCGCACCATCCCGCTCTGGGCCGAGCTCGAGCAGGTCCGCCGGCCCATCCACGTCGCCGACGTGCGCAGTGACCCACGCCTGCGCCAGCGCGAGGCCCTGCTCGCCGAGGGTGTGCGCTCGATGCTGATCGTCCCGCTGTTCATCGGCCAGGCCCTGATTGGCTGGTTCAGCGTGCGCGACGGCGAGCTCCGGCAGTACCGCCAGGACCAGCTCGACCTGGCCGCCGCCCTGGCGCAGCAGGCGGCCCTTGCCGTGCAGCTGGCCCGCCTGGGCGAGCAGGGGCGCCAGGCCGCCGTGCTGGAGGAGCGCAACCGCATCGCCCGCGAGATCCACGATACCCTGGCCCAGGGCTTCACCGGCATCCTGATGCAGCTCGAGGCGACCGAGTCGGCCCTGGAGACGGCGCGGCCCGCCCTGGCCCTGGAGCGGCTGGGCCGCGCCCGAGAGCTGGCGCGCTCGAGCCTGGCCGAGGCCCGGCGCTCGGTCTGGGCCCTGCGCCCCGAGGCCCTCGAGCGTCAGCCCTTTGTCGAGGCCCTGCGCGCGGTCGCCGCGGCTGCTGCGGGAGGTGCCTCGCTCCAGCTCGACTTCGCGGCGGAGGGCGCGCCGGGGCCGCTGCCCGCCGAGCTGGAGGCCGACCTGCTGCGGGTCGCTCAGGAGGCGATCGCCAACGCCGTCAGGCACGGCGAGGCCCGCGCGCTCGTCGTGCGCCTGGTCGCCGACGAGGAACAGGTGGCCCTGCGTATCCGCGATGACGGGCGCGGGTTTTCCGCACCGGCAGGGCGGCCGGGGGACGGCAGCGGCTTCGGGCTCACCGCCATGCGCGAGCGCGCCGAGCGCCACGGCGGGCGGCTGAGCATCAGCTCGGCGCCGGGTCAGGGGACCGAGCTGGCGGTGAGGGTCCCGCGCCCGGCCCGTGCGAGGGAGACCAGCGAACCAGGCGGGAGGTGAGGATGAGCCCGATCCGTGTGTTGATTGCCGACGACCACCCGATCGTGCGCGAGGGGCTGAGCGCGGTGATCGGCGACCAGCCCGACATGGCCGTGGTGGGGCAGGCCGCCAACGGCGCCGAGGCGGTCGCCCAGGCCCTGGAGCACCGGCCCGACGTGCTGCTGCTCGACCTGCGCATGCCCGAGCTGAACGGCGTGGCGGCCCTCGGCGCGCTCAAGGCGCAGTGGCCCGATGTTCAGGTGGTGGTGCTGACCACCTACGACGGCGACGAGGACATCTACCGGGCGCTGCAGGCCGGCGCGCAGGCCTACCTGCTCAAGGACACGCCGCGCGCCGAGCTGCTCGAGGTGATCCGGGCGGTGGCCCGCGGGCAGCGGCGCCTGCCGCCCGAGGTGGCGGCACGGCTGATGGAGCGGCTGCACACACAGGCTCTCACCGAGCGCGAGGTGGACGTGCTGCGGCTAATGGCCCGTGGCAAGAGCAACAAGGCGATCGGTGCCGAGCTGCACATCGGCGAGGGGACGGTGAAGTTCCACGTCAACAACATCCTCGGCAAGCTCGGCGCCGAGGACCGCACCCAGGCGGTGACCATCGCGCTGCAGCGGGGGATCATCCACCTCGAGGTGTAGCCCCTCCCATTCGATAGGCCCCGAGCACTCTCCGACGGTCAGCCACCCGGCTGGCCGTTTTCTGTGCCCGGCAACCGGCCGCTCAGCAGGTCGCTACCGCGCCATCTCGGACTACACTCGCTGCTATGCCGGCCCTCGTTCGTCCGGCCGATCTTTGGGCAGGGGGAGAACGTACGGAGCGAGCGCGACGTCAGCAGGTGCAGATCAGCGAAGGAGGAGCGCGATGTTTACACACGAGGCGGTCGAGCTCTACGAGCGGGCACGCTTCCTCGGCTGGTGGCACCGGCTCGGGGCGCGGCTCCGCGGCAGGCCGGCCCGGCTGCTCGACCGGGCCACTCTGATGGCGGACCGCAGGCTCGGCGGGAGCCACGAGCCTGGACTACGCAGCGTGCCGCTCGCACAGATCCGCGGCACGGAGGGCCGGCGCGACCTGTTCGACGACGCCTTCTACCCGCTCGACAGCCGCAGCCGGCAGCGCTGGCTCGGTATCGCCACCGCCTGGCTCGGGGGCGTCGCTCTGCCCCCGGTCGAGCTGATCCAGCTGGGCGAGAGCTACGTGGTGCGCGATGGCCATCACCGCATCTCGGTGCTGCGGGCCCTGGGCATCGCCGAGGTCGAGGCCGTGGTGACCGACTGGACGCTCATTCCCAGCGCCCCCAGTCAGCCTCTGGTCGGTCCGGTCGCCCACGCGACCCTACCATATGGGAGGGATGGGCCTTGAACGATCTGGCGGGCTATGGACAGGCCACATGGCCCATCCTGCCGAACACTCCCCCCGCTACGATCCCTATGTCTCTGGCGCTCACCCCCGCGCCGCGGCGCGGCACTGATAGGAGATACCACAATGACGACCCTCACACAGCCCGCAGCCACCACCCCGGGCAACCCGCTTGCCAGGTTCGCCCGCCGGCGGCCTCTCACGAGCTACTTCGCCCTGGCCTACGCCATCTCCTGGTCGCTGGTGCTGCCGATGACCTTTTCAACCAATATTGGGCTGGGGCTGCTGTCCTACGCGCTGCCCGACGCCCTCGGGCTGGCGCTCTACGTGCTGGCCTCGCTGGTGGGGCCCACGGTAGCGGCGGTCATCGTCGCCGGGCTCACCGAGGGCCGGGCGGGAGTTGCGGCGCTGCTCCGCTCCATCGCCCGCTGGCGAGTGGGGCCGCAGTGGTACGCCTTCGCCCTGGTTGCGAACATAGCGATCTGGCTGCTGGCCTACAGCCTGGTGCTCGAGCCGGGCCTGCTCGGCGCCGCCCTGGCCCGCTGGCCACTGCTGCTCTCGACGTTCCTGCCCGCGGTCGCCCTTGGCCTGCTCATCCCCTCGATCGGCGAGGAGCCGGGCTGGCGGGGCTTCGCCCTGCCGAGGCTTCAGGAGCGTTACGGCCCCCTGTGGGCCACGCTCATCCTGGGCGCCATGCACGGGCTCTGGCACCTGCCGGCGATGCCGCTGCTCCTCAGCCCCCTCACGCCGGCTTCGGTTGGGTCGTTCCTGCTCACCGCGGTGGCCGGCACGTTCCTCTACACCTGGCTGTTCAACCGCACCGGCGGAAGCGTGCTGCTGGCCATCCTGATGCACGCCTCCAGTAACGCGGCGAGCCAGACCCTCAACAAGCTGTTTGAGCAGAGCGGGCTCGCCCTGCCGGAGACGGGCCTGGCCGGCTGGCTCGTCGGCGACGGCTGGATCAATACCCTGGCCTATGGCGCGACGGCGCTGCTACTGCTCGCCCTCACCCGCGGCCGGCTGGGCGCCGCGCCCGCAGCTCCTGCCCCCGATGCGCCACGGCCCGACCGAGCGTAGCACACGCCGTGCGACAGAAACAGGAGAACCTGTGATGAGCTCGACAACGACTATTCGCCAGGGATCCCGGCGCTTGTGGAGCATCACCCTGGCGGCGATCCTGGCCTCTCTCCTCCTCGTTGCGGTCGTCGCGGCCGGCGCGGCAACCCTCGTGACCCCGACCGTGGCGCAGACGCAGGTGAGCATGCCGGCTGATGGGGCCAACCAGGCCAGTGTGAGCATCGCAATGAGGTCCGGCGTGCTCTACCTGGGCGCCTTGCCGCCGGGCGACACGCTGCTCTCCGGCGCCCTGGCTCACCCGCCCCGCGAGGAGATCGAGCAGTCTGTGGAGCACAGCCAGGCGTCGGCAACGGCGGTGCTGCGCAGCCGGGCGGGACACCCCAGCTGGCCCGCGGGATGGCTGCTCCCCGTCGAGAAGCTGCGCTGGGAGCTGGGCCTGAGCCGAGCGCTCCCCCTCGAGCTCAACGTGGAGGTTGCGGTTGGCGACGCGCAGCTGGATCTGGCCGAGCTGCAGGTTGAGCGGCTGGAGGTTAAGGGCGGCATCGGCGCAACGACAATCACCTTGCCCCGGCGCGGCCGGCTACGCGCTGAGATCACCGGCGGCGATGGTCACACCGTCATCACCATCCCCACCGGGGTCGCCGCCCGAATCGAAGCGCGAGCGGGCGTGGGGCCGGTGACCCTGCTCGTCGACGGGCAGCCGCGGCGCCTGCCCTACACCTCGCCCGACTACGCCAGCGCTGCGAACCGGGTCAGCCTGAACGTGACAGGTAGCGGTGGCACGACCGTGGTGCGCGCCGGCGAGTCGGGCACACAGAAGTAAGAGAGGAGCTCTGGCATGGCTCAGAACTACGATGTGGTCGTGCTCGGCGCGGGGCCAGGGGGGTACATCGCCGCAATTCGGGCGGCACAACTCGGGCTGAGAACGGCAATTGTCGAGAAGCAGTACTGGGGCGGCGTCTGCCTGAACGTGGGCTGCATCCCGACCAAGGCGCTCCTGCGGAACGCCGAGCTCGTCCAGTTGTTCAGCCGCCACGCAAAGACTTTCGGAATCACGGTGGCGGGCGCGGTGAGCTTTGACTACGGGGCTGCCTTTCGCCGCAGTCGCACAGTTGCGAATGGTCGTGTGAAGGGTGTTGGCTTCCTCATGCGCAAGAACGCAATCACTCAGTATGAGGGCTGGGCCTCGTTTGCCGACGCGCACACCCTGACTGTTGACCTCAATACGGGCGGCAGGGAGGTGATGACGTTTCGGCATGCCATTATCGCCACGGGCGCCACCACCCGGCTGATCCCTGGCTCGCAGCGCAGCTCGCGCGTGCTCACCTACGAAGAGCTGATCCTGGCCGAGACCCTTCCCAAACGCATCATCATCGTCGGGGCGGGAGCGATCGGCGTCGAGTTTGCCTACATCCTGTGCAGCTACGGGGTCGCCGTCACAATTGTCGAGTCCCTCGATCGAATGCTACCCGGCGAGGATCATGAGGTGTCGGCCGAGCTCCGCAAGCGCTATGAGCGCGACCTCGGGATAACAGTGATGACAAGCACCCGCGTCGACACGATCGAGGAGACGCAGACGCAGGTTCAGGTCAGGGTGATTGACTCAGGGGGCTCGACCCACGTGCTGGAGGCCGACACGGTGCTCCAGGCGATTGGCTTTGCGCCCCGTGTGGAAGGCTACGGTCTCGAGCGGGCTGGGGTCACGCTGACCGAGCGGGGGGCCATCGCGATCGACGAGCGGCTGCAAACCAGCGTACCACACATCTACGCAATTGGGGATGTGACTGGAAAGCTGATGCTGGCGCACGTGGCAGAGGCGATGGGAGTGATCGCAGCGGAGCAGATCGCCGGCCTCTCGACAATCCCGCTCGACTACGAGATGCTGCCGCGCGCGACCTACTGCCAGCCGCAGGTCGCAAGCTTCGGCTACACCGAGGAGCAGGCTCGGGCCAGAGGTTATGTTGGGCGTGTCGCAAAGTTCCCGTTTCTGGCCAATGGAAAAGCCCAGGGCCTTGGGGAGACAGTCGGGTTTGTGAAGCTGATCAGCGACACCCGCACGGGCGAGCTGCTCGGCGCCCACCTGATTGGCCCCGATGTGACGGAGCTGCTGCCAGAGCTAACGTTGGCGCGTCTCGCCGAGCTGACGCCGGCCGAGATCGCTCGCAATGTGCATGCGCACCCGACGCTCGGCGAGGCGCTCAAGGAGGCAGCCCATGGGCTGGAGGGGCACACGTTGAACTTGTAGTGCGCGTAGCTCCTCCAGGCGCCACGCAAAGCTAGAACCTCGCAGGCTTTGCGACGACGCGCCACGGAAAGCCCCCGCAAGAGCGCGTGGCCATCGCCACGCGCTTTTTGGTACGGCCCCGCCTGCCAGGTCTAGTACACGCGTCTGGGGTCACTCCCCGGTGTACCAATTTTGTACGTCTTTGGGGTTTGTCAGCCACCCCTACGGGGGGGGGCGCTATGGTTTGCTTGGGGCATCACTCCAGTGTTTTGCCGTCGATACTCCCCGGTGGAAGTGGGTGGCAGTGAACAAGAGGTATGGACGAAGACGGAGGAGACGATGATATCGAGCCGGTGCATAACTGCAACACAGGTGCAAGCCGAGGCTGTAGGGCGGGGGGCATCCGGCTTCACATAGCAGCCTGGCCACACCACCGCTAGAGGTCGGAGCAGCGCCGACAGTGGGTCGGCGCCGATCACACAAGGAGGAAGCGTTGAAAGCCGCACTCTGCAAGGTCGAGGAGATCCCCGCCGAGGGCTCGCTGATGGTCTCGTTCTTTGGGCGCGAGGTGCTGGTCTACCAGATGGACGGTCGGCCCCGGGCGGTCGCCAACACCTGCCTGCACATCGGCGGACCGCTGGAGGACAAGGGGGACTGCCTGGTCTGCCCCTGGCACGGGGCGAGGTACGCCAAGGCGGATGGGTACAAGCAGGAGGGACCAGGACGGGCGGACGCCCGCCTGATGTTTCTCCCCACCCGCGTCGAGGACGGCATCCTGTTCTACGTCTGGCAGGAGTAGGTGCTCGCCTATAGGCGGTGGAGCATCTCGCCTGTGCGGATCACCGGATTGTCGTGAGCAGCTCCTGGGTAAGTTGCTGGAGGGTGCGGGCCCGAGCGCGCTCCTCGGCTGCCCGGAGCTGCCGGCCCGTGAGCTGGCCCTCCAGCTCCGCCCCCAGCTGCTCGGCGCGGATCCGCACCCCCTGAGGGCGGCCCTCCTGCTGGCCAATGACGGTGACTAGCTCGAAAGCCGCCTCGGGCGCCCCCGCCTGAAGGCGAAGCTCCGCGATGCCCAGGAGCGCGTCCAGCGCCAGCGGGGTCACCTCGGCCTCGGTGGCGACACGCAGGGCCTCCAGAAAGCGCCGCTCCGCCTCGAGGTGCTCGCCCAGGCCGGCGGCGACCTGCCCCAGGTGGTGCAGGGCTTGGGCAAGCCGCCGGCGGTCCCCGATCGCCTGCGACAGCGCCAGGCTCTCGTCCAGGTACTGCTGCGCCTCGGCCAGGTGCCCGAGGGCGTAGCTCACCTGGCCCAGCCCGCTCAGGGCGTAGGCGATGTTTAAGCGGTCGTTGAGCTTGCGGCTCTGGGCCAGCCCCTCCCGCAGCAGCTGCTCGGCCTCGCCGTACGACCCTAGGGCGTAGGCGGCGGTGCCGAGGAAGTTCAGCGAGAAGGCGAGCGACCAGGGGTTGCCGAGCGCGCGGCTGAGCTGAAGGCTTTCCTGGAGCAGCTGATGGGCCTCTGCGTAGGAGCCGCGAGCGTACATGAGCTGTCCGAGCTGGCGCACGCATAGAGCCGTGCCCCAGCGGTCGCCCACGGCACGCATCGCCAAGAGGCTCTCTTGCAGGTGCCGTTCGCTCTCGTCATACGAGCCTATCACATACTGCACAATTCCCAGAAAGGCCGTGGCGTAGGCGATAGCACCGCGCACGCCGGGAGCGGCGCTCTCGTCCATCGGACGGAGCACGGCCAGACTTTCGTGGAGGAGGGCGATCACCCTGCGCGGCTGGCCGCAGCGCAGGCAGAAGGAGGCCTGGTAGGTGAGGATGTGGCCCAGGGCGAGGTCGCGCTCCTCAGCCGCGCCGCCGGCCGGATCTCTCGCGACGGTTGCATCGGGCGCGGTCTTTCGCAGCGCATCCGCGGCCTCGGCAAAGAGCGTCATCCCCTCCTGAAAGAGATTGCGGGCCTCGTACCACCAGAAGAGCGGGCCGGCGGCACGCGTGAGGCCGGCGGCCCAGCGGTGGGCTACGGCTCGAGACCAGGCAAGCCGCAGGTTCTCATGCTCGATCGTCAGATCGGCGGCGGCCGCGGCGTGGCCCAAGCCTTTGAGATCGGCGTCACGGCGCTCCAGCAGGCCGAGATAGTAGGCGCAATGCCGGTCCTCGACCGCGTCCAGCAGGGCACGGTCCTCGCGCAGGCGGACGGCGGCGTACTGCCGCAGGAGCTCGTGCAGCTCGTAGCGTCCGTCCTCCCTGCGCCTGAGGAGCGATTTGGCCGCCAGCGCCACGAGCACGGGGAGAGCCGCCCCGGCCACCTCGCGCGCCGCCTCGCGGGTGAAGCCGCCCCGAAAAACCGCGAGCTGCCGCAGCGCGTGCCGCTCTGCGTCGTCGAGGAGGCGCCAGGACTGGTCGAACACGGCGGCCATCGAGCGGTGCCGCTCGGGTACGTCGCGCGTATTCGTCGTCAGCACGTCGATCTCCTCGTGCGGCCCGGCCAGGCTCCGCTCGAGGTGATCTGCGATCTCGCGACACGAGAGCGCCCAGACCCACGAGGCAGCCAGCTCGAGGGCGAGCGGGTTGCCCTCTACGAGCTGGCAGATCCGCACCAGGGCTGGGATCTCCTCAGCGCTCGGGCAGTAGCCGACCTGGACGTGGCGGGCATACTCGAGGAACAGGGCGGCGGCGCCACTGGCCTCCAGCGCGTCCGCCTGCTCGCTCTGCGGTACCGGCAGGCCCTGCACCCGCAGCACCCACTCGGCCTGGAGCTGCAGGGGTTCACGCGAGGTGACGCAGAGCTTCACGTCCGGCGCATGCACCAGGATCGCGCCGATCAGGTCGGCCACACCCAACAGGTGCTCGACATTGTCGAGCACGAGCAGGAGCCGGCGCTCGCGCAGGTAGCTCAGAAGCTGCGCCCGCGGGTCGGCGGGGCCAGCGAAGGCGAAGCTCGCGGCGGCGGCGATGGCCGGGACGACGTGTGCCGGGGCGCTGATGCTGGCGAGCGGGACGAAGCAGGCTCCGTCGGCGAACTCACCCTGAAGGAGATAGGCCACCTCAAGGGCCAGGCGCGTCTTCCCGATCCCGCCCGGCCCGGCAAGGGTCAACAGGCGGCACTCTGGCGCGCGCAAAAGCTGTGCGGCCTCGCTGAGCTCGGCTCTACGGCCGAAGATCGGGGTGAGCGGGCGGGGCAGTTCGGGACCGGGCCGCGCAGGCGAAGGCGAGAGCGCCCAGGGCGCTGCCGAGCCGGCAGGTGGCGGGAGCGGCTCGAGACGCGCGGTCATGCGCTCGCCGCGGGCGACCTGGAGAAACAGGGGGCGCTGGTCGAGGGGGACGTCCAGAGCCTCGGCGAGGCGCTCGGCGAGCTGGCGCGAGGGACGGCGCTCGTCGCGCTCGATCTTCTGCAGGGCGGGCAGCGAGCAGCCCGCGCGGTCGGCCAGCTCTTTCTGGAGCAGGTCCAGCGCTTTCCGCCGCCGGCGAACCCACCCTCCAAACGATGCGTCGGGTTCCATCTCCTGACTCCTCGGCAGGGCGTGGGCTAGGAGGACGGGACACTCGCTATTGTACGCCTTTTGTATAGCTGCCTGGGTCGCTCGCCGACCCCAAGGGGTGCCCGCGCCGTGGTTCTATGAGTCCGGCTGCAAGGCCAACACCTTCACCACACCCACCGGCCGGCGAGGCCGAGGTCTCGACGAGAGGAGCTGGCACGGCAATGACACAGGTGAGTTGGCACCTCGTGGCGGAGCGGGATTATAAGGGGCCGGATGGCGCCGAAGATGACCTGGCTGAGGTGAGCGCTGCTGTCGCGCTCAGGCTCGGCCTGACGCCCGACTTCGCGGAGCGGATGCGGGTCGCGGCGAGCGCGGCGCTCCAACGCGCCCGCCAGCGTGGCGCCGGGCAGACGCTTCAGCTGCGCATCTCAGCCGCGTGGCCGCCGGCTGCTGGTCAGGTCGAAGACATGTGCTGGGGCTTCTTTCTGGTCGAGAAGGGAGGCGCGGGCCCGGCGGGTTGCACCGTGGCCGTGCTGCTCTACCCGGACCAGGTCTGAGGAAGCGGCCCTGCGTCCCTATCGAAGAGGAGGGCGCGCGGCATGGCAAAGGTCAGGGCGAAAACCCGGCTGGACGCCCAACGGCGACAGGCCGGCGCGCCCCTACACTCTGACCAGCATCAGTGCCGACCGAGGGTGAAGCGAAGCGACGGGTGAGGAGAAGCAATATGGAATCCACAGATGACCGAGCAACACAGGAGATCGCGGAGCTCTACGCGGCCCACGGCCCGGCGATCCTTCGGTACCTCGAGCGGCTCACCGGCCAGCACGAGACGGCCGAGGACCTGGCCCAGGAAACCTTTCTCAAGGCGTGGCGGGCCTGGGGACAGCGCACGACCCAGGATGCGGTGGGCACACGGGCGTGGCTGTTCCGCATCGCCACGACTACCGCCTACGATGAGTTCCGGCGGCAGCGCCGGCGCCCGACCACGCCCCTGACCGAGCTCCACGTCGCAACACTGGCCGCGCCGGGGGGGCTGCCGTTCGAGGAGGCGGAGATGCTGGGGGAAGTCCTGCGCGAGCTGTCCGATGAGCATCGCACCGCGCTCCTGCTCCAGGGGTATGCCGGCTACCCGCTAGCCCAGATCGCGGCCCGGCTCGGCTGGAAGGAGGGCACGGTGAAGTCCCGGCTCCACCGGGCCCGCGCCCAGGCCCAGCAGCACTTCGCCGCGTACTCGCGCTGAGTGCTGTTCGGGCCGAGTGAGTCAGCGGTCCAGGTCACTTCGGGGTACTGACCCTTGGTGCCACACAGAAGCGGCGCGGCCTGGCGTGGCATGTGGTACAGCAAACCCTCGTCCTCTGTCGCACGCGGGCTACCTCGAGGCCCGTGCCGTGATCACTGAGGGAAATGAACCCTCCGTGCGCCTCTTTGCGGGGCTCGGGTTCGAGCGTGACGTGAGACCCACGAAGTGGCTCTGACCCAGGTAGATATTGGTGGCGAATCACCTTTTGTGATTAAGCCGCTGCTTGGTAGAGGCGAGCGAACGGGGAGAGCCGTGTTTGCGCTTTCGGCTCTCCCGCTAACCAGCGCAAGAGACGCACGATATTGATTACCGCGGCCGCCATCAAATGCGCCAGATGTGTTTTTGCCTGGCCGACGTAGCGCGAACGACGCACCTCGGTCGTTCGCACGCTCTGCGCGATCGTCCCTTCCACGCCGGCCCGCTTCGCGTACTCGGCCTTGTACTGGGCAGTTTGCTCGCGCTGGCGGCCCGCAAGCAGCGCTTCGTGTTGCGCTTGCGGACGTATGGTAATCGTGCGGCGTGGCGGGGTTGCTTTGGTACAGTGTTCCAATGCCGGGCAGACCTGACAGTCCGTTGTCGCGAACTTGATCTTGATCACATCGTTCTTGAACCTATCCACCGCGGGCGTCCAACTGTTGCTGCCCCTTCCCATCGGGCAAATCGCGTGCTGCTGCCCCCAGTCAATCGTGAAGTCCCGTGCAGCAAAACCCGCTCCATCTTTTGCTTGCCAGTGGTTATCGCCTCGTGTTGGTCCGATCAACTCAATATCGTAGGTCGTTTTGCTACTCACAAATAACGCTGAGTTCACGTATCCTGTATCAGCAACGTGCTTTTCAGGCAGCAGCTGATGTTCAGCCAGCGAGGCGTGGATTGGCTCCGTGACCGCATCATCTGAAACAGCAGCATTTGTGGTCTCGACGTTGGTGATGATGTTTGGCTGGTCGTCGCCGTAGGTTTCCGTCAGATGCACTTTGTAGCCGACCCAGTGGGTTTGCCTCTTGGTGGCGTAGCGGGCGTCGACGTCATACGGCGAGCCGATGAACCGCCCTGTCGGGGGCGTCTCGTTATTGGTGCGCCAGCGGAAGGCCTCGCCAACAGTCACAAAGTTCTGGAGCCAGACCAGCCGCAGCGTCTCAACGGCCGGCTCTACACGCAATGCGCTGTCTTCCGGCTCGCCATAGACCGCAGTCAGGAGCGCACGGCCATCACGGCCAACCTGTTCGGCCCAGGCATCACGCTTTTCTTGACCCTTGGGCAAACGATACTCACTCGCTCTCAGCCCGTAACGGTCAACCCATTCCGCAGTGGTATGGGCACGCAGCCACTCAGGGTGCGTGGTCGCCAGGGCATTCAGGGCGTGACGGAGGGTTTCGGTGACGATTTCCAAGCGGGTCATCGCGCGAACGGCCCTAAGGACGTGGGTCGAGTCACTCCGCTGTCGACCGCCGGCTTTCAGCAGGCCCTGGTCTTGAGCGAGCGTGAGGATGGCATCGAAGAGGCGGCGCTCAGCACCATGAGCCAGCAGCCGAGAACGAAACTCGCTCAAAACGGTGTGATGAACGCCGAGGTCGGTGAGTTCCAGGCAGAGCAGGTACTTCCAGTCGATACGGGTGCGAACCGCATCGGCAGCCTGCCGGTCGGTCAAGCCTTCCCAAAACTGGAGCAAGGTCACCAGGGCCAGACGTACCGGGGACTCGGCGGGCTGTCCTTGCGTGGCAAACATATCGGCGAAGTCAGAGTCGCGGAACAGCATGCCCAGCTCGTCGTACATCCGCATCACCAGGTTGCCCTCGGGAAAGATGGCACGCGCAACGCGGGCGGTGTTTTCCGGGACACAGTAGAGCGCTTGCGGCTGAAGTGACATGGTCTGCTCCTGGGAGAACCTGCTTGACGCGCCCGAAATGGCGTTGCTGCATCCTAGCGCAGAAATCTGGCTCTTGTTTGGGACGCGGGCTCCTGTCCGGGATTCGCCACCAATATCTACCTGGGTCAGAGCCAATACGCGGCAACGTCGTTTGTCCGTTCTTAGAATGAGACTTTCGTGTGGACGAGGACGGCATGGTATCCTGCATGGGATGCCGATCGGTCACGTTCAGTGGTCGACGGTGGGTCGGCTCACGGTTCAGTCCCGATCGTTAGAAAGCACCTCGTACCGCCATCTAGGGGTAGCCGGTCGCTGTACCAGCCCCCCTTGCTTGGACCTGTGATGAAATACTGGTTGCCTGTCATCCTGTTCCTCGTGCTGGTGCAGCCTGGAGCCGCTCAGGGCTCGCGGGCGGACGCCCCCTTCTATTCGTTTGATCACCTGTCGGTAGAGGATGGCCTTGCGGGGGGCGCTGTTCAGGCGATTGTGGAAGACCGACAAGGGTTTATGTGGTTTGGAACGCAGCAAGGGCTGAATCGGTATGATGGCTACAGCTTCAAAAATTATGATCGCGGCGCAGCACCGGACGGCCTCAGCAATACCGACATTCGGGCGCTCATCGAGGACAGCACTGGCACTATCTGGATCGGAACGGTGGGCGGCGGCTTGAACCAGCTCGATCCGGTGACGGGCGCGCTCACGCAGTATCGCCCAAGTGGGGGTGATCCACATCGCGCGCACGCTGATTCGATCTCTGCACTCGCTGGGGATGACCGCGGCGGTCTGTGGTTGACAACCCGTGGCGGCCTCATCCACTTCGATCCAACAACCAAGCAGTTTCGCTCCCTGTCCACCACTGCCGCCACGGCCCTCGCAGCTGGTGCTGGGCGCGTGTGGACTGGGGAAAACGGCCAGGTTGCCACCTACACGTTCGACAATGGAAAGATCGCCACCTACGTCCTTCCGGCAGCAGCCCGCACCATCTTTGCCATGCTGTACGACGCAACCGGCCGGCTGTGGGTTGGCGCCGACGCGGGATTGTGGCTGCTGCAGGCGGAGCAGTGGCACCGCGTTGCTGGTCTGCCATCCAATACCGCGGTGGTCTCGCTCCTGGATACGGGCGCCGGTCAGATCGCGGCCGGAACCCGCGGCGCCGGCCTCTTCCTTCTCGACCCCCACGCCGCCGTCATCCAGCACTATCAGCACGACCCGGACGATGCGCACACGCTCGCGAGCGATCAGGTGTTCAGCCTGTACAAAAGTCGAGCAGGGATTCTGTGGGCTGGCACGTGGACGGAGGGGATCAGCCTGTTAGTGCCACGCAAGGTCCCGCGCTACTTCCCGCTCGCCCTGCCGCTGGCTTTTGCTCCCGCCAGCGCTGATTCGACCTGGGTGGGCACGTTTGACCACGGGCTGTCGCGGGTTGGCCCTACCGGCGAGCTCCTGGAGACGTACTCCCACAACGTGGCCGACCCGCAGAGTCTAAGTAACAACATTGTGTTTGCCCTGCTGTCCGCGGCTGATGGAGGACTGTGGGCTGGCACCCTCGACGGCCTCGACTACCTCGCGCCCGGCGCCACGCAGTTCCGCCACTTTCGCCACGATCCCGCCGATCCCACGAGCCTCAGCGACAACCGGGTGCGGGCGCTGTATCAGGATCACCAGGGGGCTGTCTGGATCGGAACCGCCAATGGGCTCAACCGATTTGAGCCAGCCCCTGGCACCTTCAGCCACGTCCCGCTACAGCGCGAAGGCGGCCCGCCGTTCCAGTCGGTGCTCGCGCTGTCTCAGGATGATCAGGGCCGTCTCTGGATTGCCGGTCAGGACGGGTTGGCGGTCCTCGACCTGCAGAGCGGCGTCACCCAGATATATGACACGAACAACGACGCCCTCTGCCATCCGTTCCTCACCGCCATTCACCCAGGTTCTCAGGGCAGGTTGTGGCTCGCCTCCTGGGGCGGCGGTCTGATTCAGTTCGATCCCGCGACGGGGAAGGGGCGCTGCTACCAGCGGGGCGATGGTCTGGTCGATAATGTGGTACTGGCCCTTGCCGAAGACCCACAGGGCAACCTCTGGCTGAGCACGAATCGGGGGTTGAGCCGGTTTGCGCCTGAGCAGGAACAGTTCGAAACCTTTACCACCGCTGATGGGTTACCGACCAATGACTTTTTGCAGGCCGCGGTGATGCAGCGGCCGGATGGGTCGCTCTGGTTCGGCAACGCGAAGGGGATCGTCCATTTCCAGCCGCTGGAGCTACCGATCAATGCGTACGTGCCGCCTGTGGTGCTGACCGGGTTTTACCTCTTCAACCAGCCTGTCAACCCGAGCAGCGCAGGTCCCCTGCACCAGCCAATCGAGCGCAGCGACACGATCCACCTCGCGCACGATCAGAATGCTGTCTCATTTGAGTACGCCGCGCTTAACTTCCTCAATCCCGAACAAAACCAGTATGCCTACCGGCTGCGCGGCTTTGACGACACCTGGGTCGCAGCGGGCACGCGGCGTTTGGCCGCCTTCACCAATCTTGCCCCCGGCACGTACACGTTCGAGGTGATCGCCAGCAACAATGACGGTATCTGGAACCGACAAGGTGCAGCCGTCCGGCTGGTGATTGCGACCCCGTGGTGGCAGAGCGCGTGGGCCTACCTGGGTTATGGCCTGCTGTCCCTGGGACTGGTCGCCGGGGTGGTCGAGATCCGCACGCGGGTGCATCGCCGCGCGCTGGCCCGTGAGCGGCGGCTGCGCGAGCGGCTGGAACTGATCGACGGGATGAAAGAGGCAGAACGCGAGCGCATTGCGCGCGAGCTCCACGATGGGCTGGCCCAGACGCTGGCGGGATTGCGCTTCCGGTCCCGTGTCTGGAAAACGATGCTGGCGCAGCAGCCCGAACAGTTGGAGGCGGAGATGGACGAGCTGGGGAGCATCTTAGAAGAAAGCATTCATGACGTGCGCCGGTCCATCTTCGCCCTCCGGCCGGTAAATCTGCAGGAAATGGGCCTGATCCCGGCGCTGGCAGAGGCGGCAAAAACGATCGGCCGGCGGTACCAGGTGCCGGTGCATAGCGCGTTCCACGGGGGCGAGGCGGGGTTGGATCCAAACCTGGAGCTGAACCTCTTTCACATCGGCAGCGAGTTACTGTCGAATGCCGCGCGCCACGCCCAGGCCAGTGCGATCTGGCTGGTGTTCTCGCGGGAGCCCGAGCAGGTTATGCTGGACGTGCGGGATGATGGGCAGGGCTTCGACGCTGCGCCGCTGGCCGATGGTACGGGGACTGGACATCTGGGGCTGCGCTACCTCCGCGAGCGCGTGACCCTGCTGGGCGGGACGGTGACGCTCGACAGCCGACCGGGCGCTGGAACCGCGGTGACCGTGATCGTACCGATCGGAAAGGAGTGATACGACGATGACCCGGATTTTGATCGCCGATGACCATCGCCTGTTTCGCAAAGGGCTGCGCCAGTTGTGTGAGGTGAGCGGCGGCTTCCAGGTCGTCGCCGAAGCCGAGAGTGGCCGCGCGGCGGTGGCGTTGGCCCGTGAACACCAGCCGGACGTCATTCTCATGGATATCCGCATGCCCGGCATGGACGGGGTTGAGGCCTGCCGTCAGATCCTGACCGACCAGCCGCACGCAGCCATCATTATGCTCACCATGTACCGCGAGAACCGGCACCTGACCGACGCGCTCGCCGCGGGCGCGCGGGGCTACCTGCTCAAGAACTGTGATGAAGCGACGCTGTTTGCCGCGATCCGCGCCGCGGTGCGCGGCGAAGCGCCGGTCGACCCGGCCATGCTGGGCCCACTCCTCCAGCGGCTGCAGGCCAGTGACGGATCGAAGCAGCTCACGGACGGTGAACGGGCCGTCCTCGTGCGGGTGGCGCAGGGGGATGACAACAAGCAGATTGCCGAAGCGCTCCATCTCACGCCCGGCACCGTGGCGAACCGTCTGCGCGTCATCTACGAGAAGCTCGCCGTGACCAACCGGACCGAGGCGGCGCTCTACGCGCTGCGCATGGGCTGGGCCACCCTCGACGCCGAATAGCCCACGCCCCCATGTGGTGGCGCCCTCGTGGAGGCCTAGCTCGCAACAGCATGCAGTTTATGTACCTGATCGATTAATTCTTGCACTATCGCCCCTGCTCCCCCACGCTATCCCCCAGACCATGACCTTCTGATCCTTCCGTCAGTAGGAGCAATCGGTGGCGGTGATCACCGTGCTGATTGCCCACAAGCACCCCCTGTTTCAGCGTAGCCTGCGCCAGGCGTGCGAGATCAACGGCGGCTTCCAGATCATCGCGGAGGCGACCGCCGCCGCACGTGCAATTTATGTAGCTCGATCCATTAGAGATTGCACTTACGCGCCTGTCCGCGCCGCCCTACACTACCGTTACCGTACCGCACCCGGTTGACCGAGAGATCCCTGGCGCCGGCGCATGCCACCTGACCACGGCGGCGTGTGGTCGTTGCGCGCGGGTGCGACCTACGTCGTGGTTACTCCAGCCCCAAAGGAACACTCATGGAACGTTCGAATCGTCGACTGTACGTCAACCCTGGCATGCGCCTGGCGCTGCTCACGCTACTGGCACTGGCCGCACTCCTCACCCCCACACTCCCTGCCGCCGCCAGCGCCGGGGGCACGGTCGTCGCCTGGGGCCGCAACGCCGACGGCGAGACGAATGTGCCCGCCGGACTGAGCGGCGTTGCCGCCATCGACGCGGGTTTTTATCACACGGTGGCGCTGAAGAACGACGGCACGGTGGTCGCCTGGGGCCGCAACGAATACAGCCAGGCGAATGTGCCCGCCGGACTGAGCGGCGTTACCGCTATTGCCGGGGGTCTGTACCACACGGTGGCGCTGAAGAACGACGGCACCATGGTCGCCTGGGGCTACAACAACTTGGGCCAGGCGAATGTGCCCGCCGGCCTGACCGGCGTTACCGCCATTGCCGCGGGTATGTTCCACACGGTGGCGCTGAAGAATGACGGCACCGTGGTCGCTTGGGGCTACAACATCGACGGCCAGGCGAATGTGCCCGCCGGCCTGAGCGGCGTTACCGCCATTGCCGCGGGTGCGCACTACACGGTGGCGCTGAAGAACGACGGCACCGTGGTCGCCTGGGGCCAAAACAACTCCGGCGAGACGAATGTGCCCGCCGGCCTGACCGGCGTTACCGCCATTGCCGCGGGTATGTTCCACACGGTGGCGCTGAAGAATGACGGTGACATGAGACCCAAGAACTGGTCAAGCGGGAATGTTAGTCTCCTGGGTCTTGGCCTGAGTCTCGTACCAGACCTTCTTGAACATCAGTGGGGCGAGGTCTCCGAGGCTGCTGTGGGGGC
>Ga0164290_1001280_pt1 | contig 41793 bp, 43 predicted proteins | sample Micstemetagenome_FD_108782 | JGI IMG/M metagenome (GOLD analysis project Ga0164290, IMG submission 108782) | Contaminated culture microbial community from soil near Moab, Utah, USA - Microcoleus steenstrupii SON62 (Illumina Assembly) | ecosystem: Environmental > Terrestrial > Soil > Soil crust...
ATGAATGATCAGCGCAAGGTCATCTACGAACAGCGCACCGACATCATGGACTCCGAGACCCTCGAAGAGGTGGTCGAGGATATGCGCCACGAGACGGTCAATGCGCTGGTCGGCGAGGCCTGTCCGCCCAACTCCTATCCCGAGCAATGGGATGTCGCAGGGCTGAAAGAGCGCGCCCAGGCAATCTTCGGCATCGATGCGCCGATCGAAGCGTGGATTGCCGAAGAGGCGGTCGAGCCTGAACTGATCGAGGAGCGGCTGCGGACCCTCACCGACGAGCTGATGGCGAAGAAGGGTGAGGATCTCGAGCCCGGCACCTGGATGCAGGTCGAGAAAAGCGTGCTGCTGCAATCGCTCGACCATCACTGGAAGGAGCATCTGGCGACCCTCGACGCGCTGCGTCAGGTCATCCACCTGCGTGCCTACGCGCAGAAGACGCCGATCAACGAGTATAAGCAGGAGGCCTTCGGGCTCTTCGAGCGGATGCTCGAGACGATCCGCGAGGACGTGACGCGCGTGCTCGCCCATGCCCAGTTCATGGCGGCGCCGCCCGAACTGCCGCCCATGCCCGAGTTCATCACCACCCATATCGATCCGCTCACCGGCGAGGATGATAGCTGGGATGGCGAGAGCCTGGGCCGCGGCGACGGCACGGTCGCGATGGCGCTGCCGCCGCTGCAGGTCGCGCCCGCCGTCCTCGACAACCTTGGCGACGATCCGGCGGAGTGGGAGGGCAAGGTCAGCCGCAACGCGCCGTGCCCTTGCGGCTCGGGTCAGAAGTACAAGCATTGCCATGGCGCTCTGGCCTGATCGCTCCGGCCGGCACTAAGCCGGGCGCATGCTTGTCCTAGCCGTCGCCTTTGCGATCACCGCCGCACTCTATGCGAGCGTCGGGTTCGCGGGAGGCTCGACCTACAATGCGCTCTTGGCGCTGGCGGGCGTCGATTACCGCGTCTTTCCGTTGGTGGCGTTGGCCTGCAACCTGATCGTGGCGACCGGGGGCACGATCCGCTTCGCGCGCGCGGGCCTGGTACCCTGGCGCAGGCTCGTGCCGCTGCTGGCGCTCTCGGTGCCGGCAGCCTGGATCGGCGGGATGCTGCCTTTGTCGAAGCAGCTGTTCCTGTGGCTGCTCGGCGCATCCTTGCTCGTCGCGAGCGGACTGCTGCTTGTGCATCCTGAGCGCGAGCAGGAAGAGAGGCGCGTCGGTTGGGTCGGTGTTGCCGCAGCTGGACCGATCGGATTGCTCTCCGGGGTGGTCGGGGTTGGCGGCGGCATCTTCCTCGCGCCGCTCTTGCATCTGACCGGCTGGGATCGCGCGAAGCGTGTCGCTGCCGCGGCGTCGGTGTTCATCCTGGCCAACTCTATTGCTGGAATCGGGGGCCAGCTGACGAAGATCGCGGGCCGGCCCGACCTGGCTCAGGCCGCGCTGAGCTACTGGCCGCTCGGTTTGGCGGTGCTGGTCGGCGGGCACGCCGGGAGTCGCTTGGGAGTCGAGCTGCTGTCGCCCATCTGGTTGCGGCGCTTGACCGGGCTGCTGATCCTCTATGTCGCCGCGCGGCTGCTTTTCCAGGCAGCCTCGGCCTGAGCCGCTAGTCAGCGCTCACGAAGCTGTCCATCACGCGCTTGCGCCCGGCCTGCTCGAAATCGATCTCAAGCTTGTTGCCTTCGATCTCGGCGATCACGCCGTAACCGAACTTCTGGTGGAAGACGCGCTGGCCGAGCTCCAAGTCGCTGCGACCCTTGTTGCCCAGGCTGATAGCGGAGGCCCGGGCCTCGACGACGCGGGCGGGGGCGGGGTTGAACTGGCCGCCGCTCACCGCGCGCTGCCAGCCCGGGCCACGGCCGGTGCCGCGGGCGAGGTCGGCAAAAGGGTCGGCGCGCTCGGTCCAGTTGGCGCGCCACAGGCTTTCGCCGCCCGTCATGCTCGTCTCTTCCTCGACATGCGCCTTCGGCAGCTCGGCGACGAAGCGCGAGGGGATGGAACTGGTCCATTGACCGTAGATACGGCGATTGGCGGCATGCAGGATGAAGCACTTACGCCGCGCTCTTGTGATCGCGACGTAAGCGAGGCGGCGCTCCTCCTCCAGGCTGGCGTTGCCGCCTTCGTCGAGTGAACGCTGTGACGGGAACAGGCCTTCCTCCCAGCCGGCGAGGAACACGGTGTCGAACTCCAGACCCTTGGCGGCGTGGATGGTCATGATGGTGACCTGAGCCTCACCCGCACGCTCGTCATTGTCCATGACGAGGCTGACATGCTCGAGAAAGGCGCCGAGTGCCTCATACTCCTCCATCGCTCGGACGAGCTCGGTGAGGTTCTCGAGCCGACCGGCGGCTTCGGCCGAACGATCGGCCTGCCACATGGCGGTGTAGCCGCTCTCGTCGAGAATCTGGCGGGCGAGTTCGGCGTGCGGCAGCTGCACCGACATGTCGCGCCAGCGGGCAATGTCGCCAATCAGATTGCCGAGCGCCCGGCGAGCCTGGGGCGTGAGTTCGTCCGTGTCGAGGATGCGGGCTGCGGCCAAGGTGAGCGGCACGCCCTGCGCGCGCGCGAGGCTGTGAACGCGGGCCAACGCCTTGTCGCCGAGGCCGCGCTTGGGTGTGTTGACGATGCGTTCGAAGGCGAGGTCGTCGTTTGGCTGGTGGACGACGCGCAGATAGGCGAGCGCGTCGCGAATTTCGGCGCGCTCGTAGAAGCGGAAGCCACCGATGATACGATAGGGGATACCGATCGCGATGAACCGATCCTCGAACTCCCGGGTCTGGTGCTGGGCGCGGACGAGAACGGCGATGTCATCCAGCGAGCCGCGGCCGCGCTGGTGATCCTCGATCAGTTCGCCGACGCGGCGCGCTTCCTCCGGGCCGTCCCAGACGCCGAGCACGCGCACCTTCTCGCCTTCGCCATGCTCGGTCCAGAGCGTCTTGCCAAGGCGGTCGCTGTTGGCCGCGATCAGGCCGGAGGCGGCGCCGAGAATGTGCGGGGTGGAGCGGTAATTCTGTTCCAGCCGAATGATAACGGCGCCTGGGAAGTCCTTCTCGAAGCGAAGGATATTAGCGACTTCGGCGCCGCGCCAGGAGTAGATTGACTGGTCGTCGTCGCCCACGCAGCAGATGTTCTTGCGGGCCTGGGCGAGCAGCCGCAGCCAGAGATATTGGCTGGCATTGGTGTCCTGGTACTCGTCGACCAGGATGTATTTGAAACGCTGCTGATAGTGTTCGAGCACATCGCGGTGCGTCTTCAGGATGACCAGCATGTGGAGCAGCAGGTCACCAAAATCGCAGGCGTTCACCGCCTTCAGTCGCGCCTGGTATTGGGCGTAAAGTTCAGCGCCCCGACCATTGGCGAACAGCTCCGACTCCCCGGCATCGATGTCGGCGGGCGTCCAGCCGCGGTTCTTCCATTTGTCGATCAGGCCGGCGAGGCTGCGGGCGGGCCAGCGCTTCTCGTCCAGGTCGGAGGCGGCGATCAGCTGCTTCAAGAGGCGCAGCTGGTCGTCGGTGTCGAGGATCGTGAAGTTGGACTGGAGCCCGACCAGCTCGGCATGGCGGCGGAGCATCTTGGCTGCGATCGAATGGAATGTGCCAAGCCACGGCATGCCCTCGACCGCGTCTCCCACCATGCGGCCGATTCGATCGCGCATCTCCCGCGCGGCCTTGTTGGTGAAGGTGACGGCCAGGATTTCGGATGGCCACGCGCGGCGGGTGTAGATGAGGTGGGCGAGGCGGGCGGTCAGCGCCGCCGTCTTGCCGGTGCCGGCGCCGGCCAGGACCAGCACGGGACCCTCAGCAGTGAGCACCGCCTCTCGCTGGGGCGGATTGAGGCCACGCAGGTAAGGGGGCTCGGGCGCGTTGGGGGCAAGCTGACTCACCCGGGAACAGCTAGGGAACGGCGGGCCTTCGCACAAGCGGGCGCACGAGCCTTCCGTCGATGGCGACAAGACCCAGAGCGATCAGCGCCATGCCGGCATAATGACGCAGTGCGAGTGCTTCACCGAGCACAAAGGCGCCGAGCAGGATAGCGGTCACCGGAATAAGGAAGGTAACGAGAAGGGCGTTGGTGGCGCCGGCCGTCTCCAGCAGGCGGAAGTAGAGCCAATAGGCGAAGCTCGTGCAGATGAGCGCGAACCCGGCGATCGACCACCAAGTGGCAGCGGAGGGCATCGGCACGGTCCAGGGCTGTTCGAGCACAAGGCTGAAGGGCAGGAGCAACAGGCTGGCGCCGATCAGCTGGCCGGTCGCGACCGTCAGCGGCGGAATCCCGAGGGGGCGGAAGCGACGGCTGTAGACGGCAGCGACGGCATAGCTGAGCGTCGCGGCGAGGCACATCAGAATGGCCAGCGCCTCGCCGTCGAGCCGCGCGCCGGTGCCGATCATCACCGCCACGCCTGCGAAGCCGAGCAGCACGCCGGCAATCTTGAAGCCGGTCGCGCGCTCATCACGGGTGAACAGGTGCGCGACGAGCACGCCCCAGAGCGGCGTGGTTGCGTTGAGGATGGAGGCAAGGCCACTTTCGATCCGGAGCTGCGCATAGGCATAGAGCACGAAGGGCAGGGCGTTGTTGAGGGCTCCGAGCATGATGAACATGCTCCAGATTCGCGGCGCGTTGGGCAGCCGCTCGCCGCGTAAGGGGAGGATGATCAGCAACGGTACCGCACCCAGCGCGACGCGTAGCAGCATGATCGTGATCGGCGGCAAATCCTTGAGCGCCACGGCCAGAAAGAAGAAGGAGCCACCCCAGAGTATCGACAGCAGCAGGAGGATGGCCCAGTCGCGGCCGCTCATCGTCTGGTTCATCCGGGCGATCTGGCACGGCTCGGGAGCGGGAACCATCCCGATCCTTGCGGCCAAAGCATAAGCGCAGCTTGTTACTGCTTTCGGAGCAGGGTGAGCTTGGCCTTGCCGTGGGTGCGGACCGCGTCGACATCGAAGCCGGGCACCTCGTCATCCTCGTTGAAGGCGGTCTCGATGCTGACCCACGCCCCGGTTTCGAGCGTCAGACGAGGCAGCACCTTCTGGCCGAGGGAAGAACCATAGGGCGGGTCCATGAAGACGATGTCGTAAGGGCCGCCTTTAAACCCTTCTGCAGCCTGAGCACGGACATCGGTGCCGGTGGCACCGAGCTTCTCGATGTTGGCCTTCAAGGCAGCAAGCGCCTCGCGGTCACGCTCCACAAAGGTGCAGTGCGCAGCCCCGCGAGACAGAGCCTCGAGACCGAGCGCTCCGGTGCCCGCGAACAGGTCGGCGACGCGGAGCTCCTCGAAGCTGCCGACTCGCGAGGTGAGCATAGAGAAGAGCGCCTCGCGGGTTCGGTCGGCGGTCGGGCGTGTAGCGTCCCCAGGCGGGGCGATCAGGGTGCGCCCCCGCCAGCGGCCGGCGATGATTCTCAACTCTTTGATCCTCCCCGGAACGGGGAGGGGGACCGCCGCGGAGCGGTGGTGGAGGGGGCTCTCGGCTTGGAGCGCGTGACCGGGCCCCCGCCACCCGCCTTTGGCTGGTCCCTCTCCCCGTTTCGGAGAGTAACTTGCTTCAGCCCTTTCCGAAACAGCACCAGGTCGTGCTGGCGCACTTCGTCGACTTCGCCGGCGGGCATGTCGGCGAGCTGGAAGGGGCCGTAGGCGGTGCGGATCAGGCGGGAGACGGTGAGGCCGAGATGTTCGAGCACGCGGCGCACCTCGCGGTTCTTGCCCTCGGTAAGGGTCAGCTCGATCCAGACATTGGCGCCGGTGCGGCGCTCGAGATTGGCGTTGATCGAGCCATAGCGAATGCCTTCGATCTCGACGCCTAGCATCAGCTCTTCCAGCTGTGCCTGGGTAACCTGCCCATAAGCCCGGGCGCGATAGGTGCGGGGCACGCCGGTGGAGGGGAGTTCGAGCTGTCGCTTCAGCTCGCCATCGGTGGTGAGGAGCAGCAGGCCTTCCGTGTTCAGGTCCAGCCGTCCGACCGGCATCACCCGCGGCAAGCCCCTGGGCAGGCGGTCATAGATGGTGGGGCGACCCTTTGGATCTCGCTCGGTCGTGAGCAGGCCCGCGGGCTTGTGATAGCGGAACAGCCGGGCAGGGGCGGGCGGCTGCACGGGCTTCCCGTCGACCGTGAGGCCATGCAGCGACTCGATCAGCGTAGCCGGTGTCTCCACCACTGCTCCATTGATGGCCACGCGCCCGTCTGCGATCATTCGTTCGATCTCTCGGCGAGACGCTATCCCGGCGCGGGCGAGCAGTTTGGCAATTCGCTGTGGTTCCCGAGACTTGGTTGACGGCGCGGCCACTATACGGCTCCCAAAATCTTTTTCGTCGCGCGGCGCAAAATCGTTCGCCAAGCGTTGTGATCTCCGGCTGATAACGAGCGCGGAACAGGGCGCGCTCAATGACGGAGGAAAGGCGGGGCGGCAATGCTGTTCGGACGCAAGGCCCACAAGATCAAGCGGATCCTCATCGTCGAGGACGAGCCTCTGATCGCGTTCGACACAGAGCACGCCTTGATCGACTTGGGCCTGACCGTCGTCGGCACCGTCGATAGCGTCGAGGCTGCGCTCCAGGCGGTGGAAAAGGGTGGCATCGATCTCCTGCTTGTCGATCTCGGCCTCACCGACGGTGGCAATGGTGTCGAGGTCGCAGCAGGCGCTCGCCGGCAGGGTATGCACGTGCTGTTCGTGACCGGACGCTGCCCCAAAGGGGCGGAGTCGCTCGGCATCGGCTGCCTTGAAAAGCCGTTCACGCACCGGGACCTCAAGGCGGCCATCGAAGCTGTCGAGACGCTGCTTTCGCGCGGGTCGGTCAAGAAAGTGCCGCCGGGATTGACGCTCTACACGGAGAACGCGTCGGCCGCTTGAGCGTGGCTACAGCCGCATTTCGACCTGATCGTGAAAGGCACGGATGCCAGTCTCGAGCGTGCCGAGCGTGAGCTGTTCGAGTGCTCCGGTGCTAAGTCCCTGCTGGCCGAGTTCGGCGGCACGAAAATCCTCGGCCCCGAACACGCCCTTGTCGAGCAGCTGCCAGCTTCGCTGCCAGTGGCTGAGCGCTTTCTCGGTCTTTGGCGGCTCGGGGATCAGCATGAAATCCTCGACGAGCGTGCGGTCAACTGCCTGCGGCATCAGCACCATCAGGTTCACATAATCGGGGCTGGCGATCAGGATGCCGCCCGGGAAGATCTGGTAGGCGTAAGTGACCGCGGATCGCAGCGCTGCCCAGTCCGTGCGGTCAAGCGCCTCGATCGCCGCCGCGCGGCCGACAGCGGAGCGCTGGTGCGGGCCGACCCTGTCCCCGGCGGTGACCCCATCCTGGAACATCGGGCCGATCGTCTCCGTATGCAGGCGCTGCACGTGATAGCTCTCGGAAAAGGCATCGACGATCAGCTTCCAGTTTGCCTTCACATCATGCGTATTGCGGGCAAACAGGTGCTGTCCGGACAGATTGAGCGCGTCAAAATCTTGGGCAAGGCGACGGACTTCCGCAAAATCAGCCGCTTGGTCGAAGGCGAACCAGATCAGGCCGCCAGCCTCGAGGCTCGGCAGCTCTTTCAGTCCATGAGCCGCTTTGTCGAGGCCGGGAAAAGTGTCCGGGCGGGGCAGCCCCGTCAGTTGGCCGTCCAACGCGTAGGACCAGGCGTGATAGGGGCAGATGAGGCGAGGCGCGCAGATCGGCTCCTCGCCTTCAACGAGCCGCGTGCCCCGGTGCCGGCACACGTTAAGGAACACATGCGACACGCCTGCCTTGTCGCGAGTGATCAGCAGGGACTGGCCGAACCCGTCATGAGGCACCGCCGTGTTCGGCTCTGGCAGCAGCGCCGATGGCGCGATGGCGTTCGGCAGCCGGCCGAACAGCGCGTGCCACTCGCGGGTGTATCGATCAGCATCCGTATAAGCTGTCGCCGGCACGTGGCTGAGGGCGGTGCCGCGCGTTGGAGCACCGTCTGCCAGAATGTCGGCGAGGGCAAGCTGCCCAGCAGTGGGAGTGATCGCGTTCATGGCATCAGTCTGCGCCGCCGCGCACGGATGATCAACGGCCGCGTGGGCGCCCTCGTCAACCAACGCTTTCTCAACGCTTTCGCGCCTAACACCGCCGCCGATGAAGAGCCGCGAGCCTCGCCAGACGGTCATCATACCGGCGCAGATGCGAGGCGGTTCCGCCTGGTCGGACGTGTGCATCCGCAACGTATCCAACCACGGCATAATGCTCGAGATGAGCAAGCCACCTGCGCCCGGCTGCTATGTCGAGCTGCGGCGTGCCAATGTGGTAGTCGTGGCGCGCGTGATGTGGACCGAGGCTGACCGGTGCGGGCTAAGGACGCAGGCAAAGGTCGACCTCGGAGCACTGTCAGGCAGGAAGGAACAGGTGCCTCGCGCGTCCGGCTTGGGCCACGCGCTCGCGCAGCCCAGCCAGCTTCGGTCCGATCGTCTCATCCGAGCCGCGGAGCGCGCGAGACACGTCGGGCGGGGCCTGCAGTTCGCTTGCGGAACAATCTTTGGGGGCGCTCTGGTGATCCTGCTTTCGATGGTCACCTACGAGGCGATGGCTCGCCCGTTCACGGCCATGCGCGAGGCACTCCGCTAGCTTGCCGCGTCGGCACTGGCCTCTTCCAGCAACTGTCCCAAAAACCTGTGGAGCGCTTTCTCCGGATTCCGCTCGCCATTACTGAGGACCGTAATGCCCCATTGGCCGAGCACCGCGTCGCGGACCGGATCGGGCCGTGCTGCGAAGACGAAAGATGCGGGGCGATCCTTCATCCGCCCGGAATCGACCCAAGTGCGCCAGAGCTTGTGCAGCAACAGGCGGATGTTCAGGTCCGACATCGAATAGCCGATGAAGAGGATGGTCCGGCCGAGGGCGTCGGCGCGAAACTTCACGTCCAATGGCGATTCGAAGTTCAACCGGTCGAAATAGTCGGTCTCGGCGAGGACCAGCGAGCTATCCTCCTCGAAATCGCCATGAAACTTTATAATCTGGGTGCAGCCATCCGCGGCGCGGGTGAGGTCGCGGGCGTTCACAATCTTGGCAAAGTCACGCCCTGCCAGGCGATAGGCGACTTCCAGGTTATTGTCATAGTTGGTCGTGTAAAGGATCGGAAAGTCGAGCTGCACGATCAGGTCGTGGATGCGGGACTTGGCGACCTTTTGCTCCGACACACTCCAGGTCCGGTCCATCCAGCTGCGAAGGGCACCGATGCTGCCTTTCTCGAGCCGGTAATATTCTGCGAGCGTCTGGTAATCGGCGTCGGTGACGTCCTTGGTCAGGCCGAGTTCCGCGCGCATATGGTCGATCAACTGCGACCAGGACGGTAGGCCGACCGCCATCGACAGACCCGCGCCCGCGAAGAGGATGCAGCGTCGCGCGCGCACGGCCTCGACCAGTTCGCCATAGCCGTGCGCGGTGCTCAACTCTTCCATTCGCGCAACAAACCGCGCGAGCCCGCGAGCGTTCCGCGGGACGGTTGCGGCACCCGAACCGCTCGGCTAGAGGCAGCGACCTTCCTCACGCGGGCGTGGCGGAATTGGCAGACGCGCCGGACTCAAAATCCGGTTCTGGTGACAGAGTGTCGGTTCGACCCCGACCGCCCGCACCACCGAAAGCTTAGAGGGTGTTCGCCTCGGTGATGTCCTGCAGCCGGGTGCGCGCGAGCCGCGGCTCCCGGTCCAGTTCACCGGCCTGCTTGATCTCGCGGCGCAGCTCGTCGCGCTTTTCGTGGATCGAGGCAATGACCGGACCCATGGCGACACCGAGGTCAACGAGCACGGCCTCGGAAAGCTGCAATGAGCTTTCGAGCGTCTCGGGCACAGCATCGGTGACGCCCGCACGGTAAAGCTCCGCCGCGTGGTCCGTGTCTCGGGCGCGAGCGACGATGCACAGGTCCGGTACCCAGCCCCGGACCCGGCGCGTGAGCCGGACGCTCAGCACCGGATCGTCCATCGTCAGCACCAGCGCGTCGGCATGGCCGAGCCTCAGCCGGTCGATCATGTCGGGGCGGGAGGCGTCGCCGAACAGGACGTTGTAGCCATCCCGCCGCGCTGCGGAGACCGCGTCGATGTCCGATTCGACTGCCGTATAGTCCTTGCCATGCGCTTTCAGCAGGTCGGCGACCATGCGGCCTACCCGTCCGAAGCCAATGATAACCGTGCCGATATTGGCCGGTTCTGGCGTCTCGTCAGGACCCATTTCGAGCCGGCGCGCCAGGTCGCGGCCGACGCGCGCCAGCAAGGGGGTGAGGGTCAGACCGAGCGCCGTCACAGTCTGCCAAAAGGCGGCTGTGCCGGCGCCGATCAGCCCTGCCGTGGAGGCGGCGCCAAGCACGATCAGCGTGGTCTCCGAGGGCGAAGCCATCAGGATGCCCGTCTGGATCGCGACGCCCTTCTTCGTGCCGATGACGCGCAGCAGCAGCGCAGTCACCAGCGTCTTGACGAGCATGACGCCGAGGACAGCCATCACGAGCGCCGGCCAGTTCGCCACGATCGCGCCGAGGTCCAGGCTCATGCCGACGGTGATCAGGAACACGCCCAGCGCAAGGCCGCGAAAGGGGGCGGTGATCGACTCGACTTCGCCGCGATACTCCGTTTCCGCGATGCTCAAGCCGGCGATCAGGGCGCCAACGATCGGGGACAGGCCCACGGCGCTGGTCGCCAGGCTGGCGACGATGACGGCCAGGAGGCTCGCGGCGAGAAAAAGCTCCGGGTTCTTGGCGCGCGCAGCCTGCGCGAACAGGCGCGGCAACAGGAGGCGGCCGCCGACCAGCAGAAGCGCGACGACTACGAAGCCGATCAGCGCTGTCTCGCCCAGGCTGGCAAGGCTCGCGGTGCCCTGCACCCCGATCGCGCCGAGCATGAAGATGATCGGAACGAGCGCCAGATCCTCGAACAACAGCATGGCGAAGGCCGGTCGGCCGATCGGCCCCTGGATCCCGGTCATCGGGAGAACCAAGGCGGTCGAGGACAGAGCCAGCGCAAGACCAAGCCCGAACGCGCCGGCGAACGGCTGGCCGAGCGCCGCCAGCGCGCCGCCAATCAGCAGCCCGGATAGGGCAAGCTCCGCCGCGCCGATACCGAAGACCAGCGCGCGCATTTGCCACAAGCGCCGCAGCGAGAGTTCGAGTCCAATGGAGAACAACAGCAACACGATGCCGAGCTCGGCGAACGGTTCGATCGCCTCGGGCTCCGAGATGGTCAGATAGTAGAGCCAGGGATGATCGGGCACGAGGCGCCCCAGCCCAAACGGCCCGACGAGCGCCCCCACCAGGATGAACCCTATCACCGGGCTGACCCGAAAGCGGGCGAAGGCGGGGATGACGATCCCCGCCGCGCCGAGGATTACGAGCGCATCGGAAAAGCCGGTCGAGTTGAGGTTCAAGGCCATCGCAACCGCTCCTATCGGGGCGGACCGCGTTTGTCAGGCGGCGTCGAAGCGCCGGTTGTTGGCTTCGATCGCATGAAGATGCGCTTCGGCCCAGCTCTTGAGGGAGCGGGCAAGCGGCAGGAGGTCGGCGCCGAGCGGCGTCAGCCGGTACTGGACGGCGAAAGGCCGGGTTGAGACGACCTCACGATCGATCAATCCGTCCCGTTCCAGGCTGCGCAGTGTCTGGGTCAGCATTTTGCCCGACACGCCTTCCAACCGGCGGCGGAGTTCACCGAAGCGGCACACGCCGGCGCCGATGGCCACCAAGAGCAGCAGCGTCCATTTCTCGCCGAGCCGGGCCACCAGCCCACGCGACGGGCATGCGGCGACAAATGCATCCGGCGCACGATCGGTTACTTCAAGGTACCTGGTTGACGCATCGCTCATTGAGCGGGGATAGCTGCGGGCAATGACGGCTCACAAGGAGAAATGACGTGCGGATCGGAATCCTGGGTGCCGGGGCGGTCGGCCAGTCACTGGGCAAGCTCCTTGCCGGTGGCGGCCACTCGATCGTGTACGGCGCGCGAACGCCAAAGACCGGCGATCAGGCGAGCTTGGCAGAGGCCGTCGCGCAAGCCGAGCTTGTCCTGCTTGCGGTTCCGTTCGATCAGGCCCTTGGCGCGCTGACGCCGTTGCGAGACAAGCTCGCTGGCAAAATCTTGGTCGATGCCACCAATCCGCTCGGCGCCGATTGGGCGCCGCTGCTGCTCGGCGAGGAGGCCTCCGCCGCCGAGACGATCCAGCGGGCGTTTCCGGAAGCGCGGGTCGTCAAGGCGTTCAACACGGTTTTCGCAGATGTGATGACGCCGGAGCGGCTGCAGCGCGGACCCGCCAAGGTCACGGCGTTCGTCGCCTCGGACGATCGTGACGCCGCCGGCACCGTGGAGCGGATCGCCGCGGACGCCGGCTTCGACCCGCTCTATGCCGGCCCATTGTCAAGTGCCCGCTGGCTCGAGGCGATGGCGCACCTCAACATCCGCTTGGCCGTGCAGCTGGGCGGCGGGACGGGCGGCGCGTTCCTCTACAGCCGCGCCGCCTGATCCTTCAGCTCCAGTTCGCCATCTCCGCTTCGAGGTTGGCGCGAATGGCCTCGAAGAACTGTTCGGTCGTCATCCAGGGCTGGTCCGGGCCGATCAGGATGGCGAGATCCTTGGTCATCTGGCCCTGCTCGACGGTCCGCACGCACACCCGCTCCAGCGTCTCCGCGAAGCGCGTGACGTCCGGTGTGCCGTCGAAGCGACCCCGATATTTCAGGCCACCGGTCCAGGCGAAGATGGACGCGAGCGGATTGGTGGAGGTCGCCTTGCCCTGCTGATGCTGGCGATAGTGGCGCGTGACGGTGCCGTGCGCGGCTTCCGCTTCGACCGTCTTTCCGTCTGGCGAAAGCAGCACGGACGTCATCAGGCCAAGCGAGCCAAAGCCCTGCGCGACCATGTCGGACTGAACGTCGCCATCGTAATTCTTGCAGGCCCAGACGAACTTGCCGCTCCACTTGAGCGCCGAGGCGACGAGATCGTCGATCAGGCGGTGTTCGTAGACCGTGCCGACCTTATCGAACTGGGGCTTGAACTCCGTTTCGAACACTTCCTGGAAGATGTCCTTGAAGCGACCGTCATAGGCCTTGAGGATCGTGTTCTTGGTGGACAGGTATACCGGCCACTCGCGCAGCAGCCCATAGTTGAACGAAGCGCGGGCGAAGTCGCGGATCGAGTCGTCAAGATTGTACATGCCCATGGCGACGCCGGAGGAGGGGAACTGGAACACCTCCTCGTCGATCAAGGTGCCGTCGTCGCCTTCGAACACCATGCGCAGCTTGCCCGGGCCGGGCACGCGGAAATCCGTCGCTTTATACTGGTCACCGAAGGCATGGCGGCCGACCACGATCGGGTCGGTCCAGCCCGGAACGAGCCTGGGCACGTTCTTGATCACGATCGGCTCGCGGAAGACGACGCCGCCCAGGATGTTGCGGATCGTGCCGTTGGGCGACTTCCACATCTTCTTGAGACCGAATTCCTCGACGCGAGCCTCGTCGGGGGTAATGGTCGCGCACTTCACGCCAACGCCGTATTTCTTGATCGCACGGGCGGATTCGACCGTGATCCGGTCCTCGGTCTCGTCGCGCTTCTCGATGCCGAGATCATAATATTCGAGGTCGATGTCGAGATAGGGGAGGATCAGCCGCTCGCGGATCCAGGCCCAGATGATCCGCGTCATCTCGTCGCCGTCGAGTTCGACAACAGGCGTCTTCACCTTGATCTTGGCCATCGAGCGTCTTTCCTGAAAGAAGGTTGCCGCGGCTCTTAAGGGCGGCATGCGGAACGATCAACGGGGTGTCCGGCGTTGTGAAGCGGGAGCACGCAGCCTAAGCAGAGTCCATGGCATCGTTAGAAAAGCCGCCGGTCGTCACTACCAATGTGAAATGGCGATGGCCCTCCGTGCACCCGGACGGCCGCAAGTTCGTGCTTATCGCGGCCGTGCTCGCCTTCGTGTTCACCTTCTTCATCTGGGACGAGCTTGGCTTTGCGCTGATCGGACTGACTGTGTGGGTGGCAGCGTTCTTTCGCGATCCGATCCGGAGCGTGCCGCAGCGGGAGGGGCTGGTGATCGCTCCGGCCGACGGGCTGATCACCCTTATCCAGGCCGTGGCGCCGCCGCGCGAGCTGGCGGGCCCGGACGGGCTTGGTGATGCGCCCCTGGTGCGCGTCTCCATTTTCATGAGCGTGTTCGACGTGCACATCAATCGCAGTCCAATCGCGGGAACGATCCGGAACGTCGTCTATATTTCCGGCAAGTTCCTCAACGCCGATCTCGACAAGGCCAGCGAGGACAATGAGCGGCAGCATTTCCTGGTTGAAGGCGAGGGTGTGCGGATCGGCTTCACGCAAATTGCCGGGCTGGTGGCGCGCCGGATCGTACCGTTCGTGAAGCCCGGCGATGTGGTCGGGCGAGGGCAGCGCGTCGGTTTGATCCGCTTCGGCAGCCGCGTCGACGTGTATCTGCCCGCCGGTACCGTGCCGCGGGTGGCGCTCGGTCAGCGCACGATTGCTGGCGAGACGATCATCGCGAAGATCGGTGAAACTGAAGCAGCGATCGGAGTTCCGCAATGAGCGTAGCGCCTCGCCGCGGCATATCCCTGCGGGCGATCGCACCCAATGCGGTGACCGCCCTCGCGCTGTGCATGGGCCTGACCGGCGTCCGGTTCGCCATCGGTGGAGACTGGGACCGCGCACTTGCCTCCATCATCATCGCCGGCGTGCTCGACGGGCTGGATGGCCGCATCGCAAGGCTGCTGAAGGGTGAGAGCCGGTTTGGTGCCGAGCTCGACTCATTGTCGGACGTAATCGCGTTCGGGGTCTCGCCCGCCATCATCCTTTACCTCTGGTCGCTGCAGAACCTGCCTCGCTTCGGCTGGCTGTTTGCGCTCGCCCATGCCGTCTGCTGCGCGTTGCGGCTCGCCCGTTTCAATGCCCAGATCGATGCGGCCGAGCAGCCGCACAAATCCGCCGGGTTCATGACCGGCGTGCCGGCTCCATCCGGCGCCGGGCTGGCGCTGCTGCCCATCTACATTTGGCTCTGGTCGGGCGAAGAGGTGCTTCGCCAGCCGTGGATCGTCGCGCCCTGGATGTTCCTCGTTGCCTTTCTGATGATCTCGAACGTGGCGACCTTCAGCTGGTCGTCGCTGCGCCTGCGCCGCCATATCCGCCTTGAAGCGCTGGCCGGCTTCGCGATCCTCGGCGGTGCCCTGCTGACCTCGCCCTGGGAGACGCTCACCGTTGTGTGCGCGATCTACCTGGCGCTCATTCCGTTCAGCATCCGCTCCTATGCGCGCGTCAAGCGGCGGCGCGCAGCGGCCGTGCGGGACGACGGAGCTCCGGCCGCGACCAGCTCCGCAGCCTGACGCGCACCGGCCGGGTCGCTGCTCGCGCATGTTGAAGCTCTTCGCCCCGCACGATAGCGGCCATGCGCGTCCATTCGGACCGCAACATCGCGACCACCATCATGGCAGCGCCGATCGCCAGTGCGCTGAAGAACAATGCGGAGAACAACTGGGCCATCATGAACCTCCCTGAGGTCAGGACATCAACCGTCCGTGACTCTGTTGGTTGCCATGTTCACGATATGTTCCAGCTCTGTCAAGCTTGCTTTTGAATCGGCTCACCGCTAAGGGGCCCCGCATTCCGCATGGACGGCGCACATACCGGTGTCTGGGTTCGCCTGGATCACTGCCGTCCAGAGGTATAACCGGGTAGGAGAAACACACCATGGCGGCACCCACCGTCTCGTTGCAGGCGCTTATCGAAGCGGGCGCCCATTTCGGTCACCAGACGCACCGTTGGAACCCTAAGATGAAGCCGTACATCTACGGCGATCGCAACGGCGTTCACATCCTCGACCTGTCCCAGACCGTTCCTCTGTTCGCACGCGCGCTGGACTTCATCAGCTCGAGCGTCGCGTCGGGCGGCAAGGTGCTGTTCGTCGGCACCAAGCGCCAGGCGCAGGATCCGATCGCGGAGGCGGCGCGCCGCTCGGGCCAGCATTTCGTTAATCATCGCTGGCTGGGCGGCATGCTTACCAACTGGAAGACGATTTCAAACTCGATCAAGCGCTTCAAGGCGCTCGAAGAGCAGTTGGCGGGCGACACGCACGGCCTGACAAAGAAGGAAGTGCTGCAACTGACCCGCGAGCGCGACAAGTTCGAGCTGTCGCTGGGCGGCATCCGCGACATGGGCGGCATCCCGGACGTGATGTTCGTGATCGACGCCAACAAGGAAGAGCTGGCGATCAAGGAAGCCAACACGCTCGGCATCCCGGTCGTGGCGATCCTGGACTCGAACGTCTCGCCGGACGGCATTGCGTTCCCGGTCCCGGGTAATGACGACGCATCGCGCGCCATTCGCCTCTATTGCGAGGCCGTTGCCGTCGCGGCCACACGTGGTGGTCAGCAGGGCCAGGCCGCCCGTGGTGCCGATATCGGCGCGATGGACGAGCCGCCGGCCGAGGAAGTGCTGAGCGAGGGTGAGTCCGAGGTGGCGGCGCTCAACGCGTAAGCCGGCGCTCGCCGAACTGTCACAATGCCGGAGCAGAGCGCGCAGCGCCGCTCCGGCACAATCTCAAGGAGCATGACATGGCGGAAATCACGGCCGCGATGGTGAAGGATCTGCGCGAGCGCTCGGGCGCCGGCATGATGGATTGCAAAAAGGCGCTGGCCGAAACGGGTGGCGACATCGAGGCGGCGATCGACTGGCTGCGCGCCAAGGGTCTCGCTTCGGCGGGCAAGAAGGCGGGGCGGACCGCGGCCGAGGGCCTGGTCGGCGTTGCCGTCCAGGGCACCAAGGGTGTGGTGGTCGAGGTCAACTCCGAGACCGACTTTGTCGCCAAGAACGAGCAGTTCCAGACGTTCGTGCGTGACGTGACGCAGCTGGCGCTCACGACTGGCGACAGCGTCGAGGCGCTGGCCGCTGCGGCCATGCCGTCGGGCAAGTCGGTGCAGGAAGCGTTGACCGAGAATATCGCCACCATTGGCGAGAACCAGAACCTGCGCCGTGCGAAGAGCATCAGCGTCGGGAAAGGCGCGGTCGTGTCCTACGTTCACAACGCCGCTGCACCGGGCATGGGCAAGATCGGCGTGCTGGTGGCACTCGAGGGCGACGCTCCGGCCGACAAGCTCGAGGCGCTGGGCAAGCAGCTGGCGATGCACATCGCGGCCGCGAACCCGCTGGCGCTGAGCGGCGACCAGATCGACCCGGCGATCATCGAGCGCGAAGCCGCGATCGCCAAGGAAAAGGCTGCCGACAAGATCGCGGGCAAGCCGCCCGAGGTGGTCGAAAAGATCGTCAAAGGTCCGGTCGACAAGTTCCGCAAGGAAAACGCGCTGCTCACCCAGGCTGTGGTGTTCGACGGCAAGACCCCGGTGCAGGACTTCGTTGCTGCCGAAGCCAAGGCCGCGGGCGGGTCCGTGACGATCAAGGACTTCGTCCGCTTCCAGCTTGGCGAGGGCATTGAGAAGCAGCAGAGCGATTTCGCGGCCGAAGTCGCGGCGACCGCCGGCGTGAAGAAGGCTGACCCGGTCGCTTGAGCGGCCTTCCCTCTCCCGCTTGCGGGAGAGGGTGGTTGAGCGAAGCGAGACCGGGTGAGGGTGGTCTCTGGCTCGCCCTCACCCTGGCTGCTTCGCAGCCGTCCCTCTCCCCTCCGGGGGAGAGGGTTTTCTTTAAGCTTTCCTCAAACTAAGACACCTCACCCTACGATCGGACCGTCATGACTCGCCCTCGCTTCAACCGCATTCTCCTGAAGCTTTCCGGCGAAGTGTTGATGGGCGAGGGGCACGCGATCGATCCTGCCGTGACTGCCCGCGTCGCTCGCGAGATCGCCGACGTGAAGGCCCAGGGATACGAGATTTGCGTCGTCGTAGGGGGCGGCAACATCTTCCGGGGCCTCGCCGCGGCGGCGAAGGGCTTCGAGCGCGCGACGGCCGATTACATGGGCATGCTTGCGACGGTGATGAACGCGTTGGCGGTCCAGAATGCCCTTGAGCAGATCGGCGTCGACACCCGGGTCCAGTCGGCAATTCCGATGGCCTCGGTCTGCGAGCCGTTCATTCGGCGCCGCGCCGCCCGCCACCTGGAAAAGGGCCGCGTGGTGATCTTCGCGGCCGGCGTCGGCAGTCCCTTCTTCACCACAGACTCTGGCGCGGCACTACGCGCCGCCGAGATGAAGTGCGACGCGCTGTTCAAAGGCACGTCCGTGGACGGTGTATACGACGCCGACCCGAAGAAAGTGTCCTCTGCCAAGCGTTTCGAGACAATCACTTACGATCGTGTGCTCGCGGACAATCTGAAGGTTATGGATGCCTCGGCGGTCGCCTTGTGCCGCGATAATGACATTCCGATCGTGGTGTTCAACATCCGCGAACAAGGCAACCTCGCGCGCGTTCTCGCGGGTGAGGGCGTCGCCACGATCGTGCAGAGCCAAGGGGAATAGGATGCCAGCCTATAACAAGAGCGATCTGGAGCGCCGGATGCATGGCGCAGTTGAATCGCTGAAGCACGACCTGCAGGGTCTCCGGACGGGTCGTGCGTCGACGACCTTGCTCGATCCTGTCACGGTTGAGGTTTATGGCGCGCAGATGCCGCTCAACCAGGTGGCCAGCGTATCCGCCCCGGAGCCGCGCATGCTGTCGGTGCAGGTTTGGGACAAATCGAATGTTGGCCCGGTCGACAAAGCCATTCGCTCGGCGGGCCTCGGCCTCAACCCGATCGTTGACGGCACGACGCTTCGTTTGCCGATTCCCGACCTGACCGAGGAACGCCGTAAGGAACTTGCGAAGCTCGCCTCGCAATATGCTGAAAAGGCACGGATTGCTGTTCGCAATGTCCGCCGCGACGGCAATGATGCGTTGAAGCAGGACGAGAAAAAGCACGAGATCAGCGAAGACGAGCGCAAGCGTGCAGAGACCGAAGTGCAGAAGCTGACGGACTCGACCATCGCCGAGATCGATGCGGCGGCGCAGGCCAAAGAGAAAGAAATCCTGGGCAAGTGATCCCGCTCAAGGCCAGTCCCGAGCAAGTTCCGGCAAGCGGGGCCGGCGTGCTGCCCCGTCATGTGGCGATCATCATGGACGGCAATGGCCGCTGGGCAAAGGCGCGCCGGCTGCCTCGCGTGGCAGGACACCGCCGCGGTGTCCAGGCGGCCCGGGACGTGGTCCGCGCCGCCGGCGACCTGGGCCTGGAAGTGCTGACGCTTTATGCCTTTTCGTCAGAGAATTGGCGGCGGCCGGCGGAGGAAATCTCCGACCTTATGGGTCTGCTCCGCCGCTTCATCATCGACGATATCGACGAGTTGGCCGAGGCGGGCGTGCGGCTGCGCGTGATCGGTGACTATCAAGCGTTCCAGCCTGACGTGGTGCGGCTGATCGACGGCGCGATCGAGCGGACCGCGGCCAATACCAAGACCACGTTGGTGATCGCGCTTAATTACGGCTCCCAGAACGAGTTGGCGCGGTCCGCCCGTCTCTTGGCGGAGCAGGTCTTGGAAGGTAGGCTTGCTCCCGCTGACATCACCGCCGAGGCACTGGCAGAGCATCTTTACACTGCCGACCTTCCCCCGGTTGATCTGCTGATCCGCACCTCGGGGGAGCGGCGGTTGTCGAACTTCCTGCTGTGGCAGACGGCCTATGCGGAGCTGCTGTTCGTGGACACGCTCTGGCCGGACTTCGGCAAGCCCGAGCTCGCCGCCGCGCTTGCCGACTTTGCACAGCGGGAGCGTCGCTTCGGCGGGCTATGACCGGCAGGCGAAGCGGTTCCGATCTGGGGGTGCGCACGCTCAGCGGCGTGGCGTTGATCGCACTGGCCTTGGCCGCGCTTTGGTTTGGCGGCGTCGCTTTCTGGGTGCTGACTTCGCTGGCCGCCATGCTGATGCTGGCCGAGTGGGGCGATCTCGTTCAGTCCGACGCGAAGCATAAGCGCGCGGCCCTGTTCGCCGCCTGCGTGCCGCTCGCAATCATGGCGCCGAAGCCGCTCGCGGCGGGCCCCGGGTTCCTGGTGTTGGGCCTCATCTTCGGCGCCGCTTTTTTCGCGACCATCATCAGCAACAAGCCGCGGCTGGGCTTTGGCGTCGCCTATGTGGCGTTCCCGGCCATGGCGCTGGTCTTCCTGCGTGAGCAGGAGAGTGGCTTGTTGCTGGCGCTATGGACGCTCGCCACCGTTTGGGCGACCGACATCGGCGCCTATTTCGCCGGGCGGAGCGTCGGCGGACCCAAGCTCGCGCCGACCGTCAGCCCCAACAAGACCTGGGCGGGCCTGGTCGGCGGCGTGGTCGCGGCGCTCGGTCTTGGGCTCTGGCTCTGGCGCGAGGCGGAACTGCCTGTGCAGTTCGCACTGGCGAGCCCGCTGCTGGCGGTGATCGCGCAGATCGGTGACCTGTATGAAAGCTGGTTAAAGCGGCAGGCCGGCGTGAAGGATAGCGGCCGACTCCTGCCCGGTCACGGCGGCATGCTGGACCGGCTGGACGGCCTCGTGCCGGTCGCGCCGGCTGCGGCGGGCTTGGTTCTTGTGGACATGTTCGTTTGAAGCGCAGCGTCACAATCCTGGGCGCGACCGGCTCGATCGGCACTTCGACGCTCGACCTGATCGAGCGTGCGCCCGACCAGTTCGAAGTGGTGGCGCTGACGGCGAACTCGGACGTGCGCAAGCTCGCCGAGATCGCGCGGCGGACCAACGCGCGCTTTGCGGCTGTCGCCGACGAGCGGCGGCTGCCCGAACTACGCGAGGCCTTGCGCGGCACGAATATCGGCGCGGGCGGCGGCGCGGCCGCCGTGCTGGAGGCCGCACGGATGCCGGCCGACTGGACAATGGCCGCGATTGTCGGCTGTGCGGGGCTCGAGCCGGTGATGGCCGCCGTCGAGCAGGGCGGTACCGTCGTGCTCGCCAACAAGGAACCGCTCGTCTCCGCCGGCGAGCTGATCCTGGAGGCGGCGCGACGGCATGGCGCCACGTTGCTGCCGGCGGACTCCGAGCACAACGCCATCTTCCAATGCTTCGACTTTGCGCGGCCCGAGCGGGTACGGCGGATCATCCTGACGGCGAGCGGGGGACCGTTTCGCGACCTGAGCCTGGCCGAAATGGCGCAGGTCACGGTCGAGCAGGCGGTGGCGCACCCCGTCTGGTCGATGGGGGCCAAAATTTCGATCGACTCGGCCACACTGATGAACAAGGGGCTGGAACTGATCGAGGCGGCGCGGCTGTTCCCAGTGCCCTCAGACCGGATCGAAATCATCCTGCACCGACAGTCTGTTATCCATTCGCTCGTCGATTATGTGGACGGGTCGATGCTGGCGCAGCTGGGTTCGCCCGACATGCGCACCCCGATCGCTCACACGCTGGCCTGGCCGGACCGGATGGAGACGCCGGTGGAGCCGCTCGATTTGGCGGCTATTGGCCGGCTCGACTTCGCCGCGCCCGATCCGGACCGTTTCCCGGCGCTGCGCCTTGCCCGGCAAGCATTGGAGACTGGAGGCGCGCGCCCTGCGGTGCTCAACGCAGCCAACGAAGTGGCGGTCGCCGCATTTCTGGACCGCCGTATCGCCTTCCTCCAAATCGCCGCAATTGTGGAGCAGACGCTGGAACGCTATGACCCCCCAGCGCCGCACCGGATCGAAGACGTGATCGCGATCGACCGCGAGGCCCGCTCTCAAGCCGCTGAGGCGATGAAGGTGTTCGTCGATTGAGCAACGCTCCCGGTGTATTGCTGACCATTCTCGCCTTTTTGGCGGTCATCGGACCCCTCGTGTTCGTGCACGAGTTCGGCCATTATCTCGTCGGCCGCTGGTTCGGCGTGAAGGCCGAGGCGTTCTCGATCGGCTTTGGACGCGAAATCTTCGGCTTTACCGATCGGCTCGGCACGCGTTGGAAGTTCGGCTGGCTGCCGCTTGGCGGCTATGTGCGCTTTGCCGGCGACATGAACCCGGCAAGCCAGCCGGACCCGCAATGGATGATGCTGCCCGCTGAGGAGCGGCGGCGGACCTTCCATGCGAAGCCGGTCGCCGCACGGGCAGCGATCGTTGCTGCAGGCCCGATCACCAACTTCATCTTCGCCATCTTGATCCTGGCCGGTTTTGCCCTGGTCCAGGGGAAGGCCACGAATGCGCCGGTTGCTGGAGACATCCGCCAAGGCACGCCCGCGGCCGCGGCAGGCTTCCAGCCGGGCGATCGCTTTCTGGAGGTGGACGGGCGCCGCATCGAGCAGTTCAGCGATCTCACCACCTATGTCCGCGCCCGGCCAGGCAAGCCCGTCCGGCTGCTCGTGAATCGCGAAGGCTCCGACGTCTCGATCACCGTGACGCCGCGAGCGGCCAAAGCAGTGGACCAGGAGGGGCGCGAGATCACGATCGGTCTACTCGGGATCGCGGGCCAGACCGAAAGCATCGGCCCGGTCGAGGCGCTTCGGACCGGGGTCGAGCAGTGCTGGCGCATCGTCGGCCTGATGGTGGATGGACTGGCACAGATCCTCGGCGGCGAGCGTTCGGCAAAGGACTTGGGCGGGCCGCTTCGGATCGCGCAATTCTCCGGCGAGGCAGCAAGTGCGGGCCTGAGCACGTTCGCGTTCTTCATCGCGCTCATCTCGATAAATCTCGGGTTCATCAATCTTTTGCCAGTTCCCATGCTCGATGGCGGACATCTGCTCTTCTATGCACTGGAGGCAGTGCGCCGGAAGCCGGTCGCACCGGAGGTTCAGGAATGGGCGTTTCGGTCCGGCCTTCTGCTTCTGCTTGGGCTGATGCTGTTCGTGACGATCAACGACTTGTCGGCCTTCGGGCTGTGGCGCGGGCTTAGCGGGTTGATCGGCTGACCGGCTTCGGGCAGGGCGCGACTTCGCTTTCAGCTCCAATGTGTTTTCTTCGGGGTGGGTATCTGGTGACGGCCTCTTTCACGTTCAGTTTCCGTAAGCGGCCGATTTCCGCCCTGTTGGCCGGCACGATCCTCGCCGGTCTGGCTGCGCCCGCAGGCGCGCAGACGACCGGCGCTCCGGCCGCGACCCCCGAACCTGCCGCGGCCCAGCCACAGCCGAGCGCGCCGGCGGCGGCGCCGGGCGAAATCATCACCCAGATCAACGTTGTCGGCTCGCAGCGCATCGAGCCGGACACGGTGCGGTCCTACATCAAGCCCAAGCCCGGCGAACTCTACACGGCAGAGGTCGGCGACCAGATCATCAAGGACCTGTTCGCGACCGAACTGTTCGCCGATGTGACGGTCCGGCAGGCCGGTGGCGTGGTTGCGATCGAAATCCGCGAGAACCCGGTCGTCAACCGCATTCTGTTCGAGGGTAACAAGCGGCTGAAAGAGGACAAGATCCTCAAGGAGATCCGGCTTGCGCCGCGCCAGATCTTCACGCGCTCGAAGGTGCGTGCCGATGTCGCGCGCATCATCGAGCTGTATCGCCGTCAGGGCCGCTATGCCGCGACCGTCGAGCCGCAGATGGTCATGCTTGACCAGAACCGCGTCGACATCGTTTATGCCATCGTCGAAGGTGACAAGTCGCGCGTCCAGCAGATCAACATCATCGGTAACGAGAAGTTCGACGACGATCGGATCCGCGGTGAAATGGCGACCAAGCAATCGCGGCTGACGAGCTTTTTCAGCTCGAACACCAGCTTCGACCCCGACCGCCTCGCCTACGACCAGCAGAAGCTCCGCCAGTTCTACCTGACCCAGGGCTATGCCGATTTCAGAGTGGTTTCGGCCATCGCCGAACTGACGCCCGACAAGCGCGACTTCATCATCACCTATGTGGTGGAAGAGGGCGAACGCTATAAGTTCGGCGAGGTGAAGGTCGAAAGCGACCTGCGCGACTTCAAGCCTGAGTTGGCCCAATCGGTCGTCCCGATGAAGAAGGGCGACTGGTACGACGCGAAGGCCGTGGAGGACACGCTCAACACCTTGAACGAGACGGCCGGCCTGCTCGGCTATGCCTTTGCCGAGGCCGATCCGCAGTTCGAACGCAATGCGGAAACTAAGGAGATGACCCTTACCTTCCGGATCGCAGAGACGCCGCGCGTCTATGTCGAGCGGATCAATATCAACGGCAACACGATCACTCAGGACAAGGTCGTCCGCCGCGAGTTCCGGTTGCAGGAGGGCGATCCGTTCAACAGCTTCCAGGTGAAGCGTTCCAAGGACCGCATCCAATCGCTCGGTTATTTCCAGGAAAAGTTCGAAATCGACCAGAAGCCCGGCTCGTCCCCGGACCGCGTTGTGCTCGAAGCGAATCTGGAGGAGAAGCCGACCGGATCGTTGTCACTGTCGGCGGGTTTCTCGAGCCTCGAGCGCTTCATCGTTAACGCGTCGATTGAGCAGAACAACTTCCGGGGCCTGGGCCAGACGCTCTCGGCCTCGGTCAACTATTCTCAATTCTCGAAGTCGGTCGATCTCGGCTTCTCGGAGCCGTACCTGTTCGACCGGAACATCGCTTTGGGCGGCAACATTTATCGCCGCGACCTGAACCAGTTCAACTTCGTCGGCGGCAATCAGCGCAACACCACATACAGCCAGGTGACCACCGGATTCCAGGTCCGGGTCGGCGTGCCGCTGACCGAGTTCCTGCAGTTCCAGGGGCGGTACAGCCTCAACGTCGATGATGTCGGCCTGGCACAGAGCTTCTTTACCAATGGCGCTTGCGATCCGCTGGTTGCGGGCCGCTTCCTGTGCGATGCGATTGGTACGCGCACGACCTCGTCGCTTGGATACTCGCTGGTCTACTCGACGCTGGACAATGGTATCCGGCCGACCCGAGGCAATCGTGTCGTCCTGAATCAAGACTTTGCGGGCCTTGGCGGCAGCGTCAGATATCTGCGGACCCGGTTGAACGCCGACAAATACTTCAACCTAGGCCGTGGCTTCATCGTCAATGTGAGCGGCGAGGGTGGGTACATCCACTCCTTCGAAGGCCGTCGCCTCGACGCTTCCGGCATCGAAGTGGACCCGATCCGACTAATCGATCGCTTCTACCTGGGGCAGCCGCAGTTTCGCGGCTTCGACATTCGTGGCGTGGGCCCGCGCGTTATTCGCCAGGCCTTCGCGACCGACGCTAACGGCAACTTTATTCCAGATCCCGCGGGGCCGAATGGCTTCCGCGTGAACACCCGGAGGCGTGAGCTGCTCGCAGACGACGCCATTGGTGGGCGGGCGTACTATCTGGGCCGGGTCGAGATGCAGATCCCGCTGGGCGCGGGCGTTCGCGAGCTGGGCATTCGGCCCTCTGTTTTCGTGGATGTCGGCGCGGTGTTTGGCGTAAAGCGTCCATCGCTGACCAATCTGCCGCCGAACGACCCTAATGACCCAACGAAAACCAATCCGGCGCGCATTCGCGACATTCTGGACGCGAACGGGAACAAGCAGTGCGTGGTGCCCGGCACCGGCGGCGCTCAAGACAGTCTCGTGGTTCGCCCGCCCGCGGGATGTGCAGCCGGGACGACTCCGTTCACCCAGACGCTGCCGGCCTTCCGAGAGACTTTCCTCGGCGACACGCCCAAACCCCGCGTCTCGGTCGGCTTCGGCGTTAACTGGAACTCGCCCTTCGGCCCGTTCCGGATCGATATCGCCAAAGCCCTCGTCACCCAGCCGGGCGACGATCCCCAGCTCATCACCTTCAACGTAGGAACGCAATTCTGATGAACACTGCATTTAAGGCGGCGCTTGCCGCACTCGCCCTTGCTGCCCCTGCGACCGTCAGCGCGCAGCGTCTGAGCCCGGCGGTGGTCGCCGTCGTCGACACGGACCGCATCCTGCGCGAATGCACGGCCTGCCGCGCGGCACAGACCCAGCTGCAGAGCCAGGTGACCGCGCTGCAGACCCGCCAGCAACAGCTCGCAACGCCGCTGCAGACGGAGGCGCAGTCGCTCCAGACCGCCGTCAACGCGCTCCAGGGCAAGCAGCCCGACGCTGCGCTGCAGGGCCGCATCACCTCGCTCCAGCAGCGCCAGAACCAGGCCAATCAGGAGCTTGGCCGGCAGGAGCAGACGCTGCGTTCCACCCAAGCGCATGTCGTTCAGCAGATCAACCAGCGACTTGGGCCGATCATCAACGCCCAGCTCGCCGCTACCGGCGCGACTGTGATCATCGAGCGTGGCGCCGCCCTGGCGATCGCGCCTTCGATCGACATCACCAACACCGTGCTGGCGGCGCTGAACCAGCAGCTGCCGAGCGTAAGCGTAACCCCGCTGCCGCAGCAGGCTCAGCCGAACCAGCAGCAGCCGCAGAGCCGCTAAGATGACGGCGGGCGAGGGGAGCCATGGCGGCGCTCTGGACATGACCAGAGTACTGGCGGCGCTTCCCCACCGCTATCCGATGCTGTTGGTCGACCGGGTCGAGGAGCTGATCCTCGACCAGTCGATCGCGGCCGTGAAGGCGGTCACGTTCAACGAAGGTTTTTTTCAGGGCCATTTTCCGGGACGGCCGATCATGCCTGGCGTGCTGATCGTCGAGGCGTTGGCTCAGGCCGCGGGTGTGCTCGCGGTGGAATCGCTGGGGCTGAGCGGGACCGGCAAGCTCGTCTACTTCATGGCGATCGAAGAAGCGAAGTTTCGCAAGCCCGTGGAGCCGGGCGTGCTGATGCGCCTCGAAGTCACCTTCGTCCAGAAGCGGTCGAAAGTCTGTAAGTTCGCTGGGCGCGCGCTCGTCGACGGGCAACTCGCTGCCGAGGCTAACTTCACTGCGATGATCGCCGATCCGCCATCTGCTTGATGTTGTCAGCGCGTTGCGCTTCTGCTAGCGGCGCGCCTTCCTTTTCGAGGCCGGTCGGAACCGGCCACTCCGGAGACGTTGCAATGAAAAAGGGTATTCACCCCGATTATCACACCATCACCGTCCAGATGACGGATGGTACGACCTATCAGACGCGCTCGACATGGGGCAAGGAAGGCGACACGCTCGCCCTGGAAATCGACCCCTTGGCGCATCCAGCCTGGACTGGCGGCACGCAGCGTCTGATGGACCAGGGCGGCCAGGTCGCGCGCTTCAACAAGCGCTTCGGCGGCCTCACGCTCGGCGGCAAGAAGTAAGTTCACTCACCTTCCCGTTGGGAGAGGTCGAGACGCGCCGATGCGCGTACGGGTGAGGGGGTCCGTGGCGTGACGTCATGCCCCCAAACCCCTCACCCCGCTCGCTGACGAGTCGCTCTCTCCCGATGGGAGAGGGTGGGGTTTACCTCATATAGTCGGCCGGGTTCGGCGTCGGGCGGTTGCAGGCGAACTGGAAGCCGCGCTCGCAATCCCGAACCTGCTGGCGCCAGATGTACATGGCATCGGCATAGGCGCGCTGCTGGCGGTCATATTGCGCCGCATTCGACGTAATGGCGGCATCGCGCGAGCGCATCGCCGAGAGCCAAGAAGCCATGTCGGCATTGTACTGGGCCTGGAGATCGGCCTGGATCGCGGACGCGCTTACCGAACTGCCCGAGGTGATATTTGCCGTGCTGTTGGCGCGGGCGACATCGTCGCGGGTCTGGGCATTGATTGCCTCGGTACGCACCTGTGGCTTGTCGTAGCCGCGGTCGGCAGGCAGCGGTGCCCGCGGCGTGCCGGGATCGTCCTTGGAGCCGGGCTGGGTCGGCGGCGTGGTCGGAGCCGCGCTTTGGGCGGCAAGCGGAGCGGCGAGCGCGAGCAGCGCGGCGCCAGCGATCAGACGCGTCAGCATTCCTTCTCTCCTGTAGCGAACACTGGTCCGGTTAACGAGGAAGGTGCCGCACCCGTTCCGATCAGGGAGAGCCGAACTGTCCCGTGGTCTCGTTCAGCACGTGCAGCAGACCGTCCGCGATCGCAAAATAGGCACCGTGGAGCTTCAGACGACCCGCCTCCTCCCGCTCGCGCACGAACGGAAAGGTGCGGAGGTTCGCAAGGCTGACCTTGACGGCTTCCAGCTCCATGGCGCGACCGATCTGCTGGTCTTTTCCGTGACTTGCGAGAACTCTTTCGCGCGCATCGTCAAGCAGACTGATCCAGTCGGCGATGAAGCCGCCTTCGCCCTTGGGAGCCTCGTGGAAGCGGCGGGTGAGCGCCGCATGGACGCCGCCGCAGGCGCCGTGACCCATGATCACGACTTCAGGCACTTCGAGCTGAGTCACGGCGAACTCGATGGCCGCCGACACCCCGTGGTGCCCGCCGCCGACTTCGAAGGGCGGCACCATTGCGGCGACATTGCGAACGACGAACATCTCGCCAGGGAGCGTGTCGAAGATCTGGCTGGGATCGACGCGGCTGTCGGAGCAGGCGATCACCATCACCTGCGGCGTCTGACCGTCGCGCAGCTCGGCCCAGCGCTCGTGCTGCTGCTTCCAGCCGACGTTCCGGAAGCGCTGGTAGCCGGAGAGGAGGCTGTCAAAGGCACTGGTCATGGCCGGTGCGTTAGGAGGCGGGAGCGGGGGTGGCAAGCAAGGCCGTGGCTCGCTATCTGGGCCGCATGAGCGAAGCCGATCCGATCCGCCCCGTTTCCGTCCTAGCCGATGCGCGGCCCGCGCGCGTGCGCAAACCGGACTGGATTCGCGTGAAAGCGCCGACCAGCGTCGGTTTTGCCGAGACGAAGCAGCTGATGCGTCGGCTGAACCTTGCGACGGTCTGCGAAGAAGCGGCGTGCCCAAATATCGGCGAGTGCTGGACCAAGAAGCACGCGACGGTGATGATCCTGGGCGACACCTGCACCCGGGCTTGTGCCTTCTGCAATGTCAAGACGGGCATGCCGCGCGCCGTGGACGCCAAAGAGCCGCAACATGTGGCCGACGCGGCAGCAGAGCTGGGCCTTGAACATATCGTCGTGACGTCTGTCGATCGCGACGATCTGGCTGATGGCGGCGCCTCGCAGTTCGTCAAGGTCATCGAGGCGCTCCGCCGGACCACCCCGTCAACGACGATCGAGATTCTGACGCCCGATTTCCGCAACAAGCACGAGGCGGCGGTTGAGGCGATCGTCACCGCAAGGCCGGACGTCTATAATCACAATCTGGAGACGGTTCCGCGGCTCTATCCGACGATCCGGCCGGGCGCGCGCTACTACGCCTCGCTGCGGCTGCTGGAGAGCGTGAAGAAGCTCGACCCATCGATCTTTACCAAATCCGGCATCATGCTGGGCCTGGGCGAACAGCGACTCGAGGTGCACCAGGTCATGGACGACATGCGCTCCGCCGACGTCGACTTCCTGACCATGGGCCAATATCTCCAGCCCACCCCGCGCCACGCCAAGGTGGAAGAGTTCGTGCCTCCAAAATCGTACGACGCCTATGCGGCGATTGCCCGTGCCAAGGGCTTCCTGCTGGTGGCAAGCTCGCCGCTGACGCGGTCGAGCTACCACGCAGGCGATGATTTCGCGAAGCTGCGTGCCAACCGGGAGGCCAAGCTCGGCCGCTGATATGCCGCGCCACTCCGAAACCCGGCAGCTTCCGTACACGCCCGAACAGATGTTCGATCTGGTCGCCGATGTCGCCCGCTATGGTGAGTTCCTGCCCTGGGTTGCCGCGGTGCGGGTGCGGTCGAACAGTTCGACGGAGATGGTCGCGGACCTGATCGTCGGCTTCAAGGCCCTGCGCGAACGCTTCACCAGCCGTGTCGTGAAACAGCGGCCCGACCACATTCATGTTGATTATCTCGAAGGCCCGCTCAAGCATCTGAGCAACGACTGGAAATTCGGGCCGGATGGGCAGGGCGGCACGCTGGTCGATTTCTGCGTGGACTTCGCGTTCCGCAATCGCGTGTTCGAGGCGATCGCCGGGCAGATGTTCGACACCGCCTTGCGCAAGATGATCAACGCGTTCGAAGCGCGCGCGGCGGAGCTTTACGCCGCGCCTTCCGCCGAACCCTCCGGCATCAGCAACTCGAGCGCGCACAGCGCCGCCTGAAGCCGCACGCCGCCGCGGCCGAGATCGCCGAACTCCCGCCGTTCCGCCTTGATCTTGTCTGGCGGTGCGTCACGTTCGGCGCGCCCGAAAATGACGGTTCCAACCGGCTTCTTTTCGCTGCCGCCCTCTGGGCCGGCAATGCCGGTGATGGCGACCGCGACATCGACATCGGCCTTGTTCATCGCGCCCTGCGCCATTGCCCAAGCAGTCGCAATCGAGACGGCACCGAAGGTCTCCAACACGTCCGAGGACACGCCCAGCATCTTCACCTTGGCGTCATTGCCATAGGTCACGAAGCTTGCCTCGAACACGTCGGAGGAACCGGAGATCTCGGTGAGAGCCGCACCGACCAGACCGCCCGTGCAGCTTTCAGCCACCGCCACTCTCCGGCCCAGAGCGCGGTTCGCTTCGATCACCTCGCGCGCCTTGTCGATCAGCTCGGGCGGCAACAGCGAGTCGGTCATGGGTGAGCCTCGTACAGACTAACGGTCGCGACCGCCTGCGCGGCAATGCCTTCGCCGCGTCCGGTGAAACCCAGCCGCTCGGTGGTGGTTGCCTTGACGCTCACCCGTTCGAGTGAAAGCCGCAGCAGGTCGCCGATACGCGCGCGGATCGCGTCCCTGTGGGGGCCGATCTTCGGGGCCTCGCAGATGATGGTCAGGTCGACATGCTCGATGCGTCCGCCGGCGGATTGGACGAGGGCGGCAGCGTGTTCGAGGAAGCGCGACGAGGGCGCGCCGCGCCACTGCGGGTCACTGGGCGGAAAATGCTGCCCGATGTCGCCGGCCGCGATCGTGCCCAGAATGGCGTCGGTCAGCGCATGAAGGGCAACATCCGCGTCTGAATGCCCGAGCAGGCCCTGCGCGTGCGGAACCCGGATGCCGCCGAGCCACAGTTCCTCGCCATCGGCGAGCCGGTGGACGTCGAAGCCCAAGCCGGTCCGAATGCTGCGAGTGCCCAGACGTGCCTCCATGACGGCAAAGTCCTCCGGCACGGTGATCTTGTCCAGCATCGAGTCTCCGGTGACGGTTGCCACTATATGGCCCGCTGTACGCACCATCTGAGCGTCGTCAGTTGGCTCTTCGCCGATCCAGGTGCGGTGGGCGGCTAAAACATCATCGAAGCGGAAGGCCTGGGGGGTCTGGACCCGCAGGAGCGACGCCCTGTCCACCACAGCACCAAGCTCCTCTCCTGCCTGCGCGACCGTATCGGCGATCGGCAGGACCGGAACAGCCCCTGGCGCGTCAGCAAGCGCGGCGAGCAGCCGATCGACAACCGCCGCCGGAACAAGAGGCCGGGCGGCGTCATGGATCAAGATTCGGTCTGCGCTGCCGATCGATTCGAGACCGTTCAGCACGGATTGCCTCCGGGTCGCCCCTCCCGGCACGAGAGCAAGGGGCTGACGTGCGCCGATCGCCGCACGCGCGTGCGTCTCGTCACCATGGGCGACGACGACAAGGACGCCGTCAATCGCTGGATGCGACGCCAGGGTATCGAAAGCATGGGCCAGAACCGGCTTGGAGCCGAGCATCCGGTATTGCTTGGGCACGCCGCCGCCGGCGCGTTCGCCCTTGCCCGCAGCGACGATTAGGGCGACGGTCTTGCTCACCGCCACCCGTTAGCGGGGGTCCGCCTTGTCGAAAAGGGGTGCAGACGCTATGTGCCCGCCCCTCAATGGCACAGCTCAAACCCATCCAGGTCGGCTCGGTGCGGATCGACAGCCCGGTGCTGCTGGCCCCGATGACCGGCGTCACCGATCTGCCGTTCCGGCGCATCGTGCGGCGCTACGGCTCGGGGCTGAACGTCACCGAGATGATCGCCAGCCAGGCGATGATCCGCGAGACACGCCAGTCGCTGCAGAAGGCGGCGTGGGATCCGGTCGAGGAGCCCGTGTCGATGCAGCTGGCCGGCTGCAGCCCTGTCGAGATGGGGGAAGCGGCCAAGCTCAACGAGGACCGCGGCGCCGCGATCATCGACATCAACATGGGCTGCCCCGTCAAGAAGGTGGTCAATGGCGATGCCGGCTCTGCGCTGATGCGCCAGATTCCGCTAGCAACGGCGATCATCGATGCGACCGTGAAGGCGGTGAAGGTGCCCGTCACGCTCAAGATGCGCATGGGTTGGGACCATGGCAGCCTGAACGCGCCCGAGCTCGCGCGCATCGCCCAGGACCTCGGCATCAAAATGATCACCGTCCACGGCCGCACTCGCTGTCAGATGTACAAGGGCGAGGCGGACTGGGCTTTCGTGCGGAAGGTCAAGGAGGACGTGAGCCTCCCCGTGATCGTCAACGGTGACATCTGCTCGATTGCCGACGCTGAGCGCGCGCTCGAACTGTCAGGCGCGGACGGCGTGATGATCGGGCGAGGGGCCTATGGCAAGCCATGGCTGCTCCGTCAGGTCATGCATTGGTTCGAGACCGGCGCGGAGCTGCCCGAGCCGACGATCGAGGAACAATATCACCTGATTGTCGAGCATTACGAGGCGATGCTGGCTCATTATGGCGAGATGACCGGCGTCAACATGGCCCGTAAGCATATCGGCTGGTACACGCGCGGACTGCACGGCTCGGCCGAGTTCCGGAACCGCGTGAATCAGGAGCCGAGCGGCGCCAGGGTGCTCGCCATGTTGCGCGAATTCTACAGTCCCTGGCTCTCGCGCGCCGCCGCCTGAAGCGCAGGGGCGACAAGCTGCTGTTGCTCAAGCGCAACAGCTGTTTGGCTTGGCGAAAAACTGTTGTAACGATGCAACGATGACTGTTGCGCCGGCTCAGATCACGCGTGCGCCCCGCTGGCGCCGGACCTTGTCTGTGATCCGTCGCCGCTCGCGCTACATGCCGGCCGTCGAACTGCTGACGCTGATGCTGGCAATCGGGATCGGCGTCGCAAGCTATTACGTGCTGCGGGATCAACCCAGCGATCAACCGCTCACACCGCCGCTCGTGGCTCTGCTGCTTGTCGCAAATCTGGTGCCTGCGATTGCCTTGCTGGTGCTCTGGGGCCGGCGTGTGGCCCGCAAGCGTGCCACCCGATCGCCCATCGGCGGGGGCGGGCGTCTGCATGTCCGGCTGGTGGCGCTCTTCTCGGTGATCGCGGCAGTGCCGACGCTGCTGGTCGTGATCTTCGCTTCGCTTCTCTTCCAGTACGGCGTGGAGTTCTGGTTCTCCGACCGGGCGCGCGGCATGCTCGAAAACGCCGGTGAGCTGGCGCAAGGCTATTACCAGGAAAAGCGCGAAGACGTCGCGGCCGAGACGACGACCATGGCCGGAGACATTCGCGAGATCCTGAATCAGGCCCTTCCGGACAGCCCGGCATTTGTCGAGGCTTATGGCTGGCAGGTCCTGGCGCGGGAGCTGAGCGAGTCAGCAATCGTCTCGATCGGCAGCGACGGGACAGCCCGCACGCTGGCGATGGTCAATCCGGACGCCCGGCCGGTCGAGCGGCGCGTGACTGCCGATGTGGTCTCGCGGTTGATCCGCGGCGAGGCAGTCGTGGTCACCGACAGCCCAGACCGTATCGAAGCGGTGACGCGGCTGCTGCCGGACGGCCGGACCTTTCTCTACAATTCGCGTATTTCCGATCCGCAGGCGCTCGCCCAAACCGCGCGCGCGAAGGCGGTACTCGCCGACTACGACGCGTTGCTCGAGCGGTCGCGCGGGCTTCAACTGCGCTTCAATGCTGCATTGTTGTTGATCTCGCTGCTGATCGTCGGCGCTGCAGTCTGGATTGCTTTGCGCGTGGCCGACCGGCTGGTGCGCCCTGTCGGCGAGCTCGTCGACGCCGCGCGCAAGGTCACGGCAGGAGACCTGTCGGCTCGGGTCGACGCCCCACGTGAGCGCGACGAGATCGGCACTTTGGCCAATGCCTTCAATCGGATGACGCGCCGTCTTGAGGAGCAGACTCAACAGCTTGTCGGCGCGAACGACCTGCTCGATCGGCGCCGCGCGTTCAACGAGGCCGTGCTCTCGGGCGTGACGGCAGGCGTGATCTCGATTGATCCGGACCATAGCATCCGGCTCATCAACAGCTCGGCGGCAACGCTCCTGAAGACCGACGACGATACGGTGGGGCGCAAGCTCGGCGACGTCGCGCCGGAACTCGCCGCCTTGCTCGGATCCGGCGATCGCGAACAGGTGGTGCAGCTGACCAGCGGCGGCGAGCCACGCACCCTGGCGGTCAAGATCGTCGCGACCGAGCGTGGCTTCGTGCTGACCTTCGACGACATCACTCAGCAACTGCTCGACCAGCGCCGCGCAGCCTGGTCCGATGTCGCCCGCCGCATCGCCCACGAGATCAAGAACCCGCTCACCCCGATCCAGCTTGCCGCCGAGCGGCTCCAGCGCCGTTACGGCAAGGAGATCACCAACGATCGCGGCACCTTCGACCGGCTGACCGAGACAATCGTCCGACAGGTCGGTGACCTGCGGCGCATGGTCGACGAGTTCTCCTCTTTCGCGCGCATGCCGAAGCCCTTGTTCCGCGAGGAGAGCGTCGTAGATATCGCCCGCCAGGCGTTGTTCCTGCATGAGGTGGCGCATCCGGCGATTAGCTTCACCATGGACGCGCCCGATCCGGCACCGCTGTTGGTGTGCGACCGCCGCCAGCTGGGGCAGGCGCTGACCAACGTCGTCAAGAATGCGGTCGAGGCGATCGAGCGTCAGGAGGGGCAGGGTTTTGTCGCGATGCGTATCCTCGTGCCCGATCCGCGACGACTGATCATAGAGGTCGACGACAATGGCGCGGGGCTGCCGCCGGAGCGGAACCGTCTGTTCGAACCCTATATGACGACACGGGTACGTGGCACGGGCCTGGGCCTCGCTATCGTGAAGAAGATCGTCGAGGAGCACTTCGGCACCATCGAGCTGAAGGACAGGGAAGGGGGCGGCACCACCGTGTCCATCACCCTCGACAGGGAAGCCCTTGCGCCGCTCGCCGGCACCGACGCCGAAATCGAAGAAGAACGCGCGCCCGTCGCGCTGACACGGAGCTGACCCACGTGGCGTTGGACGTACTCATCGTCGACGACGAGCAGGATATCCGGGATCTCGTTGCGGGCGTGCTGGAGGATGAGGGCTATTCCACCCGCACCGCCGCCAACAGCGACGCTGCGCTGGAAGCCATTCGCGATCGTCGGCCGTCGCTGGTGCTGCTGGACGTGTGGCTGACCGGCTCGCGACTGGACGGGCTCGAGACGCTGGATGAAATCAAGCGCCGCGATCCTTCGGTGCCCGTGCTCGTGATTTCCGGACACGGAAACCTCGACACGGCGGTGGCGGCGGTCCGGCGCGGCGCGGCCGATTTCATTGAGAAGCCGTTCGAAGCCGAGCGGCTGCTCATGCTCGTCAGCCGGGCGACCGAAACTGAGCGGCTTCGGCGCGAGAACGCGAACCTCAAGGCTCAGGTCGGAGGGGGGGACGAGCTGACGGGCAGTTCCTCGTCGATTAACCAGGTCCGCGCAACGCTGAAACGGGTCGCGGCGACGGGGAGCCGAGTGCTGATCACAGGGCCCGCAGGGGTCGGCAAGGAAGTGGCCGCAAGGCTGCTCCACCTGTGGAGCCCGCGCGCCGACGCTCCGTTCGTCGTCGTAAGCGCGGCGCGCATGACGCCGGAACGGGTCGAAGAGGAATTGTTCGGGGTCGAGGATGGCGGCGAGCTCGCCCGGTCCGGCCTGCTTGAGCAGGCGCATGGCGGGACGCTGTTCCTCGACGAGATCGCGGACATGCCGGTCACCACCCAGGCCAAGATACTGCGCGTGTTGACCGACCAGAGCTTCGCGCGGGTCGGCGGTCAACGCACGGTTAAGGTCGACGTGCGCGTGGTCTCGGCCACGTCGCGGCACCTGCCGGAGGAGATTGCCGGCGGTCGTTTCCGTGAGGATCTGTATTATCGTTTGAACGTGGTACCGGTGCATTTGCCGCCGCTGGCCGAGCGTCGCGAAGACATTCCGCCGCTCGTCGATCATTTCGTAGCCCGCTATGCCTCGGAGCGCCGCGTGCCGACGCCCGAGGTTGCGATGGATGCCATGGCCGCGCTTCAGGCCTATGACTGGCCCGGCAACGTCCGCCAGCTCCGGAACATCGTGGAGCGCACGATCATCATGGCCCCGGGCGACCGGATCGGGCGGGTCGATATCGACATGCTGCCGCCCGAAGTGCTGAGCGACCAGCCACAGCTCGCCTCAAACGCCGCGACGACGGCAATGATGGGAGCGCCGCTCCGTGAGGCACGCGAGACGTTCGAACGCGAATATCTGCGCGTCCAGATCCGCCGCTTCTCGGGCAACATCTCGCGCACCGCCAGCTTCATCGGCATGGAGCGCTCGGCACTCCATCGAAAGCTGAAGCTTCTAGGTCTGGCTGATACGCGCGAGGAAGATTGAGTCGACGCGTTCGGCTTCTGCCGCTATGCAGCATGCGCTTCCACAGGGGGAGCCGAGAAGCCGCCAACAAGAGCGGGGGGTTAGAAGATGGCCGACAGGGTCAATAATCTTCAGGACATCTTCCTGAATTCGTTGCGCAAGTCGAAGACGCCGGTGACCATGTTCCTGGTCAAGGGCGTCAAGCTTCAGGGAATCATCACCTGGTTCGACAATTTCTCGGTGCTGCTGCGCCGGGACGGCAACTCGCAGCTCGTCTATAAGCACGCGATCTCAACCGTGATGCCGGCCGGAGCGGTCGACCTTGCGCCGATCGAGAAGGCATTCACCGAAGGCGCCAAAAAGGCAAACGGCCTTCAGGAGGTCTTTCTGAACGCGGTGCGCCGCAGTGAAGAACCCGTCACCATGTTTCTGGTGAACGGCGTCATGCTGCAGGGCGAGGTCGCCGCGTTCGACCTGTTCTGCCTGCTGCTTCGCCGCGAAAGCCAGACTCAGCTCGTCTACAAGCATGCGATTTCGACCGTGCAGCCCGCCCATCCGCTGAACCTCGCCGAGGAGCAGGCGCAGGGCGACTAGGGTTGCGGCCGGCTGTCCGCACCCTATCTGCTGCTGAATGACCGGTTTCCAGCGCGACTATGATGAGTTCGCCCGCGGCGCGCGGGCGGTTATCGCTTACCCCGACCTCCGGAACGCAGATGGCCGCGACACCGAGTCGCGGCTGGAAGAGGCCGCTGGTCTGGCGGAGGCGATCGGCGTGGACGTGGTCGAGCGGCTCGCCTTCCGGGTGCGGGCGCCGAAGCCTGCCACCCTGTTCGGCAGCGGTCAGGTCGAGGAGATCGCAACCGCCGTGCGTGCGCACGAGGCCCAACTCGTGGTCATTGACGGCGCCATCACGCCCGTTCAGCAGCGCAACCTGGAAGAGGCGATCAAGGCCAAGGTGATCGACCGGACCGGCCTGATCCTCGAAATCTTCGGGGAACGCGCGGCGACGGCGGAGGGCCGGCTGCAGGTCGAGCTCGCACACCTCGACTATCAAGCGGGTCGGCTGGTGCGCAGCTGGACCCACCTCGAGCGGCAGCGCGGCGGCTTCGGCTTTCTGGGCGGCCCGGGCGAGACCCAGATCGAGGCCGACCGGCGATTGATCCGCGATCGCATGGCCAAGCTGCGCAAGGAACTGGAGACGGTCACGCGCACCCGTGCCCTGCATCGGGAACGGCGGCAGCGTGCGCCCTGGCCGATCATCGCGTTGGTCGGCTACACTAACGCCGGCAAGTCGACGCTGTTCAACCGGCTGACCGGGGCGGGGGTGATGGCCGAGAACCTGCTGTTCGCCACGCTCGATCCGACGATGCGCCAGATTGCGCTGCCCGGCCTCGACAAGGCGATCCTGTCCGACACCGTCGGCTTCATCTCGGACCTGCCCACGCAGCTTGTTGCCGCCTTTCGCGCGACTCTGGAGGAGGTGATCTCCGCTGACCTGATCATCCATGTGCGCGATATTGCCCATCCGGACAGCGACGAGCAGCGGGCCGACGTGGTCCGCGTGCTGACGGAGATCGGGGCCGAGGCGCCGCTTCTGGAGGCCTGGAACAAGGTCGACAGCCTGGATGACGAGCAACGGCAGTTGGTGCTCGCCGACGCCGCCAAGCGCGACGACGTCATGCTGATCTCGGCGCTCACGGGGGAGGGGGTCGACGATCTGCGGCGCATTGTCGCGGGGCGGCTGACCGCGTCCAATCGCATCCGCCATATCGAGCTGCCGATGAGCGACGGGGCGGCGGCCGCGTGGCTGCACGAGCATGGCGAAGTGCTGGGTCAGGAAACGATCGACGGGGACCGCATCGCCTACGACGTGCGCCTGTCTGACCCGGACTGGGATCGGTTCCAGGCGCGCGTTTAACCGCCCGGTCGACGCTTGGCGCGGCTCCACAGCGCTTCCTTTTCGTCCAGGCTCAACTCCGCAAAACGGGGGTGCATGGCTTCCATCGCTCGGAAGCGTCGTTCGAACTTTGCGTTCGCTAAGCGAAGAGCCGCTTCCGGGTCGATCTTCATATGTCGTGCGAAGTTCACGACAGCGAAGAGCAGGTCGCCGACTTCCTCTTCGACATGGTCCGGCGGCGCGCTTTCGACCTCGTCGAGTTCTTCCAGAATCTTGGCGCGGGCGCCGCTCGCATCCGGCCAATCGAATCCGGTCCGCGCAGCGCGTTTCTGCAGTTTTTCGGCGCGCAGCAAGGCAGGAAGTGCGAGGGCAACGCCAGCGAGCGCGCTCGCATCGGCACGGCTTGCGCGCTCCGCGGCCTTGACGTTCTCCCAACCAGGCCTGCTGCCATCGCCGAACACATGCGGGTGACGGCGTTCCATCTTGTCGGAGATGGCAGTCAGCACGTCCACGAGGTCGAAGGTCCCAAGCTCTTCGGCCATGCGCGCGTGGAACACCACTTGGAGCGCGAGGTCGCCAAGTTCGTCCTTCAATGCTTCGAGATCGTCGCGCTCGATCGCGTCGGCGACCTCAAAGGCCTCTTCGATCGTGTACGGCGCGATCGTCGCGAATGTCTGCTGAACATCCCATTCGCACCCGTGCTCCGGATCGCGGAGACGCGCCATGATCTCGACCAGCCGGAATAGGGCGAGAGAGGCTGCATGCACGTCCATCTTTAATCCCGATAATATACATTATGTAAAGTGCGAACTAGATTGAGCCGCTCGTTACACCTCTTGGCTGCAAGATGAGCGTTTCACGTTCCACGCGCCAGCTCTCGAGCGACGAAAGGAAGTTCATCCCGAGCACATTCGTTCTCCCGAAGGCCGGTGAAACCACCGCGGCCACGTCTCGCGATGCAATCGGACCCACCGTCAGCCGAGCGATGCGCGCGCGGCGCGCTTGGATCGTGCCATTGGCGGTGTTGAGGCTGACCGGCATGCCGCTCTCGTCAACATTGATGCCGGCCTGCGTCGCAGCGGCGGCAGACAATGCTGTAACTGTCGCGCCGCTGTCGATGAGGAAGCGAAGCTCCGTGCCGTTCACGCTCGCGCGCACCCAGAAATGGCCGTCCTCCGCCATGGGCACCCGCAGCGTGTCGCCGACGGTCTGCCCCCGATCGCCAAGCAGGTCGCCGGTGACGCGCTGCGCGACCGATCGAAGCTCGAAGCGATAGCTATAGCCGATCAGAACCGCCGCGAAGATCAACACCCACGCCGCGATCATTCGCGCTGTCTGTCCGAGCGGCAAGCGACGCGACAACAGGCTCGAGCCGACAAGCACCAGCATCATCGCGGACGCGACCAGCTGCACAGTTTGATCGTCGGTCACAAATCGACGACCTGATTGTCGTACGCAGGTTCGATCCCGTCCGGAAGCTCGGCAAGCAAGCTCCTGTAATCCATCGAGTTGTCCATGTGCGTAAGCAGAGTCTTCCTCGGTGCGAGCTCGGCTGCCCAGCCGAGTGCTTCACTCAGATGCGGGTGGGTGGGATGCGGGCGTCGACGCAACGCATCCACGATCCAGAGGTCGAGACCAGTATAAAGCTGCCGCATCGCGCCAGTCATGTCGTGGAAGTCGGTCGCGTAGCCCAGGCTCTTGCCGGCGGCCTCGAACCTGAGGCCGGCAGACGTAATGCTTCCATGCGGCTGATCGACGACCGATACCGAGATTTCCCCGATCTGGAGTCGGTTGGGCAGCGGGCTAAGGCTGGCCGTCGCGGGATAGCCATCCGCCCCATCGAACACATAGCCGAAGCGCGCGCGCAGGATCGCGATCGTCGTCGGGCGCGCGAAGCCCGCGATCGGGGCGCCGCCATTGTGGAAGAGCTGGCGGAGATCGTCGATGCCGTGGACGTGATCGGCATGGTCGTGCGTCCAGATCACCGCGTCGATGTGCCCGACCTTAGCGTCGAGCAGCTGCATCCTGAGGTCGGGCGAGGTGTCGACCAGAATGGTGGTTGCGCCGGCGTTAACCAGAATGGAAACGCGGCGGCGCGCGTTGCGCGGCTCGGCTGGATCGCACTGCCCCCAGTCATTCCCGATCCGCGGCACGCCCGACGAGGTGCCGCAGCCGAGGATCGTCACCTTCATGCCGTGGCTTTGGTGAACAGCGTGTGGAAGTTGCGCGTGGTGCGCTCGGCCAGCGCCTCGACCGTGGTGCCACGCAGCTCGGCCAGGAAGCGCGCAGTGTCGGCCACGAAGCCCGGCTCGCACGTCTTGCCGCGATGGGGCACCGGCGCAAGGAACGGCGAATCGGTTTCGATCAGCAGCCGATCGTAGGGCACCCGACGTGCGGTCTCCTGCAGGTCGCGAGCGTTCTTGAACGTCACGATACCGGACAGGGAAATATAAAGCCCAAGTTCCAGCGCCTTGTCGGCGAAAGCTCCGCTTGCCGTGAAGCAGTGGATGACACCCGAATAGGCGCCCTTCCCCATCTCGTCCGCCAGGATCTCGGCCGTGTCGTCCTCAGCGTCGCGCGTGTGCACGATCAGCGGGAGTCCAGTCTCGCGGGCTGCGGCGATATGGGCGCGAAAGCTTGCGCGCTGCCGGTCGCGATTTGAGTGATCGTAATAGTAATCGAGGCCGGTCTCGCCGATGGCGACCACCTTCGGGTGCGCTGCGCGCTCGACCAGCTTGACCGTGTCGACATCCGGATGGGCGTCAGCCTCGTGCGGGTGAATGCCGATCGAGGCCCAGATGTGCGGATCGGTCTCGGCCGTCGCGATGATCCCGTCCCATTCCCGCGCGCGTGTCGAGATGTTGAGCATGGTGCCCACGCCTGCCGCACGGGCGCGCGCGATAACGCCCGCCTGGTCCTCGATCAGCCCCTTATAGTTCAGATGGCAATGGCTGTCCGTCAGCATCACGCGGGCAGCTCGAGCCGCGGAAAGATGGGCGTGGGCGGCTGCAACTCGGCTCCGTCGATCCAGCTGCGATCGGCGAGATCGGCATAGGTACGGCCTTTGGCGCCGAGCAGGTCCAGCAGCTTGTCCGACGAGGCTGGAACCACCGGCCGGATCGCAATCGCAAGGTCACGAATGGCGACGAGGAGCGTGCGCAGCACCGCCTCCATCCGCTCCGGGTCAGTCTTGCGCAGCGCCCACGGCGCCTGCGCGTCCACATATTGATTGCAGGCGAACACCGCCCGCATCCAGGCTTCGCATCCTTGCGCAAGCGCCAGATCGGCAAAGGCAGCCGGCAGTTCGTCGCGAGTGGCCCGCGCCACCAGATCCAACAGCTCGGCGTCAGCGGGCTCTGGCCTTCCCTTGCCTGGCACGTGGCCCAGGTTCTTCGCAATAAAGCTCAGCACGCGCTGCGCGAGATTGCCGAAGCTGTTGGCGAGATCGGCGTTGGCACGGGTGACGATCGCTTCGTCCGAATAGCTGCCGTCCTGGCCAAAGGTGACTTCGCGCAGCAGGAAGTAGCGCAGCGCATCGACGCCGTAGCGCTCGGCGAGTTCGAGCGGATCAACGACGTTGCCCGCCGATTTGGACATCTTCTCGCCGCGGTGAAGGAGGAAGCCGTGAGCGAACACGGTTTTGGGCACCTTCACGCCCGCCGACATCAGGAAGGCGGGCCAATAGACGGTGTGAAAGCGCGTGATGTCCTTGCCGATGACGTGCACGTCCGCCGGCCAGAACTCCATCTCTCCCGGATAGCCGACGCCGGTGATATAGGAGGTGAGCGC
>Ga0164290_1001281_pt1 | contig 41783 bp, 39 predicted proteins | sample Micstemetagenome_FD_108782 | JGI IMG/M metagenome (GOLD analysis project Ga0164290, IMG submission 108782) | Contaminated culture microbial community from soil near Moab, Utah, USA - Microcoleus steenstrupii SON62 (Illumina Assembly) | ecosystem: Environmental > Terrestrial > Soil > Soil crust...
CGCGCCGCCGACGCTGCCGCCGCACGGCTGGCTGCCGGTCACCGTCCCCGGCGCGGTCGACGGCTGGTTCGAGCTGCACAAGCGCTTCGGCAAGATCTCGATGGACCGGCTGCTCTTCCCGGCGATCCAATATGCGGAGGAGGGCTTCCCGGTCACCGAGCTGATCGCCTTCTACTGGGACCGCAACACCAAGGGCTTCGAGCGATCGGCGGCGACCGGCATGCTCCAGGAGGTCGCGAACATGCGCGCCACCTACATGCCGAACGGCCGCGCACCCAAGGAAGGCGAGATCTTCCGCAACCCCGACCTCGCGCGCACCTACCGGATCCTCGGGCAGAAGGGCCGCGACGCCTTCTACAAGGGCGAGCTCGCCGACCGGATGGACGCCTATTTCCGCCGCATCGGCGCGCCGCACCGCAAGGCCGACTTCGAGGCGCACCGCTCCGAATGGGTGGAGCCGGTGTCGGTCAACTACCGCGGGTACGACGTGTGGGAGCTGCCGCCGAACGGGCAGGGCATCGCCGCGCTGCAGATGCTCAACATCCTCGAAGGCTACGACCTGAAGAAGATGGGCCGCGGCTCGCCCGACTTCTGGCACGTCTTCGTCGAGGCGAAGAAGCTCGCGTTCGAGGACCGGGCCAAATATTACGCCGATCCCGCGTTCGTGAAGACGCCGGTCGCCGGCCTGCTGTCAAAGGACTACGCCGCGCAGCGCCGCAAGCTCATCCGGATGGACGCCGCGATGAAGTCGGTGAGCGCCGGCGTGCCCGACAGGGCGGGGCGCGACACCATCTACCTGACGGTCGCCGACAAGGACGGGATGATGGTCAGCCTCATCCAGTCGAACTACCGCGGCATGGGGTCGGGGCTGGTGCCCGACGGGCTCGGCTTCATGTTCCAGGACCGCGGCGAGCAGTTCGCGCTCGATGCCGGGCACCCCAACGCCTACGCGCCGGGCAAGCGGCCCTTCCACACCATCATCCCGGCGTTCGTGACGAAGGACGGCAAGCCCTGGCTGTCGTTCGGGGTGATGGGCGGCGCGATGCAGCCGCAGGGGCACGCACAGATCGTCGTCAACATGGTCGACTTCGGCATGAACGTCCAACAGGCGGGCGACGCCGCCCGCTTCCACCACGACGGCTCGACCGAGCCGCTGGGCACGCCGCCGATGAGCGACGGCGGCAAGCTCGAGGTCGAAACCGGCGTCCCGCCGGCGATCGTCGCCGAGCTCAAGCGCCGCGGGCACGACGTGGTCTACGCGACCGGCCCCTACGGCGGCTACCAGGCGATCCTGCGCGACCCCGCGACCGGGGTCTACTGGGGCGCCTCGGAGTTCCGGAAGGACGGGCAGGCGGCCGGCTATTAGGTCGCGGCGCCCCGCGCGGCCCTCGTGCGTTGTGCCGTGATCGAGCCCGAGAGGAGAATCTCTATGCTCAAGGTCGTCGCTCCCGCGCTGCTACTGGCGCTCGCAGCCTGCACCACCGACGCCGCCTCGCCCCGGCCGCAGCTCAGCGAGGCGCAACAGCGCGCGCTCGCCGGGCGCAACGTCGGCGAACCGGTGTCGTGCCTCAGCAGCCGCGACATCCTCGACAGCGACGCGGTGACCGACCGCGTCGTGCTCTTCCACGTCCGGGGCGGGCGGACCTACCGTTCCGACCTACCGCAGGCCTGCCCACGGCTCGCGCGGCCCGGCACCGCCTTCGCGCACCGCTCGACGGTCGACCGGCTGTGCAGCATCGACCTCGTCCAGGTCTTCGACCCATCGACCGGGTTCAGCTACGGGAGCTGTCAGCTCGGCCGGTTCACGCCCTACGAGCTGCCGGAAGGCGTCTCCCGCGACTCGTTCTGACGGGCGGTCAGTTCGCCGCGAGCGCCTTCGCCGCGGCCTGGCCGGCCGGCGACTCGGGCGCGACCTTGGCGGCCGCCTGCCAATGGCCGCGCGCCGCGTCCGCGTCGCCCTGGGCACCCGCGACGTTGCCCTGCTCCAGCCGCACGTCCGGATCGTTCGGCGCGAGCGTCGCCGCCTGAGCGACGTCGGTGGCGGCGCGGGCGAGCTGGCCCTGGCGGCGAGCGAGCGAGGCGCTGAGCAGCCAGGCGACCGGCTCCTGCGGCACGAGCTTCACCGCCTGATCGAGATCGGCGCGGGCGTCGCCCAGCCGCGCGAGCTCGACGCTGGCGCGCGCCCGGTCGATCAGGAGCTGGCCGCGCCGCACCGGATCGCCGCCGGCGCCCGCGAGCGCCGAGCTGAGGTAGCCGTGCGCTTTGACGGTGTCGCCCGCCAGGAGCGCGGCGTTGCCCGCCTGGCCCCAGAGGTCGGCCGCGGACGGGTCGCGTTCGGCCTCGGCCGCCCGCGCCGCCTGCTCGAGCGCGACCGCGGCCGGCGCGAAGCGCTCCTGCGCGAGGTAGGCCATGGCGAGGCAGTGGCGCGCCGGCAGCCCGCCGCCCGCCGCCCGCCACGCGTTGGCGGTCTCCACCGCCTTGGCCGGCGCGCTCCGCGTCTGCTCGATGCAGCCCTGGTAGCGCTGCCGGTCCGCCGGGCCCCGCTGCGCGAGCGCGGCGGTGGCGGTGAGGCCCAGAAGCAGGGCGACGGTCAGTCTACGCATGGGTCCTCCAGAAGCCGGTCGAGCGTGGCGGTCAGCAGCGCCAGATCCTGCGGGCGCGACAGCCGATGGTCGCCGTCCTTAACCAGCAGCACCTGCACGTCCGATGAATCGAGCCGCGCCGCGACGTCGAGGCTCAGCCGCCACGGCACGTCGGGGTCGGCCTGGCCGTGCAGCAGCCGCGTCGGACCCGCGTAGGCGACGCGGCCGTCCGTCACCCGGTTGGCGCGCCCGTCCTCGAGGAGCGCGCGCGTGTAGACGTAGGGGCTGTCGGCGTAGCCGCTCGGCCGCTCGATCCGCCCGTCGCGGATCAGTGCCTCGCGTTCCGCCGCCGCGAGGTCCGCCCACAGCCCCCAGTCGACGAAGTCGGGCGCCGCGGCGACGCCGACGAGGCCGGCGACGCGCGCCGGCATCGCGCGCGCCAGCAGCAGCGCGATCCACCCGCCCATCGACGAGCCGACGAGCACGACCGGCCCCGGCGCGACGGCGTCGATCACCGCGCGCGCGTCCCCGGCCCAGCGGCCGATCGTCCCGTCCTCGAACCGCCCGCCGCTCGCCCCGCAGCCCGAATAGTCGAGCCGCAGGAAGGCGCGGCCCCGCGCCGCCGCCCAGCCGTCGAGCGCCTCGGCCTTGGTGCCGCTCATGTCGGACATGTAGCCGGACAGGAACACCACCGTCGGGCCGGACCCCGGCCGGTGGCGGTAGGCGAGGCGGACGCCGTCGCGATCGAGGAAGCGCAGCTCGGTCATACGGGCGAGGGGTAGCGCCGGGGCGGCGACCTTGTCGACCTCAGCCTTTGCAGATCGCCCGCAACGCCCGCCACTCGCGGTCGTCGAGCGCCGGGCGGGTGGGTCCGGCCGCCTCGGCGGCCCGGGTCATGACGTCGCGTCGACTGTCGTCGGACGGGTGCGTCGCGGCGTAGTCGGCGAGTCGATCGAGCAGGTCGTTCCGTCCCTCGCGCGGGCTCGCGTCGGCGTCCTCCTCGAGTCGCGCGAAGAACTGCGCCAGTCCGGCGGGCGACACGCTCGCCGCGCGCATCAGGCGGACCGCCTCGGCGTCGGCCTCGGCTTCGGCGCCGCGGGTGCTGCGCAGCAGGACCGCGAGGTCGGCGAGACCGCCGACGTTGCCGCCGATCGACTGCGCTGCCAGGCCGAGGCCCGTCTGCCGGATCAGCGCCTTGGTCGGATGGCGCAGTTGCGCATGGCCGATCTCGTGGGCGAGCACGCCCGCCACCTCGTCGGGGGACCGCGCCTCGTCGATGAGGCCGGAAAAGACGGCGATCTGCCCACCGGGCGCCGCGAAGGCATTGACCGCGGGGTTCTGGATCACCGTCACGGTCAGCGGCTCGACGAACCCGTCGGCCGGTCGCAGCCGAGCGATCATGCGGTCGAGCGCGGCCCGGCCTTCTGCGCCTTCGCAGCGACGGGTGCCGAGCGCGATCTGGGCCACGACGGCGCGTCCTACCGGAGCGGTCACGCCGTGCGGCACGAGCGGCGCCGACCAGGCGAGCAGCTGCCCGCCGTAGAACCAAAGGCCGGCCACGACGGCGACGAGCGCCGCGGTCGCGGACGCCCCGGCCGCCAGCTTGCCGCGGCTCGGCTTGTGGAGCGGGGCGATCCCGGCGAGCCAGCCGGCGGGCAGCGGGGCATCGCTGATCGCCCGCCAGTCCGTTCGATCGGTCCGGTGGAGGACGATGCGCGACCCGGCGCCGTCGCTGCCGCGCCGCAGCCGGTCGAGCGCGACCGTTTCGCGTTCGCCGCCCTCAGTTTCGACCGCGAGCCCGAGCGGGTCGGGCGTCAGCCGCGCCGGCAGGGGCCGCGCGGATCGTCCGTCGAAGACGACCGCGCGGATCGGCTCAAACCGCGGAAAGGTCGAAAGCATCGGCGATGCCGTCGCCCTGCTTCGGGCCTTGGAGGCTGGTCTGCATCAGCTCGTCGGCGTCGAGCGCGCCCTCCGTCCGGAGGCGCCGCAGGTAGAAGCTCCAGGTGCGGAACGGCATGACCATGATGCCCAGCCCCAGCGTCAGCACGACGATCGCGGCGTTGCCGAGATAGAAGCGGGCGAGGTCGCCCGCTCCCACCTCGATCCCGAAGCGGAGTCCGCCGAGGGACGTCGCCGCGAACAGGCGGCGCAGGAGCGCGGCGTAGTAGCCCGCCATGATCAGCGCGACGCCGAAGAAGGCGGCGATGACGGCTGCGTAGATGACGATCAGGTTGCGGACCATCGCGGGCCCGGGCACGGGGTTGCTGAACACGCTCGCCATCTGGCCGGTGATCAGCAGGCCGAAGGTGCCGCCGAGCAGGAGCAGCGAAGCGACCAGGGCGACGAGGAAGCGCGGGTAGAGACCGCTTACCGTCGCGTCCGACCGGAACGCGAACGAGCCGAAGCGCGCGTCGTTGACGAGCAGATTCCACGTGCGGACAGAGATGTAGGGCGTCGCCAGCCCCAGCGTCGCGATCTGCAGCAGGCCCAGCTTGAGATAGACGACGCCGAAGCCCCAGCCGCCCGCTTCCATGCCCCCGCGGATGCCGCGCCACGCGGTGCGGCTGAGCAGGTAGCGCCGCGATCTGTAGACGCCGACCCCGACGATGTAGAAGAGGCCGAACATCAGCGCGGCGTAGCAGAGCGCGGCCAGCACCGGCTGCCCCTGCGCCATGAGGACCTGGAAAAGCGTCGACAGCGCGAACAGCGGCACCATGACGAGGACGAGCGCGAGGAGGGCGCCGATCAGCAGCTCCAGGCCCGTCCCTCGGTACTCGAGCGGATCGCCGGCGAAGCGCGTGTGGCTCCACAGATAGCGGCGCACGCGGGTCTTGGCCCAGAAGCGGTAGAAGCCGACGTGACGATCGTCAGCAGCAGGTTGAGCGCGGTGAGCCCGACGAACGGCCCCATCCGTCCTTCGAACTCGAAATCTTGCCTGTGCGCGAGCGCGCCCGACGTGTCGATGACGTTCATGTACCCCCCTTGGTATGGCCGGCAGCTTGCCATGGGGGACGGGGAAAGCAAAGCCGAGGGCCGAAGTGTGGCGCCGCGGCCCGGCACCGCTTGACAGTCGGGCGGGCGTATCTAGGTTGCCCCACGATTTCCGCAGCGCAGCAAGGTTTCTCCCGTGTCCGACGTGATCCATTTGACGCTCCCCGACGGTTCCGTGCGCGACGTGGCGCCCGGCACCACCGCGGGCGACGTCGCGCGGTCGATCGGGCCGGGGCTCGCCAAGGCGGCGCTCGCCGCGCGCCTCGACGGCATCGTCGTCGACCTCGAACGGCCGATCGAGCGCGACGCCAAGCTCGAGATCGTCACCTCGAAGGACGAGGCCGACGCGCTCGAGCTCGCGCGCCACGACTACGCCCACGTGCTGGCGGAGGCCGTGCAGAACCTGTTCCCGGGGACGCAGATCTCCTTCGGCCCGGCGACCGAGGACGGCTTCTACTACGACTTCGCACCGAAGGACCGGCCGTTCACCGACGACGACCTGCCGGCGATCGAGGACGAGATGCGCCGCATCATCGCGCGCGACGAGAAGCTCGTGCGCGAGGTGTGGGACCGGCGGAAGCTGATCGACGTCTGGCGTGCCCAGGGCGAGACGTTCAAGGCGGAATGGGCGGCCGAGCTGCCGGACGGCGACGAGATCACGGTCTACCGCTCGGGCCGGTGGTTCGACATGTGCCGCGGCCCGCACCTCGCCTCGACCGGCAAGCTCGATCCGCAGGCGTTCAAGCTGACGCGCGTGTCGGGCGCCTACTGGCGCGGCGACCAGAAGAACGCGATGCTCAGCCGGATCTACGGCACCGGCTGGCTCAACAAGAAGCAGCTCGACGCGCACCTGACGCGGCTCGAGGAGGCGGCCAAGCGCGACCACCGCAAGATCGGGCAGGAGATGGACCTGTTCCACCTCCAGGCCGAGGCCCAGGGCTCGGTGTTCTGGCACCCCAAGGGCTACCTCATCTGGCGGCAGCTTGAGGCCTACATGCGCCGCCGGCTCGACGCGGCGGGCTACGTCGAGGTGAAGACGCCGCAGCTGATGGACGCCAGGCAGTGGGAGCAGTCGGGCCACTGGGGCAAGTACCGCGAGAACATGTTCGTCGTGCCCGACGAGATCCCGTCGACCGAGGAGGGCGCGCCCGTGCTCTCGGGCGAAGGCGACCTCATGGCCCTGAAGCCGATGAACTGCCCGGCGCACGTCCTCATCTTCAAGCAGGGCATCACGAGCTACCGCGAGCTGCCCATGCGCATGGCGGAGTTCGGCTGCTGCCACCGCAACGAGCCGCACGGCGCGCTCCACGGCATCATGCGCGTGCGCCAGTTCACGCAGGACGACGCGCACATCTTCTGCCGCGAAGACCAGCTCATCGACGAGATCCGCGACTTCTGCGACCTGCTCGACAGCGTCTACCGCGACCTCGGCTTCGATTCTTACGCGATCAAGCTCGCGCTCCGTCCCGAGAAGCGCTTCGGCTCGGACGAGATGTGGGACAAGGCCGAGCAGATCCTGCGCGACGCGGTCGCCGCCGCGGGCCGCGCGACGCCGGAGTTCGGCTGGGAGGAGCTGCCGGGCGAGGGGGCCTTCTACGCGCCGAAGCTCGAGTTCCACCTGACCGACGCGATCGGCCGCACCTGGCAGGTCGGCACGATCCAGGCCGACACGGTCCTCCCCGAGCGGCTCGACGCGAGCTACGTCGGCGAGGACGGCGCGCGCCACCGCCCGGTGATGCTGCACCGCGCGATCCTCGGCACGTTCGAGCGCTTCATCGGCATCCTCATCGAGCATTACGCCGGCCGCTTCCCGGTCTGGCTGTCGCCGGTCCAGGCGGTGGTCGCGACGATCGTCTCCGACGCCGACGGCTACGCCGAGACGGTGGTGGAGAAGCTCAGGGCCGCGGGCATCCGCGCCGAGGCCGACCTGCGCAACGAGAAGATCAACTACAAGGTGCGCGAGCACAGCCTCGCCAAGGTCCCCTACCTGCTCGTGGTGGGCAAGCGCGAGGCCGAGGAGGGCACCGTCGCGGTGCGCCGGCTGGGGGTCGAGGGCGGCCAGCAGGTGGTGCCGGTCGACGACATCGTCGCGCGGCTGCGCGGCGAGGCCACCCCGCCCGACCTCGCGCGCGGGGCCGGCTGACGCGCCGCGGCGCGCGAAAACGGCCGCCGCGCGGTTGCGGCCTTCCCTGAAAAGGCGATCCGCATTAAATGCGGGTGCTGAAACACGTATCAACGACCGGAGATAGGACCATCCGCCCACCGTTTGTCCGGCGCTCGCTCGCGCCGCCCCCGCCGCTCAGCGGCCCTCGCTTCAACGAGCACATCAACGTGCCGCGCGTGCGCGTGATCGATCACGAGGGCGAGAATCTCGGCGTCATGTACACCCGCGAGGCGATCGCGGCGGCGCAGGAGGTCGGCCTCGATCTCGTCGAGATCAGCCCCAACTCCGATCCGCCCGTCTGCAAGTTCCTCGACGTCGGCAAGTACAAGTACGAGGCGCAGAAGAAGGCGGCCGCGGCACGCAAGAACCAGAAGACGCAGGAGATCAAAGAGATCAAGATGCGTCCGAACATCGACGACCACGACTACGACACCAAGATGAAGGCGATCCATCGCTTCCTTGAGGAGGGCGACAAGGTGAAGATCACCCTGCGCTTTCGCGGTCGCGAGCTCGCGCACGGCCAGCTCGGCATGCAGCTCATGCACCGCGTCCAGGGCGACACCACCGAGATCGCCAAGGTCGAGCAGCACCCGAAGATGGAAGGCCGTCAGATGCTGATGGTCATCGCGCCGAAGCAGTAGGCGGGCCGCGCCGACCGCGGCGCCTTCCCCTGAAAACCTGATCAAGTCGGCGGTGTTTCGCGCCGCCGGCTTCCGCTAACCTGCGCGCCTGCCGCAAACGGAGCGCGCCCGATGGAGTGGCTTGGCCGGACGATCGCCGACGTCGCCCGCACGATGGGCGAGGGCAGCGGCTTCCACATCGCGCTCGGCACCTACGTCGCGATGGTCCTCGCCGAGCGGCTGGCCTACCTTTTGGACGATCGCGGCCGCCCCTGGAACGAGCGCGACGCGCTGTCGAACCTGCTCAACTCGAGCCTCAACGGCCTCGTCGACGGGCTGGTCGGCGGCGCGCTGTTCGTCGGCCTCTACGTGCTGGCCTACGATCACCTGCGCCTGTTCGACGTCCCCTTCGTGTGGTGGGGCTGGGCGCTCGCGTTTCTGGCGAACGACCTCGCCTACTACGTCGACCACCGCGTCTCGCACCGCACCGGCTTCTTCTGGGCGCTGCACGTGCCGCACCACTCGAGCCGGGAGATGAACCTGACCGTCGCCTCGCGCGGCACCTTCCTGCTGCTCGGCGGCACGATGCAGCCGGCCTATTTCGCGATCGCGCTGCTGGGCGTGCACCCGGCGATGCTGTTCGCGGTGAAGTTCTTCGGCAACCTGTGGGGCATCTTCAACCACACGCGCCTGGTGCGGCGCATGGGCGTCCTCGACCGCTGGCTGTGCACGCCGGCCAACCACCGGGTCCACCACGGCACGCAGCCCGAGTATCTCGACAAGAACTACGGGCAGACGCTGCTGATTTGGGACCGCCTGTTCGGCACGTGGCAGCGCGAGGCCGACGAGCCGTTCTACGGGCTCGTCAGCCAGATGGACAGCCACCGGCTGTGGGACATCCAGACCTGGGGTGTGCGCTGGCTGATCGGCCAGATGCGCTCGGCCGACGACTGGCGCGATCGGCTGAGCTACCTGTACCGACCGCCCGGCTGGCGCCACGACGGCTGCCACCGGACGACGGAGGCGATCCTCAAGGGGGCCTCCGGGTGCGTTCTGGCGGAATGAGCCGGCCGGCCCGTCGCTCGCGACGGGACCGACGCGGCGGCCGGCCGGCGCCTTACTCCGCGGCCTCCATCATCGGCTCGCCCCACAGCTCGCGGCGGTAGCGGTCGAAGCAGCGGGCGCCGCAGCGCAGGCGCATCAGCGCGCCCTCGGCGATGTAGCGCGCGCAGTCGGGGTTCGCGTCGACGAGCGGCCACAGCACCTCGGCGTCCCACGCCTCGGAGTGCTTGACGTCGAGCACGGCGTGCAGGTCGAAGTAGAGCCGCTCCTTGTTCGAGAAGCCGAGCCGCCGCAGCCCCTTGGCCACGAGCGCGGTGCGGCCCGGGGCGGTCAGCTCGACCGCGCCCAGCGCGCCAACGGCGTGGTAGGCGTAGCGGCGCGAGGTGGCGAAGGCGACCATCGTGTTGGCGAGCGCCAGGCTCTCCCACACCGTCGTCTCGATCTCGGCCTCGATGCCGAGCCGCTCGATGAGCGCGTCGAGCAGCGGGCCGTGCATGCCCTTGATGTTGCCGCGGCCCATCTCGTCCCAATAGTTGCGGGCGAGCTCCATCTTGGCGCGCGCCGGCATCTTCAGCTGCGTCAGCGCGACGAGGTCGTCGAACCCGGCCTCGCCGGCGACCTCCTGGCGGATGAACCACTTCATCTCGTCGCGGGTCGCGGTCTCCGCGAGCCAGGGGAACAGCGCGTCGCCCTGGCCGGGGCCGGCTTCCTTCAGCGCCTCGAACCAGGCGACGAAGTCGTCCGCGCCGGTGGGCGCTTCCGCCGCCCAGTCGACGACCGCCGCGCGCTCGGCCTCGATCCACTCGCCCTCGGCCTTGCGGAACGCCGCCTCGCGGTCGATCTCGGCCTGCCAGCCCTCGTGCGGCACCGCCACGGCGAGCCGCCGGCGGTTGAAATGCGAAAGCGCCCGGTGGAAACCCGCCGGCTCGGCAGCGAACGACGGCAAGCCGTCCGCGCCCCTCGGCGCCGGGCGGCCCGTAACATCACGCAACATCATCACCTCCAGCCGGGGCGGCGCCCCGAAGTCCGGAGTCAACGGGACTCAATGCTCGTGGTTCCGGTACGGAAAGCCGCAACGGGCTCAGAGCTCGACCAGCCTGTCGGGCAATTCGTTGGGGTTGTGCGGCCGCGGCGGGAAGTGATCGGCGAGCACCGCGCCCGCGATCTCGATCGCCCGCACGAAGCCGTCGGCGCGCCGCCCGGACTTCAACCCCTCGACCAGCGCGGCGATCGTCTCGCCCCACACCTCGGGCGACACCTTGGCGTAGATGCCCTCGTCGGCGACCACCTCGGCGACGTGGTCGGCGAGCGAGACGTAGAGCAGCACGCCCGTCCGTTCGGCGGTGACGTGGAGCCCCTTGGCGAGGAACTGCTTCATCGCCTCGGCGTGGACGCGCTCGCGGCGCAGGGCGCGCGGCGCCAGCCACAACCCGAGCGGCGTCAGCCGCACGAGCGCGAGCACCAGCAGGAACAGCGCGGCCTGGAGCGCGGCATAGGCCTCGATCGTGCGCAGCGTGTCGAGCCGCGCCGATCCGCTCTGCCAGCCGCCGTCGAACGGGATGAGCCGCTGCGGGTCGAGCCCGAGCAGCACCGCGAGGAGCGGGAGGCCGAACGCGGCGAGCGTCGCCGCGGCGAGCGCGACGCGCCCGTAGCGCGGCCGCTCGGCGGTGACGATCGCGAAGATCTCGCCCGACGTGCGCGTTTCCGCCTCGGCGATCGCCGCCGCGATGCGCTCGTGTTCCTGAGGCGTGAACAGCATCACCAGTCCCCCGAGGCGCCGCCGCCGCCGAACGACCCGCCGCCCCCGCCGAATCCACCGCCGCTGAAGCCGCCCCCGCCGCCGAACCCGCCGCCTCCGCCCCATCCGCCCATGCCGGGTCCCCAGATGATCACCGGCCCGCCGAAGCCCCGACGACGATAGCGCCGGCCGCCCCGCCGCCGCGCCATCGACAGGAACAGCCAGATCAGGATGATCGCCAGCCAGAAGAAGCCGCCCGCGCCGACGTTGGGCCGGTCGGCGGCGCGGCGCTGCGCTTCGGCCGCGCGGGCGGCGTTGGCGCGCGCCTCCTCGGGCGGGAGCGCGAGCTGGCGGACGATCGCGTCGACGCCCGCCTCGATCCCACCGGGCAGGTCGCCCTGGCGGAAGCGCGGTAGGATCTGCCGTTGGATGACGAGGCTCGAGACGGCGTCGGTCAGCACCGGCTCGAGCCCGTAGCCGACCTCGACGCGCACCCGCCGCTCGTTGGGCGCGACGAGGAGGACGACGCCGTTGTCGTCCTCCGCCTGGCCGATCCCCCAGGCGCGGCCGAGCTGGTAGCCGTAGTCGGCGATGTCGTAGCCGCCGAGGTCGGGGACCGTCGCGACGACCAGCTGGTTGCCGGTCTGCGCCTCGAGCGTCTCGAGCTTGCGTGTGATCGACGCTTCGGCGGCATCCGGCAGCACGTTCGCCGCGTCGACGACGCGTCCGGAAAGCGGCGGGAACGCCGGCGCGGCCGCCGCCGGGGCGGCGAGCAGCGCGAGCAGCAGTAGGCAGAGCCGGGCCCAGCAACTCGCCGGGCCCCCGCCTCGTCCCGCTGCGGCGCGAGCGGTCAAGTCAGAACTTCACGGTCGGCGCGCGGTCGGCGCCCGGCGTCACCGCCTGATAGGGCTGGAGCGGCTTGGCCCCGTGCACGATCCGGGCCCCGATCACGCCGGGGAAGGTACGGATCTCGGTGTTGTACTGGCGGACCGCCTCGTTGTAGTCGCGGATCGCGACGTTGATGCGGTTCTCCGTGCCTTCGAGCTGCGACTGGAGCGCCAGGAAATTCTCTTGGCTGCGCAGCTCCGGATATTTCTCCACGGTCACGAGCAGCCGCCCGAGCGCGCCCGACAGCGCGCCCTGCGCCTGCTGGAAACGCTGGACCGCCGCCGGATCGGAAAGCTGCTCCGGGTCGATCCGGACCTGCGTCGCGCTGGCGCGCGCCTGCGTCACCTGGGTGAGCACCTCGCGCTCCTGGTTGGCGAAGCCGCGCACCGTCTCGACGAGGTTGGGGATGAGGTCGGCGCGGCGCTGGTAGGACGCCTGCACGTCGGCCCAGCGCGCCTTGGCTTCTTCCTCGTAGGTGGGGACGGTGTTGATGCCGCAGGCGCTCACCGACAGCGCGACCGCGACCGGCGCGACGAGACGGGCGAAGTTCATGCACGGACCTCCCGATGGTTTCGGACGCAAAATAATCATCGCGCCCGCAAACGTCATCCCCGCGGGCGCCGGGACGACGAAGCAGCCGTGGGTTGGTTCCTACTCGGCCGCCTGCCGTAACGGTTCCGCCCGCGGGCCGCGGATCAGCTTGCCCGGCCGCGCGCCGGTCGCGCGGCCGTCGCGGAAGGTGATCGCGCCCGACTTCACCGTCGCGACGTAGCCGTCGGCGGTCTGGAGCAGGCGCCGCCCGCCCGCCGGCAGGTCGTAGGCGATGTAGGGCTTGTGGAGCCGCAGGCGATCGAAGTCGACGACGTTGAGGTCGGCGAGCAGGCCGGGGAGGAGGCGCCCGCGGTCGAACAGCCCGTACATCGCGGCGGTGTCGGCGGTCTGGCGCCTGACCGCCAGCTCGAGCGGGATGGTGGGTCCCCGCCGGCGGTCGCGCGCCCAGTGGGTCAGCATGAAGGTGGGCGAGGCGGCGTCGCAGATCACGCCGCAGTGCGCGCCGCCGTCCGACAGGCTCACGACGGTCGCCGGATGGTGGAGCAGCTCGCGCACGTGGTCGAGGTGCCCGTCGGCGTAGTTGAGGATCGGCAGGTAGAGGAAGCCGCGCCCCTCGTCGGCCGTCATCGCGTCGTAGGCGAAGGCCTGGGGTTCGCATCCCCGCGCGGCGGCCAGCGCGGCGACGCTGTGCTCGCGCGCCGGCTCGTAGTCGGGCTCGTCGCCGAGCGGGAACTGCAGCGCCCAGCCGTGGAGCAGCAGGTCGGCGAGCGCGCCGACGTCGACGTCGGGCCGTTCGATCGAATCGCTCAGCAGCCGCGCCCTGAACGCCGGGTCCCGGAGCGCACGGAGCTGCTCGTCCCACGGCTTGCCCGCGATCGCCTTCCAGCTCGCGCGCGTGACGAACGGATGGACGCTGGTGCGCCAGTTCATGACGATCCCGGTGCCGCGGAGCGCCACCTGCGCCGTGACGCGCGCCCCGTCGGCGTTCGCGGCCTCGGTGCGCCTGAGCTGGTCGCGCCAGCCCTCGTCGTCGAGCGGTGACTGGAGGAGCGCGAAGCTCACCGGCAGGCCCGTCCGCTTCGACAGGTCCGTCATCCAGGCGAACTCCTCGGCGCAGGGGTTGAGGTCGGACGCCATCTCGAACACGCCGTGTCCGGCGCGCGCGATGCCCTCGCCGATCCCCAGCAGCTCGTCGCGGCTGGCGAAGGTGCCGGGCACCACCTCGCCGTCCACCGCGCGGTGAAGCATCGTCCGGCTGGTCGAGAAGCCGAGCGCGCCGGCGCGAAGGCCGTCCTCCACGATCCGCGCCATCGCTTCGATGTCGGCGGGCGTCGCCGCCTCGTTGCGTGCGCCGCGCTCGCCCATCACGTAGGCGCGCACCGCGCCGTGCGGCACGTGCGTGCCGACGTCCACCGTACGGGGCAGGCGCTCGAGCGCGTCGAGATACTCGGGGAAGCTCTCCCACTGCCAGTCGATGCCTTCCGCGAGCGCGGTTCCGGGGATGTCCTCGACGCCTTCCATCAGGCCGATCAGCCACTCGCGCCGGTCGGGCGCGGCCGGCGCGAAGCCGACGCCGCAGTTGCCCATCACGATCGAGGTGACGCCGTGCCACGACGAGGGCGCGAGCACCGGGTCCCAGGTCGCCTGGCCGTCGTAGTGGGTGTGGATGTCGACGAAGCCGGGGGTCACCAACTTGCCGCGGGCGTCGAGCTCCTCGCGCCCGGGGCCGGCCCTGCCGCCGACCGACGCGATCCGCCCGCCGTCGACCGCCACGTCGCCTTCGAAGGCGGCGCGTCCCGTCCCGTCGACGATCGTGCCGCCGCGGATCACCATGTCGTGCATTCGAGCCTCCGTCGCCAGCCCGCCCGACCTACAGGAAACGCTCGCTTGGCAGGGGCGGTCAAGCTGGCATTATGCGCGGAAAACCCGGGGAGGAGCGACCGTGACCAAGAAGCTTTTGTGCGCAGCATTGCTCGCAGCAATCTCGTCGCCGGCCTCGGCGAAGACCGTCGCCGTGACGGTGGCGGGAGACGCGCGCGAGGCGATCCAGACGGCGTTGATCGAGGCGAAGCCGGGCGACGTCGTCGAGCTCCCGGCCGGCCGCTTTGAGCTCAACGACGGGCTGTCGCTCGACGTCGACGACGTGACCGTGAAGGGGGCGGGTCCGGGCCGCACCGTGCTGTCGTTCAGGAAGCAGACGGGCGCGGGCGAGGGGCTGCTCGTCACCTCGGACCGCGTGCTCCTCACCGGCTTCGCGGTGGAGGACACCAAGGGCGACGGCATCAAGTCGAAGGGCGTCGACCGCATCACCTTCCACGACCTGCGCGTCGAATGGACCGGCGGGCCGAAGCCCGGCAACGGCGCGTACGGCGTCTACCCGGTCAGCTCGACCAACGTGCTCGTCGACAAGGTGACGGTGCGTCACGCCTCGGACGCCGGCATCTACGTCGGCCAGTCGAAGAATATCGTCGTCCGCGACAGCCTCGTCGAGAGGAACGTCGCGGGCATCGAGATCGAGAATTCGATGAACGCCGACGTCCACGGCAACGTCGCGCGGCACAACACCGGCGGCATCCTCGTCTTCGACCTCCCCGACCTGCCGCAGATGGGCGGGCACTCGACGCGGGTGTTCGGCAACAAGGTGGTGGACAACGACACGCCGAACTTCGCGCCCAAGGGCGCGATCGTCGCCTCCGTCCCCAAGGGGGTCGGCGTGATGCTGATGGCCAACCGCAACGTCCACGTCTTCGACAACGACCTCGACGGCAACGCCACCGCGCACGTGATGGTGCTGGCCTACCCGCGGCCGATCGAGGACCCGCGCTACAACCCGCTGCCGCGCGAGATCTTCGTCGGGCCCAACCGGTTCGGCCGCGGCGGCTGGGACCCGGCCTTCCCGGGCGGCAAGGCGCTGGCGGCCGCCGCCGGCGGCTCGCTGCCGCCGGTCGTCTGGGACGGCGCGGAGCGCTGGACGGTCAAGGGCGAGACCCGCGCCGAGCCGGTGGAGCTCGGCTTCGTCGGCGGCAAGGTGCTGAGCTTCGGCGTGCCGGAAGCCTCGGCCGACGTCGCCAAGGCCAAGCCCGCGCTGGTGACGGTCGCGACGGAACCCGTCGCCAAGCCGTCGGCGGTCGAGCTGCCGGCCGACCAACCGAAGCCGCTCTGAGGCGCATGCGCCGCCGGCTCTTCGCCGCGGCCCTGGCGTGGCTCGCGCTCGCGGCGGCCCAGCCGGCGCCGGTGGCGCTCGACCGGCTGCTCGCCGACGAGCCGGCCCCCACGCTTTCGGCCTACCGGCTGTTCGTCGACGCCCGCGCCCGCGAGCCGAACGGGCGGGTGACGCCCTACGCGCTCAACACGCCGCTCTTCTCCGACCACGCCGCGAAGCACCGCTACCTGTTCCTGCCGCCGGGCAGTACGGTGGGCTACCGCGTGCGAGGGGTGCTCGACTTCCCGGTCGGCACGGCGCTGATCAAGACCTTCGCCTACCCGGCCCACATGCGCGCGCCGGGCCGCGACGAGCGGTTCCTCGAGACCCGGCTGCTCGTCCGCAAGGCGAGCGGCTGGGTGGCGCTCCCCTACGTGTGGAACGCCGACGGCAGCGAGGCGGTGCTGAGGAAGGCGGGCGCGCGGCTCGACGCCGCCTGGGTCGACCGCGCCGGCGAGCCGCGCCGGGTCCGCTGGAGCGTCCCCAACGTCAACCAGTGCAAGGGTTGCCACGCCAGCGCCGACGCGCTGGTGCCGATCGGTCCGAAGGCGTGGAACCTCGGCCGGACGCAGCTCGGCCGCTGGACGGAGCTCGGACTGGTCTCGGGCGTCGCGGACGTCCCCGAGGTGCCCGCCTGGGACGACGCCGCGGCGCCCGCCGCGGTCCGGGCGCGCGCCTACCTCGACGTGAACTGCGCCCATTGCCACAGCGCGACGGGGCCGGCGTCGAACTCCGGCCTGTTCCTCGAATGGGACCAGCCCGACCGCGTCGCGCGCGGGATCGGCAAGCGCCCGGTGGCGGCCGGCCGCGGCGGCGGCGACCGCGAGGTGGCGATCGAACCCGGCCACCCCGACCGCTCGATCCTCGTCTATCGCCTGGAGTCAACGGAGCCGGGCGTGATGATGCCGGAGCTCGGGCGCACGACGGTGGACGAGGCGGGGTTGGCGCTGGTCCGCGCCTACGTCTCGGGCCTCAGCAGCCCATGAGCGCGAGCACCTCGCGGCGCGACTTCTCGTCGTCGCGGAAGGTGCCCATCATGCGGCTGGTGGTCATGCTGACGCCCGGCGTGTTGACGCCGCGCGCGGTCATGCAGGCGTGCGTCGCCTCGATCACCACCGCCACGCCCTTGGGCTCGAGGTGCGACCAGATGCAGTCGGCGACCTCCGCCGTCAGCCGCTCCTGGACCTGGAGCCGGCGGGCGAAGCCGTGCAGCACGCGCGCGAGCTTGGAGATGCCGACCACCCGGTTCCTCGGCAGGTAGGCGATGTGCGCCTTGCCGATGATCGGCGCCATGTGGTGCTCGCAGTGCGACTGGAACGGGATGTCGCGCAGGAGCACGATCTCGTCGTAGCCGCCAACCTCCTCGAAGGTGCGGCTGAGGTGGAGGCCGGGATCCTCCTCGTAGCCCCGGAAATATTCGCGGAACGCGCGGGCGACGCGGCCCGGCGTGTCGAGCAGGCCCTCGCGCTCGGGGTCGTCGCCGGCCCACCGGATGAGCTCGCGCACGGCGTCCAGGACGCGCGGCGGGATGTTCGCGTCGCGCGCGCCGGCCTGCGGCGGTTCGACGAGATCCCCGTCCTCGGCTTGATCGAATGCGGCCATGCGGCGTCCCTTGCTTTCCGCCCGTCACATGGTCGGTGGGGGCGCGATTGGCAAGCGACGGCTATTACGGTCAAGCGACGATCGCGTCAGCCGCTGCCGCCCGACGGCTCGCCCGACCGGCCCTTGAACCCGTCGCGGCCGCGCTGGACGCCGTTGTCGGTGCGGTCGGGCGCGAGCTTGTCGGTGCCGCGACCGCGGTCCTCGCCGACGCCCGCGAGGTCCGTGTCCTCGGGCGTGATGTCCTCGTTGCGGTTGCGGTCCATCACCGGTCTCCTCGATCGCCGTAGCGGCTCGCCTGTCCGCCCTTGCGGCCGGCCTCGCGGGCGAGCGTGGGATTGGCCGCGAAGCCGCCGCCGCGGCTGATCTGGCCGCCGCGCCGCGACACCTCGCGGTGCCGGTCGGGGTCCATCGACGCGAATCCCCGACCCGAGCGCATGTTGTCGTTGTCGTCCGCCATCGTTTGGCTCCTCGATAGCTGCGGGCGAACGAACCGACGGGATTCCAGGCGGTTCCGGTTCCTGCGGCGAGGCGAAGGCGGACGTGGTCGAACGACGGGTAAACGGGCCGCTAGGCGGCGGTCTCCCACGACAGTTCCTTCTCGGCCGCGCGGCGGTCGAGCTCGGCGCGGCTCACCTTCTCGCTCGCCGACTTGAGCTGGCCGCAGGCGGCCATGATGTCGCGACCGCGCGGCGTGCGCACCGGCGCCGAGATGCCGGCGCGGAAGATGATGTCGGAGAAGCGCGCGATGCGCTCGTCGTCCGAACAGTCGTAGGCGACGCCCGGCCAAGGGTTGAACGGGATGAGGTTGACCTTTGCCGGCAGCTTGTACTTGCGGATCAGCCGCACCAGCTCGCGCGCGTCCTCGTCCGTGTCGTTCTTGTCCCTCAGCATCACATATTCGAAGGTGATGCGGCGCGCGTTGTTGGCGCCCGGATAGGCCGCGCAGGCCGCTAGAAGCTCCTCGATGCCGTACTTCTTGTTGATCGGCACGATCTCGTCGCGGATCTCCTTGGTGACCGCGTGCAGCGACACCGCGAGGTTGACGCCGATCTCCTCGCCGGCGCGCGCCATCATCGGCACCACGCCGCTCGTCGACAGCGTGATGCGCCGCTTCGACAGCGAGATGCCGTCGCCGTCCATGACGACGCCGAGCGCCTTCTTGACGTTGTCGAAATTGTAGAGCGGCTCGCCCATGCCCATCATCACGATGTTGGTGAGCAGCCGCCCGTCGGGCGGGCTCGGCCATTCGCCGAGCGCGTCGCGCGCCAGCATCACCTGCCCGACGATCTCGCCGGGCGTGAGGTTGCGCACCAGCTTCATCGTGCCGGTGTGGCAGAAGCGGCAGTTGAGCGTGCACCCCACCTGGCTCGACACGCAGAGCGTGCCGCGGTCGGCGTCGGGGATGAACACCATCTCGAACTCGTTGCCGTCGGCGGCGCGCAGCAGCCACTTGCGCGTGCCGTCGGTCGACACCTGCGCCGTCACGACCTCGGGCCGCGCGATCACGAACTTTTCCGCCAACGCGGCGCGCTGGTCCTTGGCTATGTCCGACATCTGCGCGAAGTCGGTCGCGCCGCGGTTGTAGACCCACTGCCAGATCTGCTTGGCGCGCATCTTCGCCTGGCGCTCGGGCACGCCGGCGTCGACGAGCGCGGCGCGCAGCTCCTCCTTCGACAGGCCGACGACGTCGATCCGGCCGTCGGGACGAGCGGGGGTGGGCCGCGGCACGGGGACCGGGTCGATGGCGCCTGGGATTTGCATAGGGCCGCGATATAGAGACTTCGGCGAAAATCGCCAGGAGGGCGGGCGAAATGAACCTCAACCAGGTGACGGTGAATCTCGCGGACTACGACGCGTCGGTCGCCTTCTACCGCACCCTCGGCCTCGCGCTCATCGTCGACGCGCCGCCCGACTACGCGCGCTTCGAGGCGCCGAACGGCGCCACCTTCTCGATCCACCGCAGCGCGCACGGCGTCGGTCGCGGGACCGTCGTCTATTTCGAATGCGACGACCTCGACGCCGAGGTGCGCCGGCTCGAGGCGGCGGGCCTCGCCTTCGAAAGCGGCCCGCGCGACGAAAGCTGGCTGTGGCGCGAGGCCCGGCTGCTCGATCCGGCGGGCAACGAGATCTGCCTCTACCGCGCCGGCGAGAACCGGCGCTTCCCGCCGTGGCGGGTCGACCAACGGCGCGCCTAGAAGCCCTTGTTCATCGTCGCGTCGCCAGTGCCGACGTGGATCGCCGCCTCGGAACCCGCCGCCACGCGGAAGATCGTGCCCTGGGGCGCCCCGTCGGCGAGCGGCACGCAGCCGGGCTCGAACGGCGTGCCGCCGACGAGCATGCCGCGCAGCACGCGCGCGGTGATGCCGTGCGTGATGACCACCGCCGGGCGCGCCGGGTCGAGCCGTTCGACCCAGCCCGCGAGGCGCGCGGCGATCTCGGGGTACCATTCGCCGCCGGGCGGCCGGCAGGTGAACAGCCCGCGGGCCGGATCGACGATCGGGCCCTGCTCGGCGACGATGTCGGCGTAGCGCCGGCCCTCCCATTCGCCGACGCCGATCTCGAGCAGCGCCGGATCGGTGCGCACGTCGAAATAGTCGTGGCCGAGATGCTCGGCGACGATCGCCGCGGTCTGGAGCGTGCGGCCGGCGGGCGAGGCCCAGAAGTCGACGTCGGGCCGGGGCCCGAGATGCGCCGCGAGCGCTTCGCCCATCGCTTCGGCCTGCGCGACGCCGGCGCGCGTCAGCGGCGTGTGCGCGACCGCGCCCTGCATGCGCGCGCCCTTGTTGAACACGGTCTCGGCGTGGCGGGCGATGTAGAGAATGGGGCTCATGCCGCCGGCCTATCGCCGCCCTGCGATCACCGCAACCGCTTACCGCGCGCGGTCGGGCTTGCTAAAGGCAGACGCGCGGCGTCCGGCCTTTTCATTTCGGGTCGGGCGGGTTAGAGCCGCCGCGAACCTGAATGGGGATTCAACTTCGATGGCAAGTCCGAGTTCGAAGAAAGTCTTCGCCGACGCCCGTTCCGCCTTGGACGGCCTGCTGTTCGACGGGATGACGGTGATGTCGGGCGGGTTCGGCCTGTGCGGCATCCCGGAGAACCTCATCGCGGCGCTCCGGGACTCGGGCGTCGGCGGCTTGACCGTCGTCTCGAACAACGCGGGCGTCGACGACTTCGGCCTGGGTCTCCTCCTCCAGACGCGTCAGATCAGGAAGATGATCTCGAGCTACGTCGGCGAGAACAAGGAGTTCGAGCGCCAGTATCTGAGCGGGGAGCTCGAGCTCGAGTTCAACCCGCAGGGCACGCTCGCCGAGCGTATCCGCGCCGGCGGCGCCGGCATCCCGGGCTTCTACACCAAGACCGGCGTCGGCACGCTGGTGGCCGAAGGCAAGGAGCACAAGGACTTCGGCGGCGAGACCTACATCATGGAGACGGGGCTCACGGCCGACCTGTCGATCGTGAAGGCCTGGAAGGGCGACGCGGCCGGCAACCTCGTGTTCCGCAAGACGTCGCGCAACTTCAACCCGATGATGGCGACCGCCGGCCGCGTCACGGTGGCGGAGGTCGAGGATCTGGTGCCGGTGGGCAGCCTCGACCCGGACCAAATCCACACGCCGGGCATCTTCGTCCAGCGGATCATCCAGGGGCGCGACTACGAGAAGCGCATCGAGCAGCGCACGGTTCGCGAGCGGGAGGCGGCATAATGGCTTGGGATCGGAACCAGATGGCGGCGCGCGCGGCGCGCGAGCTCCGCGACGGCTTCTACGTCAACCTCGGCATCGGCCTGCCGACCTTGGTGGCGAACCACATCGCGCCCGGCATCGACGTGACGCTCCAGTCGGAGAACGGCATGCTCGGCATGGGTCCCTTCCCGTACGCGGGCGAGGAGGACCCCGACCTCATCAACGCCGGCAAGCAGACGATCACCGAGCTCGACCGCACGAGCTACTTCAGCTCGGCCGACAGCTTCGCGATGATCCGCGGCGGCCACATCGACCTGTCGATTCTCGGCGCCATGGAGGTGGCCGAGAACGGCGACCTCGCCAACTGGATGATCCCGGGCAAGATGGTCAAGGGCATGGGCGGCGCCATGGACCTCGTCGCCGGCGTCAAGCGCATCATCGTGCTGATGGAGCACAACTCAAAGTCGGGCGAGGCGAAGTTCAAGACCGCCTGCACGCTCCCCCTGACCGGTCAAGGCGTCGTCGACATGATCGTCAGCGACCTCGCGGTGTTCGAGCGCCCGGCGAAGGGCGAGCCGTTCCGCCTCGTCGAGCTCGCGCCCGGCGTCACCGCCGACGAGGTGCGCGCCAAGACCGAGGCCCGCTACGAAGTGGCGCTGGCGACCACCGGCGCGGTGGCGCAGAGCTGAGCGATGGGGCTGGCGATCGACCTCTTCTGGTCGTTCCGCTCGCCCTATTCCTACCTCGCGACGCCGCGGCTCCTCGAGCTGCGCGCCGACTACGACCTCGACGTCCGCTTCCGCCCGGTCCGCCCGCTCGCGGTGCGCGACGCGGCCTTCTTCGAACGCGTCGATCCGCGCTGGCCGCTCTACGTCGTGCGCGACGTGTTCCGGCTGGCGCAGATGCAGGGCCTGCCCTTCGCGCCGCCGCGGCCCGACCCCGTCGTCCAGAACATGGCGACGCGCGAGATCGCGGCCGACCAGCCCTTCATCGGCCGGCTCACGCGGCTCGGCCAGGCCGCGGCCGAACGCGGCGACGGCCTGCGCTTCGCCGACCGGGCGGCGCGGCTGATCTGGGGCGGCACCGAGAACTGGCACGAGGGAGACCACCTCGAGCGCGCCGCGACCGAGGCGGGCCTCGACTGGGCCGCGCTCGACGCCGCCGAACGCACCGAGGCCGAGCGCCTCGACGCGAACATCGCCGCCAACGAGGCCGCGCAGTCGGCGAGCGGCCACTGGGGCGTGCCGCTCATGGTCTTCGACGGCGAGCCCTTCTTCGGCCACGACCGCATCGACGCCCTGATGTGGCGTCTCGGTCAGCATGGGCTGGCGCGGCGCGGCTGACCCCATTTTTCCGCTGTGCGCCGCGGGGCGGACCGCTATAGTCCCGACGCTCAAGGGGCGTAGATTTCAACGAGGACAAGAATGAAGGCGACGGTCGAACGCGCGACGCTGCTCAAGTGCCTGGGACACGTGCAGTCGGTGGTCGAGCGGCGCAACACCATCCCGATCCTGTCGAACGTGCTTATCGAGGCGACGGGCGACGGTCTGCGGCTCATGGCGACCGACCTCGACCTCCAGGTCGTCGAGTCGATCGAGGCGAGCGTCGCGACGCCCGGCGCCACCACGGTCTCGGCGCACACGCTGTTCGACATCGTGCGCAAGCTGCCCGAAGGCAGCCAGGTCGAGCTGTCGGTCGAGGGCGGCCGCATGACGGTGAGCGCGGGCCGCTACCGCTCGAACCTCGCGACGCTGCCGCGCGACGACTTCCCCGTCATCGCCGAAAGCGACCTGCCGACGCGCTTCTCGCTTCCGGCCGAGACGCTGCGCCAGCTCATCGACAAGACGCGCTTCGCCATCTCGACCGAAGAGACGCGCTACTATCTGAACGGCATCTTCATGCACGTCGCCGACGGCAAGCTGCGCGCCGTCGCGACCGACGGCCACCGGCTGGCGCGCGTCACCACCGAGCTTCCCGACGGCGCGACCGGCATGCCCGACATCATCGTGCCGCGCAAATGCGTGGGCGAGGTGCGCAAGCTCCTCGACGAGGTCGACGGCGAGCTCGAGGTGTCGATGTCCTCGTCGAAGATCCGGCTGACGCTCGGCAACGCGACGCTCACCTCGAAGCTCATCGACGGTACCTTCCCCGACTACAGCCGCGTCATCCCGACGGCCAACGACAAGCTGCTCCGCGTCGATCCGAAGAGCTTCGCCGAAGGCGTCGACCGGGTCGCCGCGATTGCCAGCGAGAAGACCCGCGCGGTCAAGCTCGCGCTCGACCGCGACCGCGTCACCCTGTCGGTCACCAGCCCGGAGAACGGCACCGCCGCCGAAGAGGTGCCCGCCGACTATGTCTCGCCGCCCTTCGAGGTCGGCTTCAACGCGCGCTATCTGCTCGACATTCTCAGCGAGATCGAAGGCGACCAGGTCGAGGTCCACCTCGCCGACGCCGCCGCCCCCACGCTCATCCGCGAGGACGACAAATCGCCCGCGCTCTACGTGCTGATGCCGATGCGCGTGTAAGGCCGATCCCGCGCAGCGGCGCTGCGCGGGACGTCGCCACGCTGCGTGGTGCGCCCCCTCCTGGGGGAGGGGAACGCCGTCGCAGGGGTCGCGCTTCCCCTCTATCTCCGCTACCAGCGGTCCGATGTCGTCGGCGTCTTCGGAGATCACCCGGGAACCCGCCCCGTCGTGGGTCGCGCGGGTGGCATTGCGCGACTTCCGTTCCTATATCGACCAAACGGTCGAGGTCGGGTCCGGGCCGGTCGTCGTCACCGGCGAGAACGGCGCGGGCAAGACCAACCTGCTCGAGGCGGTCTCGTTGCTGAGCCCCGGCCGGGGCCTGCGCGGCGTGGCCCTGTCGGAGCTGGCGCGCGGCGGCGGTCCGGGCACCTGGGCGGTGTCGGCCCGCGCCGACGCGCAGGGGCCGGTCGAGGTCGGGACGGGCACGACGCCGACGAGCCGGGAACGGCGCCAGGTGCGGGTGAACGGCGCGACCGTCGCGGTCGCGAGCCTCGCCGAATGGCTGTCGATCCTGTGGCTCACGCCCGCGATGGACCGGCTGTTCGCCGAGGGCGCGACGGGACGGCGCCGGTTCCTCGACCGGCTGACGCTCGCGCTCCACCCGGAGCACGCCGGCCACTCGGCGCGCTACGAGGCGGCGATGCGAGCGCGCAACCGGCTGCTCGCCGAGACCGACGGGCCGGCCGACCCGGCGTGGCTCGGCGCGCTCGAGCGCAAGATGGTCGAGCACGGCGTCTGCGTGGCGGAGGCGCGGCGCGACACGGTCGCCGCGCTCGGCGACCGGCTCGACCGGACGCCCGAAAGCCTCTTCGCACGCGCGCGTGTGCGCGTGGACGGGTGGGCGGAGAATGAGCTAGAGATGCTCGTGGGCGGGGACGTCGAGGACGCCTTCGCCGCCGAGCTTCGCCAGCGACGGGGGCAGGACGCGGCGGCGGGCCGCGCGACGCTGGGGCCTCACCGCACCGACCTCGCGGTGGTGCACGCGGGCAAGGACATGCCGGCCGAGCGCTGCTCGACCGGGGAGCAGAAGGCGCTGCTGCTGGGGCTGATCCTCGCGCACGCCGAACTGGTGGGCGAGCGCACGGGCCGGCGGCCGGTGCTGCTCTTGGACGAGGTCGCCGCGCACCTCGACGCCGGACGGCGCGACGCGCTGTTCGAGCGGCTGGTGGGCGGCGGCGGACAGGTTTGGATGACCGGCACCGACCGGTCGCTGTTCGCCGGGCTGGAAGGCCGGGCGAGTTTCGTGGGCGTCGAGAACGGACGCCTGCAGGTCTGACCGGCGCAGGCGACGCGACGCGAGCGTGCCGCCGGGCGGACCGGCTACGTAGGATGAAGACGTTGAGCGACGAACAGATCAAGCAGACGAGCGAGTACGGCGCGGACTCGATCACGGTGCTCCGCGGCCTCGACGCGGTGCGCAAGCGCCCCGGCATGTACATCGGCGACACCGACGACGGCTCGGGCCTCCACCACATGGTGTTCGAGGTGTCGGACAACGCGATCGACGAGGCGCTCGCCGGCCACTGCGACCGCATCCTCATCACGCTCAACCCCGACGGCTCGTGCACGGTCGAGGACAACGGCCGCGGCATCCCCACCGGCATCCACCCCGAGGAGGGCGTGTCGGCGGCCGAGGTCATCATGACCCAGCTCCACGCCGGAGGTAAGTTCAACAACTCGGACGACAACGCCTACAAGGTGTCGGGCGGCCTCCACGGCGTCGGCGTCTCGGTGGTGAACGCGCTGAGCGACTGGCTCGACCTGCGCATCTGGCGCGACGGGCAGGAGCACTACATGCGCTTCCGCCGCGGCGACCCGGAGGCGCCGCTCGCCGTCGTCGGCCCGCAGGGCGACAAGAAGGGCACGCAGGTCACCTTCCTGCCGTCGGCCGACACCTTCAAGATCACCGAGTTCGACTTCGACCGGCTCGAGCACCGCTTCCGCGAGCTCGCGTTCCTGAACTCGGGCGTGCGCCTCGTCCTCACCGACGCGCGCCACGCCGAGCCGAAGACGGTCGACCTCTACTACGAGGGCGGCATCGCGGCCTTCGTGAAGTACCTCGACCAGGCGAAGACCGCGCTCATCCCCGAGCCGATCGCGGTGCGCGGCGAGCGCGACGGCGTCGGCATCGAGGTCGCGCTCGAGTGGAACGACAGCTACTACGAGCAGGTCCTCTGCTTCACCAACAACATCCCGCAACGCGACGGCGGCACGCACCTCGCCGCCTTCCGCGCCGCGCTCACGCGCACGCTCAACAACTACGCCGAGCGGTCGGGCATCCTGAAGAAGGAGAAGGTGTCGCCCACCGGCGACGACATGCGCGAAGGCCTGACCGCGATCATCTCGGTCAAGCTGCCCGACCCGAAGTTCAGCTCGCAGACCAAGGACAAGCTCGTCTCGTCCGAGGTGCGCCAGCCGCTCGAGTCGCTGATGGCCGACAAGATGGCCGAGTGGCTCGAGGAGAATCCGGGCCACGCGCGCGCCATCATCCAGAAGATCGTCGACGCCGCGATCGCGCGCGAGGCGGCGCGCAAGGCGCGCGAGGCGAGCCGCAAGGGCGCGCTGTCGATCGCCAGCCTGCCCGGCAAGCTCGCCGACTGCCAGGAGAAGGACCCGGCCAAGTCGGAGCTGTTCCTCGTCGAGGGCGACTCGGCCGGCGGGTCGGCCAAGCAGGGCCGCGACCGCCACTACCAGGCGATCCTGCCGCTTCGCGGCAAGATCCTGAACGTCGAGCGCGCGCGCTTCGACCGCATGCTGTCGTCGAAGGAGATCGGCACGCTGATCCAGGCCCTTGGCACCGGCATAGGGCGCGAGGAGTTCAGCGCCGACAAGCTGCGCTACCACAAGATCGTCATCATGACGGACGCCGACGTCGACGGCGCGCACATCCGGACGCTGCTGCTCACCTTCTTCTACCGGCAGATGCCCGAGCTCATCCGCAACGGACACCTCTTCATCGCGCAGCCGCCGCTCTACAAGGTGACGCGCGGAAGGTCGGAGGTGTACCTGAAGGACAACGCCGCGCTCGACGACTACCTCGTCGGCGCGGGCCTCGGCGGCCTCGTGCTCGAGACCGCGGGCGGCAGCCGCACCGGCGAGGACCTGCGCAAGCTCGTCGAGCACGCGCGGCGGCTCAAGACGCTCATGGCCTACGTGCCCAAGCGCTACGACGCGCGCGTCGTGGAGGCGCTGGCGCTCACCGGCGGGCTCGACCCGACGCTCGACGGCAACCGCGCTCGCCAGGACGGCGCGGCGAAGAACGTCGCCGCCTGGCTCAACGCTACCGACGAGGAAAAGGGCTGGTCGGCCGAGGCCGCGGCCGAAGGCGGCTACCACGTGCGCCGCAGCTTCCGCGGCGTGACCGATCACTATGTCGTCGACCGCGCGCTGCTGATCTCCGCCGAGGCGCGCAAGCTCCACGCGCTCGCGAGCGAGGAGGCCGCAGCCTACGCGATGCCGGCGACGCTCGGCGGCTCGACGATCGCGCGCCCGTCGGAGCTCCTCGACGCGGTGCTCGACGCCGGGCGCAAGGGCCTCGCGATCCAGCGCTACAAGGGGCTGGGCGAGATGAACGCCGAGCAGCTCTGGGAGACGACGCTCGACCCGTCCAACCGCTCGCTGCTCCGCGTCGAGATCGCGCAAGCCGACCACGCCGACGAGATCTTCACGAAGCTGATGGGCGACGTGGTCGAACCCCGCCGCGAGTTCATCCAGGAGAACGCGCTGAACGTCGCCAACCTCGACGTTTAGGTTCGAAACGCCGCAGCGGCAGCCTGTCGCCGCTCCCCCGAGGCCCCGCGCGGCTAAGGGGGAGCGGACGATGCCCGACGCCCCTCTCGCCGCCCGCCGGCTCCTCGACTGGTACGACGTCCACGCGCGGGTGCTGCCCTGGCGCGCGCCGCCCGGCGCGCCCGAACCTTCCGACCCCTACCGCGTCTGGCTCTCCGAGATCATGGCGCAGCAGGTGCGCGTCGCCGCCTGCGCGCCCGTCTTCGAACGCTTCGTCGCGCGCTGGCCGGGCTTCGAGGCGCTCGCCGCGGCGGACGTCGCGGAGGTCACCGCCGCTTGGGCAGGCCTCGGGCGCTACGCCCGCGTGCCGCGGCTGATCGCCGGCGCCCGCGCGGTGGTCGCCGGGCACGGCGGGCGGCTGCCCGCCGACGAGGCCGCGCTCCTCGCGCTGCCCGGCGTCGGCCGCTACACCGCCGCCGCGGTGCGGTCGATCGCGTTCGGCGCACCGGTGATGCCGGTCGACGGCAACGTCGAACGCGTCGCGTCGCGGCTGTTCGGGATCGACGCGGTCCTGCCCTCGTCGGCGGGTGCTGCCTGCGTCCGCGAAGCCGCCGACGCGCTGACGGTCGCCGACCGCCCCGGCGACCTCGCGCAGGCGGTGATGGACCTCGGCGCCACCGTCTGCACGCCGCGCCCCGCCTGCGATCGCTGTCCGATCGCCGACCTTTGCGTCGCGCACGCGCGGGGCGACGCTGACCGCCTGCCGGTCCGTCGCCCGGCCGCCGCGCGCAAACGCCTGCGCGCCAACCTGTTCTGGCTCCAGGCCGGCGACCACGTGCTGCTGGTGCACCGCCCGCCGACCGGACGCCTGCCCGGCGCGCTCGCGCTCCCGACCGGCGAATGGACCGAACGCCCCCGCGCCGGCCTCGACGGCGCGCCGATCGAGGCGCGCTGGCGCCGGCTCCGCACGCCGGTCACCGCCCCGCTCAGCAACCTCGACGTGACCTTCCACATCGCCCGCGCCCGGGTGCCGGAGCGACCCGCCGGGATCGACGGCACCTGGGCGCCGGTCGCGACGATCGAGGCCGCCGGCCTGCCAAGCGCCTTCCGGCGCGCCGCCCGCGCGGTGCTGGGGCGCCGTCCGCTCGGACGGTCCGGCTGAGAAGCGGCCGGGGCCGGGGCGACGAAAGCGCTGGCGTTGCGCCGGTCCGCCGCTAGTCTTCTCCCGGGATGATCGGGGAGGCGTGATGGCGATCGCGACGGCCGGAGCCGGAGGCCGCCTGCCGATCGGCGGGGTCGCCTGGTCGCTGTTCGAGGCGGGGCGCATCCCGGTCGTCACGCTCATCAGCATCTTCGTCTTCGCGCCGTATTTCGTGACGCGGGTGATCGGCGACCCGGTCCAGGGCCAGGCCGCCGTCGCGCAGGCGGGCAAGTGGGGCGGGTGGATCGTGGCGCTGTCCGCCCCTTTCATCGGCGCCGCGCTCGACCGCTGGGGGCCGCGCAAGCCGTTCCTCGGGCTCGTCACCGGCTCGCTCGCGCTGCTCGTCGGGCTGCTGTGGTACGCGACGCCCGGCGGCGCGGGGCTCGCGATCGGCACGGTGGTGGCGATCTGGTCGGCCAACACCGTGCTCTACGCCTACGGCGAGCTCGGCCACAACTCGCTCCTGGCGCGCGCCGCGCCGGGGCTCGAGCACCGCGCGTCGGGCCTCGCGCTCGCGCTCGGCAACGCGTTGTCGACGCTTCTCCTCGTCTTCGTGCTCGCCGCCTTCGTGCTGCCCGCCGAGCCGCTGTTCGGCCTAGACAGGCAAAGCCACGCGCCCGACCGCATCGTGGCGCCGCTGGCGGCGGCGGTGATGCTGTTGGGCGCGCTGCCGCTGTTCCTGCTGACGCCCGACGTGCCGCGCACCGGGCTGTCGGCCGCCGCGGCGTTCAAGGCGGGCGTCGGCGACCTCAAGGCGGTGCTGGCGCAGGCGCGCACCCACCGCAACGTGCTCACCTTCCTCGCCGCGCGCATGCTCTACGCCGACGCCAAGGTCGCGATCATCCTGTTCGGCGGCGTCTACGCGGCGGGCGTGATGGGCTGGCGCACCTCCGAGCTCCTGGTGCTCGGCGTGCTGCAGGGGCTGTTCTCGGTGCTGGGCGGCGCGCTCGGCGCCTGGCTCGACGGCCGCTTCGGCGCCAAGCGCGCGGTGCAGATCGAGCTGACGCTCGTGCTGATCGGCCAGGCGGCGCTGCTGGGCAGCCGGCCCGACGCGATCCTGTTCGTCGCGGCCGAAGCGACGCCGGTCTGGGGCGCGCCGCTGTTCGAAACCGCGCCCGAGCTCGTTTTCCTCGCGCTCGGCTTCCTGAACGCGGTCGGCATCACGGCGGCCTACGCGTCGAGCCGCACGCTCCTCGTCCGCCTCGTGCCGCCCGGGGCCACGGGCCGCTTCTTCGGCCTCTACACGCTGTCCGGCACCGCCACCTACTGGCTGGCGCCCTTCCTCATCGAGGTCTTCACCCGCGCGCTCGGCACGCAGCAGGCCGGCTTCTATCCGGTGCTCGCGCTGCTCGCCCTCGGGCTCGTCGTGCTGTCGCGGGTGCGGGCACCCCCGCGCTAGCTTGCCTTCGGCGCGCCTTTCGACGAGTGTCCGCCGCCTTTCAGGGAGCGGGCGGTGGCGCGGGGCGAAGCGGAGATCGGAAGGGGCAGCCTTGGCGAGCTGCTGCGGCTCGCCTGGCCGACGGTCCTGTCGCGCCTCGGCATCATGGCGATGGGGCTCACCGACACGATCGTCGTGGGGCAATACTCGTCCGCCGAGCTCGGCTACCACGGCCTCGGCTGGGCGCCGACAAGCGTCGTCCTCACCACCGGCCTCGGGCTGCTCGCGGGCGTGCAGGTGATGGCGTCGCGCTACGTCGGCGAGGGGCGGTCGGCCGACACCGGCATGGTGCTGCGCCGCGGCCTCGCCTACGCCTTCTTCATCGGCGCGGCGGCGACGCTGCTCACCTACGCCGCCGGTCCGGCCTTCATGCGCGCCACCGGCGTCGAGCCCGAACTCGCCGAGGGCGCGGGCCGCGTCATGCAGGTGTTCGCGCTCTCGCTCGCCCCCTACCTCATGTACTGCACGCTGTCCTTCTGGCTCGAGGGGCTGGGACGCCCGCTCCCCGGCATGGTGACGATGTGGACCGCGAACATCGTCAACCTCGCGCTCGCGCTCTGGCTGGTGCCCGGCCACCTGCCCGGCGTCGACGGCGCGGTGGGCGCGGCCTGGGCGACCTTCGGCGCGCGCATCTTCCTGCTGGTGGTGCTCGCGCTCTACCTTTGGTTCTGGCCGGGCAGCCGGATCCACGGCGCGTTCGCGCGCGGCGACGACGGGCGCGGCGCGGAGCAGCGGCGCGTCGGCTACGGCGCCGGCGCCTCCTACTTCGCCGAGTCCATGGCGTTCGCGGCCATGTCGTTCGTCGCCGGCCGGCTGGCGACGCTCGACGTCGCCGCCTGGTCGATCGTCATCAACCTCGCCGCGGTCGTGTTCATGGGCCCGCTCGGCATCGCGAACGCGACGTCGGTGCTCGTCGGCCGCGCGCACGGTGCGCGAGACCCGGACGACATCGTGCGCTCCGGGCTGTTGGGGCTCGGGGCCGCCGCGGCGCTCACCGGGCTGATCTCGGTCGCGGTTTGGATCGCCGACGGTCCCATCGCGCGCGCCTACACCGCCGATCCGGCGCTCGTCGCGCTCGTGGTGCCGGCGCTCGCGCTGTCGACGCTGTTCTTCGTCGCCGACGGGCTGCAGGTGGTGGCGGCCAACGCGCTCCGGGCGCGCGGCGACATCCTGATGCCGACCGTCACGCACGTCGTCTCCTACGTCGTCGTGATGCTGCCCCTGGGCTGGGTGCTGGCGCACGACGCCGGGCTGGGACTCGGCGGCATCGTCTGGTCGGTGATCGTCGCGAGCCTCGTGTCGGCCGGCTTCCTCATCGGCCGCTTCCTCCTTCTCGCCCGGCGGCCGCTCGGCTAGAGGGTCGCGATGCAGATCCCGCGCTCGCTCTTCCTCTTCGCCATCCTCTACGGCGGCATGACCTGCATCGCCGGCGTGCTCGGCAACAAGCAGGTGGGGCTGCCCGGCGGGCTGGCGGTCGAGGCCGGCATCTTCGCCTTCCTGCTCCTCGTCATCCTGTCGAGCGCGGTCGCCGAGCTCCACGGGCGCGACAACGCCAACCGGCTGGTGCGCTTCGGCTTCGTGCCGCTCCTCGTCTCGATGGCGCTCATCTACCTCGTGCTGTCGCTGCCGCCGTCGGCGAAGATGGAGCCCGAACGGCTGACCGCCTTCCAGCTCGTGCTCGGCCAGAGCCCGCGGCTGATGGCGGCGGGGCTCATCGCCTACGGCGTGTCGCAGACCCTGAACGTCACGATCTTCAGCGCGTTGCGCGGCGGGGCGGGCGGCGGGCGCCTGCTCTGGCTGCGCGGCGCGGTCGCCGGCGTGCTGAGCCAGCTCGTCGACACGCTGCTGTTCATCACCATCGCCTTCTACGGCGTCTTCCCCGTCGGCCCGCTGCTCGTCGGCCAGGCGCTGTCGAAGGTGCTGCTGTCGGCGCTCGTCGTGCCGCCGCTCATCTACTTCTTCGTCGGGCTCGGGCGGTGGCTCGACGCGCGGGCGGGCGCCGCTTGAGCGCCGATCGGCTGCGGGCGATCCTCGCCGCCGAGCCGCTCCTGATCGACATGCTGCGCGCGGTCGACCGCGTCGGGCTGCCCGACGCCTGGATCGCCGCGGGCACGATCCGCAGCGCGGTGTGGGACGTGCTCCACGACCGTCCGGTCTCGACCGACTGGGCCGACGTCGACGTGCTCTTCTTCGACGCGTCCGACGTCTCGCGCGGGCGCGAGGCCGCCGCCGAGGCGCGGCTGCGCGAGCTGGTGCCTGGCCTTCCCTGGGAGGTGCGCAACCAGGCGCGCATGCACCTCAAGACCGGGCTGCCGCCCTACCGCGACACCGAGGACGGGCTGAGGAACTTCGCCGAGACCCCGACCGCGGTCGGCGCGCGGCTGGCGGGCGACCGGATCGAGATCATCGCGCCGCACGGCCTCGACGACCTGTTCGGCCTCGTCACGCGGCCGGTGTTCACCGACGAGCGCATGATGGGCTTCTACCGCGCCCGGATGATCGCCAAGAACTGGCCCGCGCGCTGGCCGAAGGTGCGGGTCCTGGGTCTGGAGGAATTCGAATGACGAAGGTCGCGAAGACCGACGCCGAATGGCGCGCCGAGCTCACCCCGATGCAGTATCGCGTGCTGCGCGAGCACGGCACCGAACGCGCCTTCACCGGCGAGCTGTGGGACAACCACGACGACGGCACCTACGTCTGCGCCGGCTGCGGCCGGCCGCTGTTCGACAGCGAGGCGAAGTTCGAAAGCGGCACCGGGTGGCCGAGCTTCACCCGGCCGGTCGAGCCGGGGGCGGTCACCGAGCACGAGGACCGCAAGTTCTTCATGCGCCGCACCGAGGTGCGCTGCGCCGACTGCGACGGCCACCTCGGCCACGTCTTCCCCGACGGTCCGCGCGAGCGGGGCGGGCTGCGCTACTGCATGAACTCGGCGGCGATGAGGTTCGAAAAGCGGTAGCCGGCCGGCGCGGCCGGCCGCGCCGGCAAGCGCGGCTCGGCAGCGACCGACGGCGCCGATCGCGAGCGCCTCACCCTATCGCCTGACCAGCGTTCCCGCGCCCTTGCGGGTGAAGATCTCGAGCAGCATCGCGTGCGGCACGCGGCCGTCGAGGATGACGGCGGCGTCCACCCCGCCGGTGACCGCAGCCACGCAGGTCTCGATCTTCGGGATCATGCCGCCCGAGATCGTGCCGTCGGCGATCAGCCCTTCGATGTCGGCGGGGCTCAGGTCGGTGAGCAGCCCGCCCGACTTGTCGAGCACCCCCGGCACGTCGGTGAGCAGCATGAGGCGCGCCGCGCCGATCGCGGCGGCGACGCTGCCCGCCATGGTGTCGGCGTTGATGTTGTACGTCTCGCCGTCGAGACCCGCGCCGACCGGCGCGATGACGGGGATGACGTTCTGCGCGGTCATGACGTCGATGATGCGGCGGTCGACGGTGTCGGGCTCGCCGACGAATCCGAGGTCGACCTCCTGCTCGATCGCCGATCCGGGGTCGCGCACCGTGCGCGTGACCTTGCGCGCGGTCACCAGGTGGGCGTCCTTCCCCGAGATGCCGACCGCGGTGCCGCCGGCGCGGTTGATCCAGGCGGCGATCTCCTTGTTGATCGCGCCGAGCACCATCTCGGCGACCTCGGCGGTCGCCGCGTCGGTCACGCGCAGCCCGTCGACGAACTGCGACTGGATGCCGAGCCGCTTCAGCATCGACCCGATCTGCGGGCCGCCGCCGTGCACCACCACCGGGTTGATGCCCACCGCCTTCAGGAGGACGATGTCCTGCGCGAAGTCCTGCTGCAGCCCCGCGTCGCCCATCGCGTGGCCGCCGTACTTCACCACGAAGGTCTTGCCGGCGTACTGCTGGAGGTAGGGCAGCGCCTCGACCAGCGTTTCGGTCTTGGCGAGCATCGCGGGGTCGGGGGCGTGGTCGGTCATCGTCCCGGCGCTATAGCGGGGCGACGGCGCCGGGGAAAGCGACGAGCGCGGTCCGTCCGGGGACGCCGCCGCGCCCGTCCGACGTCAGCGCGTCGGGACCGGCGTTTCGCCCGAATAGTCGTAGAAGCCGCGGCCCGACTTGCGGCCGAACCAGCCGGCCTCGACGTACTTCACCAGCAGCGGCGCCGGGCGGTACTTCGGGTCGCCGAAGCCCTCGTGCATCACGCGCATGATCGCGAGCAGCGTGTCAAGCCCGACGAAGTCGGCGAGCGTCAGCGGCCCCATCGGGTGGTTGGCGCCGAGCTTCATGCCTCGGTCGATGTCGACCACCGAGCCGACGCCCTCGCCGAGCGCGAAGATCGCCTCGTTGAGCATCGGGCACAGGATGCGGTTGACGATGAACGAGGGCGAGTCCTGCGCCTCGATCGCCGTCTTGCCGAGCTTCGCGGCGAAGGTCTGGACGGCCTGCACGGTGGCGTCCGACGTCGCGAGCCCGCGGATGATCTCCACGAGCGCCATCAGCGGCACGGGGTTGAAGAAATGCAGACCGACGAAGCGGTCGGGCCGGTCGGTGGCGGCCGCGAGCCGGGTGATCGAGATCGACGACGTGTTGGTGGCGAGGATAGTCTCGTGGCGCAGCGAGAGGCCGGCGAAGATCTTCGCCTTGAGCGCCTCATTCTCGGTCGCGGCCTCGATCACGAGGTCGGCGTCGGCGAAGCGCCCGGTGTCGGTGGTGAGCTCGACGCGCTTCAGCGCGGCGTCCATGTCGGCCTGCGCGAGCGTGCCCTTGGCGACCTGGCGGGCCATGTTCTTCTCGATCGCGGCTCGGCCCTTCTCGGCCCGGTCCATCGCCACGTCGGACAGGATCACGTCGTAGCCGCTCTGCGCCGCCACGTGCGCGATGCCGTTGCCCATCAGCCCCGCGCCGATCACGCCGATCCGTTGCATGCCTTCGCCCTTTCGCAGCCCTCGCGCGCCTGACTAGGGGCGCCGGCGCCCGCGCTCAAGAGGGCTGCGAGCGCACCCAGGCGAGAAGGTCGTCGCGCCGCCAGATCAGGATGTAATTGTCGGGCCGGTAGCGGCCCTCGGCGAAGGCGCGCCGCCGCGTCTCGGAGGCGACGAGCGCGAGGCTGTCGGCGCCGCCCGGGTGCGAGAAGAAGGCGCGCGCGCCGGCGGGCAGCGCGAGGCGGCGATGGAAATCGAGCCGCGGCGAGATCTCGGCGAGCTGCGGCGAGTAGAGCCAGCTCGGGCCGAGGAACAGGCCGTTGAGGTCGGGGCGCGTTTCGAGCAGCCCGGCGACGAGCCGCGCCATCGACCGGAAGCCGGCTTCGTTGAAGCGATGCTTCTCGTATTCGTTGAGGTGGCCGGTCACCCAGTGGCGGTTGCCGCGCGCGAAGCGGAGCGCGCCGAGGAACTGGCGCGGGCCGCCGCGGAGCAGGAAACCGCGGCCGTAGGCGGCGCCGACGTCGAGCCCCCAGGCCGCCGCCGGGACCAGCCGCCCGCGCGCCGTGGCGAAGTCCTTCCACAGCCGGTCGGCGGGGGCGTCGTAGCCCGTCCATTCGGCGTCGGCGATCTTGGCGACGATGCGCGCGAACGTCCGGTCGAACTCGTCGACGATCGCGCGCGGATGGCCGGACGCCGCGACGTTCTCGCGGAACGCCTGGATCGCTTCGATCATCAGCGCGGCGTGCGCGATGGCGAAGCCGTTGCCGCCGAAGCGGCGCAGGATGTCCCCCTGGACCGCGAGCGCCGCGTCGTCGAACGCCTTGTAGGAAGCGAAGCGCGGCATGGCCTCGACCGCGCGGCGGTAGTCGGCGATCAGCGGAACAAGCGACGGCGTCGTCGCTTCCCACACCGTGGTCCTGGCGTCCGCCAGCAACCGCGCATCGAGCGTCCGCCCAACGGGCGGCACCGGGCGCACGGCGCCCGTCGTCTGAAGGTTCGTTTCGATCATGGCCCCCGCCACCCCGTTCCGCCACGTTAACGAACGTTTCCGGCCTGTCCAGCCTACCGGCCGCGGTTTCGGTGCGGTAATGAGGCGCAGGGGCGGAACGGTCGGAGGAATCGAACGCGCATGAAGCAGGCCGTGCTGGCCACCGCCGAACGGCTGGGGCTGTTCGCGCTCGCCCGGCGCGCGAGCGCGGCGAAGCTCCGCATCCTCTGCTACCACGGGCTGTGGACGACGCCGGGCTTCCAGTACGGCGACCGGCTGTTCATGCCGCCCGACCAGTTCGAACGGCGGATGACGCGCCTCAAGCGATCCGGTCAACCGGTGCTCGGGCTCGACGAGGCGGTGACCGCGCTCCGCGAGGAGCGGCTGCCGCCGGGCGCGGTGGTCGTCACCATCGACGACGGCTGGGCCTCGACGCACACCCACATGCTGCCGGTGCTCGAGGCGCTCGGCTTGCCGTCGACCGTCTACGTCACGAGCTGGTACGTCGGGCGCGAGCTCCCCGTGGTCAACAAGGCGGTGGACTATCTCTACGCCCGCGCGGGGCAGGACACGGCGCGGACGCCCGCGACCGCCGCGGCGATTGACGCGCTGCCGTACGAGCGTCGCGAGCCGGCGCTGCGCGACCTGTCGATGTCGCTCGGCATCCCGCTTGACTGGTGGGAGACCCGCCAGTTCCATTCGATGACGGCGGCCGAGGTCGCCGACTGCGTGCGCCGCGGGATGGACGTGCAGCTCCACACCCACCGACACCGCGCCTCGCCCGCGAACCTCGGGCCGGAGCTCGAGGAGAACCGGGCGCTGCTCGCGGCCTGGACGGGCCTGCCCGCCGGTCACTTCGCCCATTTCTGCTACCCGAGCGGCGAGTACGAGCCGGAGGCGGAGCCGGTGCTGGCGGCGCAGGGCGTGCGGTCGGCGACGCTGGTCGACCAGGGCACGAACGCGTCCACCGCGCATCCCTACCGCCTGCGCCGCTTCCTCGACGGCCGCTCGGTCACCGACGCCGAGTTCGATGCCTATCTGGCCGGCGCGCTCGACGTGCTCGACGCCGCCGCGGCGCGGGTGCGCGGGCGGTAGCGCCCCACGAAAAAGCCGCCCCACGCTTTCGCGGGGGCGGCCGTTTCCGATCCGGGCGGACGCGAAGGCGATCAGACCTTCTGCGTCATCTCCGGCACGAGCTGGAACAGGTCGCCGACGAGGCCGAAGTCGGCGACCTGGAAGATCGGCGCCTCCTCGTCCTTGTTGATCGCGACGATGACCTTCGAGTCCTTCATGCCGGCGAGGTGCTGGATCGCGCCCGAGATGCCGACCGCGACGTAGAGCTCGGGCGCCACGATCTTGCCGGTCTGGCCCACCTGATAGTCGTTCGGCATGTAGCCGGCGTCGACCGCGGCGCGGCTCGCGCCTACCGCGGCGCCGAGCTTGTCCGCCAAGGGCTCGATGTACTGCTTGAAGGCGTCGGCGCTGCCGAGCGCGCGGCCGCCCGACACGATGATCTTCGCGCTGGTGAGCTCCGGGCGCTCGCTGTGCGTGAGCTCGGCGCCCACGAACTGCGACAGGCCCTTGTCGCCGGCGCCCGGGACGTTCTCGACGCTCGCCGATCCGCCGGTCGCCGCTGCCTTCGGGAAGGCGGTGCCGCGAACGGTGATCACCTTCTTCGGATCGCTCGACTTCACCGTCGCGATCGCGTTGCCGGCGTAGATCGGGCGCTCGAAGGTGTCCGCGTCGTGGATCGCCGTCACGTCGGAGATCTGGGACACGTCGAGCTTGGCGGCGACGCGCGGCAGGATGTTCTTGCCGCTCGTGGTGGCGGGCGCCACCAGCGCGTCGTAGTTCGCCATCAGCCCTTCGACGAGCGGCGCGACGTTCTCGGCGAGCGCGTGCTCGTAGGCGGGATCGTCGGCGAGCAGTACCTTCGTGACGCCGGCGACCGCGGCGGCGGCCTGCGCGACGCCCTGGGCGCCCTTGCCGGCGACGAGCACGTGCACGTCGCCGTCGAGCTTGGCGGCCGCGGTCACGGCGGCGAGCGTCGCGTCGCCGAGCTTGCTGTTGTCGTGGTCGCTGAGAACGAGAACGCTCATCCGATGACTCCCGTGGTCCGCAGGTTGTCGATCAGCTCGTCGACGGTCTTCACCTTGATGCCGGCCTGGCGCTTCGGCGGCTCGGCGACCTTGAGCGTCTGGACGCGCGGGGCCACGTCGACGCCGTAGTCGGCGGGCGTCTTGGTCGCGATCGGCTTCGACTTCGCCTTCATGATGTTGGGCAGGCTGGCGTAGCGCGGCTCGTTGAGGCGCAGGTCGGTGGTGACGATCGCCGGCGTCCTGAGGCTCACCGTCTCCAGGCCGCCGTCGACCTCGCGGGTGACGTTGACGCGGTCGCCGGCCACCTCGACCTTCGAGGCGAAGGTGCCCTGCGGGTAATCGAGGAGCGCGGCGAGCATCTGGCCGGTCTGGTTGGCGTCGTCGTCGATCGCCTGCTTGCCGAGGATCACGAGGCCCGGCTGCTCTTCCTGGACGATCTTCGCGAGGAGCTTGGCGACGCCGAGCGGTTCGGTCGGCTGGTCGGTGGTGACGAGGATGCCGCGGTCGGCGCCCATCGCGAGCGCGGTGCGGATCGTCTCCTGGGCCTGCTGCGCGCCGATCGAGACCACGACCACCTCGGTGGCGGCGCCCTTTTCCTTCAGGCGGATCGCTTCCTCGACGGCGATCTCGTCGAAGGGGTTCATGCTCATCTTGACGTTGGCGAGCTCGACGCCCGACTGGTCGGGCTTCACGCGCACCTTGACGTTGTAGTCGATCACCCGCTTGACGGGCACCAGGACCTTCATGCGCACCTCCGGGGCGTAATCTGCGGCTCTGCGTTTGCGGCAAGCGGTCGGGCCAAGTCAACCGTGCCGCGCCGCGCAAAAGTGACGGGGGCGCGGCGCGGCGAGACGCGGCAGTTTCGCGGCCGGGTCCGCCGCGCTGGCCGCGCCGCGGGCGGGCCGGTATGACGGTCCGATCGCTCGTCGCTCAAGGGGGAATGCATGAACCTCGGTCTCGCCTCGGTCCTGTCGCTCGCGCTGCTGGCGCACGCCGGCGGGCACGCGCCGCCGGTCGAGCGGACGCAGGCGCCCGAGGACCGCGCGATGGGCCCTGACCGCGACTCCGCCTCGCTGCCGGTCCCGACGCCGGGCGCCGCGGCGGGAACGTCGCGGGCGGGCGAGGATCGCGACGCGGGGTGGAATGTCGAGGCGCCCGCCGGCGCGGCGCTGCGCCAGGTGGCGATCGACGTCGACGAGGGGAGCTGGATGGACGTCGACGTCAGCCCCGACGGCCGCACCGTCGCCTTCGCGCTGCTCGGCGACATCTACGTCATGCCGATCGAGGGCGGTACGCCGCGCCGCGTCGCTGAGGGCCTCGCCTGGGAGGTCCAGCCGCGCTTCTCGCCCGACGGCAAGCGCATCGCCTTCACCTCGGATCGGGGCGGCGGCGACAACATCTGGGTGATGGACGCCGACGGCGGCGACAAGCGCCAGGTCACCAAGGAGGACTTCCGGCTGCTCTACCAGCCGACCTGGAGCCCGGACGGCCGCTTCATCGCCGCCAAGAAGCACTTCACGACGGGCCGCTCGCTCGGCACCGGCGAGGTCTGGCTCTACCACGTCACCGGCGGCGGCGGCGTGCCGCTCGTCAAGCGCGAGAGCGGACGGCACCAGAAGGAGCTCGGGGAACCGGTCTACGCCCCGGACGGCAAGGGCATCTACTACACGCGCAACGTCACGCCGGGCCCGGTCTTCGAATACGCCCAGGATTCGAACACCGACCTGTTCAACATCGAGCGCTACGACCTTGCGACCGGCGAGGTGACGACGGTCGCGGCGGGCGAAGGCGGATCGGTGCGTCCGACGCCGTCGCCCGACGGGCGCAAGCTCGCGTTCGTCCGCCGCGAGGCCGGGCGGTCGACGCTCTACGTCAAGGACCTCGTCTCGGGGGCCGAGCGCCGGGTCTACGACGCGCTCGACCGCGACGTCCAGGAGACCTGGGCGGTCACCGGCGTCTACCCCAACATGGCCTGGACCCCGGACGCGCGTTCGGTGCTGTTCTGGGCGGGCGGCAAGCTCCGCCGGGTCGACGCCGACGGTTCGAACGCGCGCGAGATCCCGTTCCGCGTCCGCGACGGCCGCGCCGTGGCCGAGGCGCCCCACCCGCAGATCGCGGTCGCGCCCGACCGCTTCACGGCGAAGATGGCGCGCTTCGCCGAAGTCTCGCCCGACGGCCGGCAGGTGGTGTTCGAAAGCCTCGGCAAGCTCTGGGTCAAGCCGACCGCGGGCGGCGCGGCGCGGCGGCTGACGAACGGGACGGGATCGAGCTTCGAGCTGTTCCCGGCCTGGTCGTGCGACGGCCGCACGATCGTCTACGTCGACTGGACCGACCGCGGCCTCGGCCGGCTGCGCACCGTGGCGGCGGGCGGCGGCCGCCCGCGCGAGGTGACGGCGCAGCCCGGCCACTACGCGCACCCGAGCTTCTCGCCCGACGGGCGCACCATCGTCTTCGAACGCGGCTCGGGCGGCGAGCTCACCTCGCCCACCTGGTCGGACAACCCCGGCGTGTACCGGGTGCCGGCCGCCGGCGGCACGCCGGTCCGCGTGGCGAAGGACATGGCGCGTCCGCGTTTCGGACCGGCGAACGACCGGCTGTTCATGATCGCCGCCGAGGGCGGCAAGCGCCAGCTCGTCAGCACCGACCTCGACGGCGAGGCGAAGCGCGTCCACGCCAGCGGCGATCTCGCGAACGACTTCGCCGTCTCGCCCGACGGCCGCCACGTCGCCTTCCGCCAGAACTACCAGGCGTTCGTCATGCCGCTGATGCCGGGTGGGCAGGCGGTAGCGGTCGACGCCAAGGGCGGACCGCTTCCGGTGGTGCGGGTGAGCGGCTCGGGCGCCGACTACATCCACTGGTCGGGCGACGGGCGGCGGCTCCACTGGAGCCTCGGACCCACGCTGTTCGGAACCGACGTCGACCCGCTATTCGCGCCCGCCGGCGCGTCCGCCTTCGAGGCGCCGACGACCGGCGTGTCGCTCGCCCGCGAGGTGGCGGCCGCCAAGCCGACCGGCACGGTCGCGCTCACCGGCGCGCGGATTGTCACCATGGCGTCGGCGGACGGCGGCGTCGTCGAGGACGGCGTGATCGTCGTGCGCGGCGACCGCATCGCCGCGGTCGGCCGCCGCGGCGAGGTGACGGTGCCGGCCGGCGCGGTCGTCGTCGACGTCGCCGGCAAGACGATCATCCCGGGCCTCGTCGACGCGCACGCGCACGGGCCGCAGGCCGCCGACGAGATCGTGCCGCAGCAGAACTGGTCGCTGCACCAGAACCTCGCGCTCGGCACGACGACGATCCACGACCCGGCGGCGCGCGCCGGCCAGATCTTCGTCGCGTCGGAGCTGCAGCGCGCCGGGCTGATCCTGGGCCCGCGCATCTTCTCGACCGGCGAGACGGTCTACGGGGCCAAGTCGCCCGAGGGCTACGCGCAGATCGACGGCTACGACGACGCGCTGGCCCACGTCCGCCGGCTGAAGGCGCAGGGCGCGCACAGCGTGAAGAACTACAACCAGCCGCGCCGCGAGCAGCGCCAGCAGGTGGTGGCGGCGGCGCGCGCCGAAGGCATGCAGGTGGTCGCCGAGGGCGGCTCGCTGTTCGGGCTCGGCATCACCCACATCCTGGACGGCAACTCGACCTTCGAGCACAACCTGCCGCTCGGGGTTTTCTACAAGGACGTGCTCGACCTGTGGGCGGGCAGCCGGACCCACTACACGCCGACGCTCGTCGTGACGTTCGGCGGCCTCGCCGGCGATCCCTACTGGCGCCAGGCGACGAACATCTGGGAGCACCCGCTGCTGAAGGCGCACACGCCGCCGGCGCAGCTCCGCGCCGAGGGCGCGCGGCGCACCA